>OCVV011224405.1_pt1 | contig 14994 bp, 14 predicted proteins | sample 1539721 | NCBI WGS metagenome assembly OCVV01 (sample SAMN02144230, study PRJEB22623) | gut metagenome | biome: sheep rumen | host: Ovis aries | place: New Zealand
AAGATTTTTGATAACTCTGGTAATGAATATTCATATATTTTCTGGGAAGCATCTAACTATAAATACACATCATTTGACCAGGGATTCTGTGTGAAGGGTAGCGATACAGCAGACTTTCTTCGTGAGAAGCTTAGTGAGATAGGTCTTACACCAGAAGAATATAATGAGTTTATCGTATACTGGGCACCACAGATGGAGAATAATGAATATAACATTATCCGTTTTGAGGGCTTAGATCCAGATGATGCATATAACAACCAGTACCAGTTATCAGTAACAGATGGTGAGAATGACCTTGCGGACAGCACACTTCGAGTATTCATGGTATGGCAGGCAGCTGATGAATATCAGGAGATTGAACCACAGGAATTTGAAACATTTGAAAGAAATGGCTTCACAGTAGTAGAGTGGGGCGGAACAGAAATAAAGTAGTTTATTAGGATTACCAATCCGGCTAATCTGGAATGCGATTCTGGATTAGTCGGTATTTTTATTGGAATAAAAATATAATACAAAAAACGAGTTAAAATTTTAGAAAAAATACATGGTATTAACTAATGTCCATGTTGCAGCAACAAGCAGGGTACTATAGGATAAGACTTACCAGGAGAATAATATGGAAAAGATAAATAAGAAACATAAAAGAAGAAAGATAATCTGGGGGATATTAGCATTTTTTATTATTTGGACAATATGGTCCTGGGTCCCAGTAACAGAAAGAATAAGCCTTAATCTATTAGGTGATACTGAAGAGGGCGTAAGAATAGTTTTAGTAACTGATTTACATTCTTGCTATTACGGAAAGAATCAAAACTGGTTAATTAAGAGAATAGATAAGGAAAATCCAGAAATTATTCTTATGGCAGGTGATATCTTTGATGATAAGATTGGGGATAAGAATACCAAGATTTTAGTTGAAGATTTAGTTAATAAGTATCCTTGTTATTACGTAACAGGAAATCATGAATATTGGAGCAACAGGGCTGATGAGATGAAGGACTATATGGAGTCTGTTGGTGTTCATGTGCTTGCAGGTGATTGTGAGACTATAACTATAGCGGGCAATACTTTAGATATATGTGGTATTGATGATCCTAATGATTTAACTGATAAAGAGTGGAAAGATCAGTTAGATGCTGCATATTCTAAGACAGATGAATCTCATATCCGTATACTTGTTACTCATAGACCAGAAAAAGTAGATGTTTATGAGAACTATGATTTTGACTTAATAGTTGCTGGCCATGCTCATGCAGGACAGATTAGGATACCATTTATAAACAAGGGAGTATATGCTCCAAGCCAGGGCTTTATGGCTGAATATGTTAGTGGATTATATACCCTGTCCAATGGTAGCAATATGGTTGTAAGCAGGGGACTTGCAAGAGAAAGCACAATTGCGCCAAGATTTTTTAACCACCCAGAAATTGTAGTAATAGATATAAATTAGTATAACAGATAATTGTGGGGTAATGAATGAGGGGGAATAGGAGTTTTCAAATGTTAATAAATTGTTATAATTTGGTTGTATATTATTCTGAGAAAGAGCATTTAATATAATGTTGAAAAGTATTATTAGCTAAATATAAGGACCAGACCGACTATGAAAGAAATAACATATGATGAATTAAATAAACTTCCGAAAGAATCTTATATATTCATCGATATCAGAGATGAGGGGCTGGTGTCCTATGGAATGATTCCAGGGGCAGTTAATATATATATTGAAGATCTTAAAGACAGCAGTAAGCTTGCAGAGATTCCTAAGGATAAGAAGCATATCTTTTACTGTGAGATAGGCCGTATGTCCAGAGAACTTGATGATAGCCTCGAATATCTTGAGGGCAGAGATTGTTACAGCCTTGCTGAGGGATATGTTGGCTATATCAGGTCTGGTATGAAGAGCCAGGAAGATATAGAAGAAAAGAGAAAGAAAGCGGAAGCTAGTATTCAGAAAAAGTTCCATAAGCAGATTTTTTCGCAATTTGCCAAAGCAGTTAAAACCTACAGGCTTATTGAAGAAGGAGATCATATTGCCGTGTGCATATCCGGGGGCAAGGACTCTATGCTTATGGCAAAGCTCTTTCAGGAGATAAAAAAACACAGACAGGTGAATTTTGATTTAACCTTTCTTGTTATGGATCCAGGATATAATAGGGAAAACAGGGCTCTTATAGAAAGCAATGCCAAGGCTCTTGGTATTCCTATAACTGTGTTTGAAAGTACTATATTTGATACTGTAGATACTATAGAAAAAAGTCCGTGTTATCTCTGCGCAAGGATGAGAAGAGGTTACCTCTACAGCCATGCAAAAGAACTTGGCTGCAATAAGATAGCCCTTGGTCATCATTTTGATGATGTAATTGAAACTATCTTGATGGGAATGTTATACGGAGGTCAGGTTCAGACTATGATGCCTAAGCTTCACAGTTCCAATTTTGAAGGTATGGAGCTTATCAGACCTCTTTATCTTGTTAGGGAGGCTGATATATGTGCATGGAGAGATTATAATGAACTTCACTTCCTTCAGTGTGCATGTCACTTTACAGATACCTGTACAACCTGTCATGAGGATGGTACTACCTCAAGTAAGCGACTTGAAACTAAGAAGTTAATTGCCCAGCTTAAGGAAACCAATCCCTTTATTGAGTACAACATATTCAGAAGTGTTGAGAATGTTAATCTTGATACCATTGTTGAATACAAGAAAGATGGTGTAAGACATAATTTCCTTGATGATTATTAATATGTTTATGATATAACAACAGCAAGCGGTTGTTATCACACTGCGGTCGTCAAGAACATATAAATATGTTCTTTCCTCGTCGCCTATGTGATATAATATTTTTTGTTTAATCAGTTATGGAACGTTAAGTTAAACTTGATTGTAGAACGAATCAGGAGTACATAATAATAAGATGACTTACTCATTTGTCAGTTTATTGGCTTTAATTCTTAATTTCATAATTAATCGTGGAATCCTATTTAATAAAAACATACTTGATTCGAAAAATAATGAAGAAAAAAAGAATTTATACAGTTATAAGCTTTTTCTTATATCAGCAACCTGTTATTTTATCTCAGATATAGGATGGGGAATTTTATATAACTATCATGAGGTGGATTCAATCTTTCCTTGGTTATATATTGATTGCCTGATGTATTTCTTCTTCATGTTTCTTACCATGCTTACATGGATGCGCTGTGTTGTTACTTATCTGGCTTCAAAGAAAAGGAAAAACAGGTTTTTATATTATTCAGCGTTATTTATATTTGTTCTTGGAATTATATATCTATTAATTAACTATTTTTATCCATTTATTTTTTCATTTAACAATAAACATGAATATATTATGGAACCGGGAAGGCATATTGCTTTTATTCTGCAAATATGTCTCTATTTTGCGGCCTTAATCTACATGATATATATTGCAAGATTAACATCTGGAGCTGAAAAAGTCAGATATTTGGCTTTAGGTACAACATGTCTTGTTATGGAGCTGTTTTTAGTGCTGCAGATTTTGGAGCCTTTATATCCCACATATGCAGCGGGTCTTATTATCAGCATATGTGTAGTGCATTCATTTGTTGAAGCAGGAGAAAAGAAGGAAAAAGAAATATATGATCATATTGCTTCTGGACTTGCAGAAGACTATGACGCTATGTATTACATAAAGATAGATACAGGAGAGTTCAGAGAGTTTGCGAAAAGTAAGACATATGAGGCTATGAATGTTCCGATAAAAGGAAAAGATTTTTATGAGGAAACAAAGGTGAACATAGATACGTTTGTTCATCCTGACGACAGAGATTTTGCTAAGAGCATACATACAAAGGCGGCTATGCTTAAGAGTCTTGAGGGCAGAAAGTCATTTTCTTACAAATACAGACTTTTGATTGATGGACAGTCTAGGTTTTTCCGGTTTACTTTGATGCGTGCATATGACAATAAACATTTTGTTTTATACGAAAAGGATATCGAAGATGAAATTGTTGCTGAAAACATTCGCAAAGAAGCTCAAAAGAGTTATGCAACATTTACTCAGATAGCGGAAAGCCTGGCATCAAACTATGATATTTTATATTACGTAAATATAGAAAATTCTAATTATATAAGCTATGAGTGTAAAAACATATATGGCAGGCTTGATATGAAATATTCCGGGGAGGATTTCTTTGGGGATTCCATATTGGATATTAAGAAGATAGTTTATAAGGCCGACCGGGATATGGTGCTTGGATATATAGATAAAGATTATATAATCAGTTCTCTTAGTGAACGAAAGATGACTTCTATCGATTATAGAATTGTGACACCTGATTCTGTTCACTATGTAAGGATGACTATTCATAAGACTAACGATGGTATTCATTATATTGTAGGTATTGTTAATATCGATGATGAAGTTCAAAAAGAGAGAGAGCATCTTAAAGCTCTTACCAATGAAAAAGAACTTGCCAGACGAGATGAACTAACTGGTGTTAAAAACAAGACTGCCTATAAGGAACTCGAAAAATCAGTTCAGGAAAACATTGATAAGGGGCTTGATTACCTGCCTTTTGGTCTTATTGTATGCGATGCCAATAATCTTAAGCGGGTTAATGATACTGAAGGTCACAATGCAGGCGATGAGTATATAAAGCAATCGGCAAAGGTTTTATGTGATATTTTTGCCCATAGCCCGGTATTTCGTATAGGCGGCGATGAATTTGCTGTTTTTCTACGTGGAGATGATTATACTAATAGAGCAGAACTTATGAAAAAGCTTCGCTCGAAGATTCTTGATAATGTAAAAACAGGCTCAGGACCGGTTCTTGCATCCGGTATGTCAGAATATATCCCGTCAAGTGATAATTTAATATCAGATGTTTTTGAACGTGCCGACAGAGAGATGTATGAAGATAAGAAGCGTTTGAAAGAGTAATTATTAAAACGTATGAGGTGAAGGTGAAGCGTTGTAGATTACTACAGCGCTTTTATATATTATTATGGATGGATGAGGGATAGCAGATGGCGATTTCGCAGTTCTTTGTAGAATTTATATTTTATAGTTTTCTCGGTTGGATATGGGAGTCCATATATTGTTCTGCTAAGGAAAAAAAGTGGGCTGATAGAGGATTCTTATTTGGACCGATATGTCCTATATATGGCTCTTGTGTTGTAGCTGCATCGATAGCATTTAGTTCTATAGATTTCTTGGCATCACCAGATTTTCCGGTATGGGGCATATTTGTGGTAAGCTACCTTGCAAGTGCAGTTGCAGAGTTTGGAACTTCATGGGTACTAGAAAAGAGGTTCCATGCCAGATGGTGGGATTATAGTAAGATGCCACTTAATATACAGGGCAGAATCTGTGTGCCAGTAAGTATAGGTTTTGGTCTTGCTGGCGTTGCTATTGTGAAGTATCTGATGCCTTTTGTTAATGGTATGCATGAAGCTATAAATCCTCTTGTTTATGAAGTGTTTGCTCTTATATTTGCAATACTCTTTGGGGCTGATTTTGCATTAACTGAGGCTAGCCTCTCTGCGCTTTTAACTGAAGTTGAGAAGATGCATGAAGAGTTTAACATTAGGGCACAGGAGAACTACGAAAAGCTTGCATCTACTAAGCAACTAGTAGTTTCATATGCAGAAAAGTTAACACTTAATCAAAAGAGGATGCTTTTCAGAATCCGTAGATTTATGCCAGGTAAGGTGAGAAAACATGGTAAGAACCTTATGAATATCGTTCATATAACAGATGCTCTTAAGGATAAGATTAGGGAACTTAAGGGATAAAGCTAATGTGTTTTGCATAGAAATCCAGAAGTAAGCAATTATTTCTGGATTTTATATTTTTACCATAAAAGTCTTAATCCCCATCCGTATATACTATAGTAACTAGTTAACAAATATTGGGAGTGGGCGATTATGAAAAAGAAGTTTAGTATTTTATTAGTTTTAATTTGTACCTTGGCGCTGGCTATGACTGCTTGTGGGGAAGAAGAAGGAAGACGTCGAAAAAGAGATACTTCAAAAGATTCGGTTACAAAGTCATCAGTACCATTCGAACAAATTAAACTTGAGAAGATAGGTAATCATACATATATTGATGAAACATATTTTGATAGGGTATATGTGGATAAGTCTACCAAAAAGGAAATATTAAAAATATTAAAAGAAGCGGATAAATCAATTGATTTTGATATTTATTTCACAGGTTATAGCAATAGCATGGCTGACGGAAGTCTTAGAGTTAATGGTTATTTCTGCAAAGAAGGGGCAATAGTTGTTGATTTATTATACGAAGCTATAGAAGGTAGGGATGGAACATATCAATGGTATGGCCTAAATGATACACCTTATAGATTAAATATAAATTCAAGTGATATTATCCCTGTTGCTTCTGTTTTTGATACAGTATATAACCTTGCAGAAGATAATAAAGATAAGATTTTTGAGCATACAAATGAAGAACCAATTACAGGGACTTATGGTTTATACTATAATGAAGTTGATGAATTATATTATGAATTTAAAATCAACGAATACAGTTGTATAAAAGTAAATGCTTATACAGGAGATGTTATTAAAGAATATTACTGGGATGGCGTTTATGTTGATTAATACTATATTTGGCTAAAAGAGGAAAGACATGAAAAAGAAAAATATAGCAATTTTACTAGGACTTATTTTAACTACAGCTTTAACAGCTTGCGGAAAGAACTCTGATGATAACATTAGAAATAGGAAATCTGAAACAGAGGTTAGTACAGCAATAGATGCGAATGCTGATGTAAACACAAATGGAAAAACTGAACCTGAAACAAATAAGTCACAAGAAATTGACTATGATACTTATATTAAAAGTCAGAAGATTTTAGATGATAAAAAATATCAGCTGAGTATTGGATATAAAGATAATTCAGGATTATATCCAATAGTTACTTCTGAAGATGGGATTATAGGATATACCTATCTTGGTGATAATAAGCTGGTAACAGTTTCTTTAGATAGTTCTAATAATGAACTAATATTATCATCAATTGGAACTGTAGCTGATGGCAGTTTCATAACAGAAGGAAGTGTAACCCTTGAAGGGTTCTTCATTATCTCAGATATTAGTAAGGTATTGTTTTCAAATATAACTTTGCCGGATGGTAATGACGCTATCCTGATCGAGGCAAGAAGTACTGCATACACATTTAGTGACGGCGTTGATTATCATATGTACATAGTTGAGATGGAAGATGATGGTAATATTAATCTAGTTCTTGATACATGGACATGCGGATCAGGGGATGAGGATATAACATCAACTATTCGAAAAGAATTCAATGATGTTATGGAATCTGATTATACTCAGGATTATTTTGAAGATATATTCTGGGCTGGAAATATGTACGTTGAAAAAGAACATTTACCAGTGTTTGCTAAGCTTACATTCAAGTCATATACGTCAGACTGGGCTGACCAGGGTGACTGGGACCGTTCAAATAAGGTGATTGAAAAAATATATGGCAATGTAGGTGAAGTCACAGAGTGGGGCATAGGGGAGTTTAAAACATTCTAGATTTCATCCAAGGTTTGATATAAGAAAATTAAAAATAATAGGGCACTTCCTGGTCCTAATTATAACCGGTGTTTTAACTGGGATAGTATAAAAGAACAGGTGAAATAGCATGGAATAAACAGTTACAGTGTAAAGCACGTCATTTTTAGTGTAAGAATGATGTGCTTTATTTTTATTGCTTATAATTAGGGCGACGAAGAGTACGATGAGGAACTATATGACATAGAAGACTAGGCGGAGTATGGTATATTTATTATTTGGGAGATATCCAGTATTATTTATAAAAAGATAGCAAAACCAGATTAAGGAGAATTTTTACATGAAGAAGACAGTAACCGTAGTTCTTATACTGATTTTTACACTTACAATACTAGCAGGGTGTGGGAGCAAAGAAGAGACCTTAGATGGAAAGTGGGTTATTGATGAGATAATAAACCCAGATGGTTCTAAAACAACGGCTAAAGAGGTTAAGACAGGCGGAGTGTCTGAATCATATGAGTTTAACGGTGACAAATGTCATTATATATGCGAAACTACACTAACCAAAAAGCCAATAGAAATTGATTATGATGTTGTAGAGATTGGCTCAAATAAATATGAACTACAACTAACATCAAGTTTTACTTTTTGTGAAATAGAATTAAAAAAAGATAAGCTGATATTTTATCTTAGTGATGGTAGTAAGTTTTACTACAAAAAGGCAAAATAGTTTTTTGTATGGAAAAACATGAATTTGGCAATAAAGATGCAACTCTTAGAACGGTCAAAGCCTTCGCCTGGCTACTAAACAATAATAACTTTTAAAAGGATTACATTTCATCAACTCTGGAACTTCTATAAGGGGATATATGCTTTATCAGGATAATTTGGTATAATTTCGTAGGATAACTATTATATTATAATATCATTAATATTCGTTAATATCTATGCGAAGGGAATATTGTTTTAGTCGTTAAAAAGGGGGCAAACGATTATGGCAAAGGCGAAGAAATATCAGTCTATATCTAAAAGACTACCTATTATGGTTTCTATTACTTTCATCATTCTGGTTGCTATTGTACTTGTTATTACATATAACCGCGAAGAAAAGCGAATGGTGGAAGAATATCGCAAGATGGCAGATGGTGTCACCAATCTTATGATTGAGAGATTTGATCCAAATAAGATTGATATTTATCTTGAGGAGAATTACAGCTCAAGAGATTATTTGGATATCATGAAATATTATTATTCTTTAAAGGATAATTATCCGGATATATATTATCTTTATGTATATCAGTTCTATAAAGCAGACGTTCCTGCTGCTACTATCATTATTGACTTAGAGGATGAATATACCGAGGAACCTAACCAGGTAAGTATTGACTGGGTAGGTAGTACCTATATTGCCTTAGAGCCTTTTGCATCATTGATAGATGACATACTTACAAGTAAAGAGCCTATATTTAAAGCTGCTTATTCTGATGAGGATGGTTATCTTCTTTCTTATGTAAAACCAATATTTGATGAAGATGGTAATTATGTAGCAAGTGCATGTGTTGATTTCTCTATGGAGGAGATGCATAAGGAGAATATAAGATTTATCCTGACTCTGGGTGTAATTATCATACTTATTGGTGCTGCAATTATTGCTTTCTTTACTATTTTTGAACTTAGAAGAACAATTACAAAACCACTTGCTCAGATTACTGATATCGTTTCGGAATTTAAGTATGATACTGAAGATGATATGACTTTCAATTATGAAACACTTAAAAATCTTAAACTTAATTCTAATAATGAGATTGGGGTTTTGTATGATGCTTTGTTAATCGCAGAAAAAGACAGTTTATTCTATATGTCTAATTATAAACAAGCTGAGAGTGAAATCTTAACTAGAGATGAGAAGATTAATGAACTTGGAAGCCTTGCACTTAGAGACGGTATGACTAATGTTGGAAATAAGGAAGCATTTACTAACAGTATTTCTAATATTCAGGATAATGAAAGATATGGCATAGTTATATTTGATGTTAACAGTCTTAATATGATTAATGACAAATATGGGCATGATGCAGGTGATGCATATATTGTGGGATGTTGTAAGGTAGTAAGTGATATATTTTCTCACTCACCGGTATTTAGAATAGGTGGTGACAAATTTGCAATCATACTAAAGGGACGCGATTATGTTAAGCGTGAAGAACTGTTTCAAAATACCCTTGATATGTTTGACAGAATTTGGGAAGAACTTGAAAAAGACCCTGTTCATCGATATTCATGCGCACTTGGTATGGCTGACTCAACCTCATGTAAAACTACACAAGAGACAATAAAGACAGCTGAAAATAACATGAAAGAGAATAAGAGAGCTTTCAAGGAAAGGAATAATATAAAATAGTATTGTTCTTAATGTGAACCAAATTTTGAATATGATTGACACTGCAACCGATTGGTCGCATACTAGCAATCATAGGAGTAGATTACTATGACAAAACAGGATATATTGGAAGCAACATTAGATCTTGCCTGTCAGCATGGCCTAGGAAGAGTTTCCATGCAGATGATTGCTGATAAGGTTAATCTGAAGAAGTCTTCATTATATAGTCATTTTAAATCTAAAGATGAGATTATTGAAAGTATGTATACATACTATAGAGAGCAGGCAAAAACTGAGACAAGCAGGTCGCAAATAGACCTTGGCAAGTTTGTTGAAGGAAAATCTTTAGAAAACATATTAACTGATGTAGTAGCTTCCTATAGAAATATGAATGCCAGCACCAGTCTATTTAAATTTTACCAGATGATTATGGCTGAGCGTTCTGTTAATCCTATGGCGGCTCAGGTTATGGTTGAAGAAACTGAGAAGATGCTTGGTGCAACAAAGATGCTTTTTTATGCCATATCAGCAAAGGGTATAACAAGGTTTGATGATCCGGACGGAGCAGCACTGGTATTTACTATGGGTGTGCATTCTATTATGGATTTTGAGTTTGATGCAAAAAGCGCTGGTTTAAAATCAGCAGATGGAACTATGAAGGCATATATTAAAGAATTTTGTAGAACATATTCATAGCGGGGAAATAAAATGAATTCGGTTCTAGTATCAATAGTTTGGATATGAAATTAGTCATGGTGAAAAACTGCAGGCAGTGATTAATGCTGCAGAGCAGAAGATGTACGTTGATAAGCAGCGTTATTATGAGGAAACTGGCAAGGGAAGAAGAAAATAAGTTATTTCATTGCTTTATAGGAAATGAATAGAAATATTAAAAGAAAAATAATTGCATATTTTATGGCTATAGTTATGTTACTTGTTTGCCTTGCATCAATAACATATATTGCTGAGCATACAGGCCATACACACCATTGCCATGAAGAAGATTGTCCAATTTGTAAGATGGTATCCTTCTGCAGAGATACTCTTAGAAATATTGGCAGTATAGGTCTTGCATATCTTGCTCTTATTATGATCCTAGGTCATATCAAAGAGCGTATATTTCTATATATTCTTAATGAAGATAACACATCTTTAGTTTCTTTAAAGGTAAGACTTAATGATTGAATTAATCTTTAACTAGATTATATATACAAAATTAAGACTTACAGGAGAATAATTCAAAATGAAAAAATATATTATATTACTAGCTATGGCTTGTATGCTTGTTTTTAGCATGACAGCATGTGGCGCAAATAAAGATAAAAAAGACGATGGAAAGTTCCAGATAGTAACTACTATTTTTCCTGAATATGACTGGGTGCGTGAACTTACAAAGGGTAATGACAACGTAGAAATTACACTTCTTCTTGATAATGGTGTAGATCTTCACTCATATCAGCCAACAGCAGATGATATTATTAAGGTTTCTGACTGTGATATGTTCATATATGTTGGCGGAGAATCTGACGAATGGGTAGAGGATGCTCTTGCTAACAAAACAAATAAAGATATGGTAGTTATTAATCTTCTTGACGTTCTTGGAGACAGTGTTAAAGAGGAAGAACTTGTAGAAGGTATGGAAGGTGAAGAAGAGGAAGAAGAGGGTGAAGAGGAAGAAGGCCCAGAATATGATGAGCATGTATGGCTTTCAGTAAAATCTTCATCTATTATCTGCTCTAAGATTGCCGAAGAGTTAGAAAAAGCAGATCCTGACAATAAGTCTATTTATGAGGCCAATGCTAAAGAATATATTGCTAAGCTGGATGAACTTGATAATAAGTATCAGGATGTGGTATCAGGAGCTAAGTATGATACAGTTCTTTTTGGAGATAGATTCCCATTTAGATATTTAGCAGATGACTATAATCTTGATTACTTTGCAGCATTTGTAGGATGTTCAGCTGAGTCAGAAGCAAGCTTTGAAACTATAACATTCCTTTCTGATAAGGTAGATGAGCTTGGACTTAAGTCTATCCTTCAGATAGAAACATCTGATGGCAAAATCGCAAATACTATCAAAGATAACACAAAGAGTAAGGATCAGCAGATTCTTACTATGGATTCTATGCAGTCTGTTACAGCAGATGAACTTCAGTCTGGTGTAACTTATATATCTGTTATGGAATCTAATCTTGAAGTCCTTAAGAGTGCACTTAACTAAAGGAAGCCTTGCCAATACTGGTTCTTTATCAAAAACGATTAATGGGGCATTAGTAATCAAATATTATGATTATTAATGCCTTGTATTATTTTAACCTCGATAATATAATGGTTAAAGATTTTTAGAAGAGATATTTTTATAGGAGAGGCGCATACAAGTGGTATGGGCGGTATCTTTTCGGAATGGAGATAGGATTTATGAAGACTTATAAAGAGATGACAAAAGAAGAGCTTATGTCTCTTAAAGCAGAACTTGAGAAGATGTATGAGGATGTTAAAGGTAAGGGCCTTAAGCTTAATATGGCTCGTGGACTTCCTTCAAGCCAGCAGCTTGATATGGAAGCAGATTTCTTTAACACATTCGATTCAACCTCTGAATTTAAGTCTGAGACAGGATTAGATTGTAGAAACTATGGTGAGTTACTGGGTATTGCTGAAGCTAGAAAGCTTATGGGAGATATGATGGGAATACCTGCGGATAATGTAATTGTATTTGGTAACTCATCTCTTAATATTATGTACGATACAGTTTGCAGATCTATGGTACACGGTGTATGTGGTAGCACACCTTGGTGTAAGCTTGATAAGGTTAAGTTCCTTTGCCCAGTACCAGGTTATGACAGACATTTTGCTATTACAGAGCAGTTTGGCATCGAGATGATTAACATACCTATGACAGAAGATGGTCCTGATATGGATCTTGTTGAAAAGTATGTTAACAATGATGCAGCTGTTAAGGGTATCTGGTGTGTACCTAAGTATTCAAACCCACAGGGCGTTGTATATTCTAAGGAAACATGTGATAGACTTGCAAACCTTAAGCCAGCAGCAGAAGACTTCAGAATCTTCTGGGACAATGCTTATGCAATTCATCATTTATATGAAGATAATCAGAAGGAACTTCCAGAAATCATCTCTCTTTGCGAGAAGGCTGGAAATCCTGATATGGTATATGAATTCTGCTCAACATCGAAGGTTACATTCCCAGGAAGCGGTGTAGCTGCACTGGGTTCATCTAAGAAGAACCTTGACTATGTAAAGAGCATCATCACAATTCAGACAATCGGTCATGACAAGCTTAATCAGCTTCGTCATGTAAGATATTTCAAGAACTTCGAAGGCATGAAGAACCACATGAAGAAGCATGCTGAAATTCTTAGACCTAAGTTTGAACTTGTTCTTTCAAGACTTGAAGAAGAAATCGGCAGTCTTGGAATCGGTTCATGGACTAAGCCAGTTGGTGGATACTTTGTATCATTCCAGGCACTTAATGGATGTGCTAAGAACATCGTTGCTAAGTGTAAAGAGGCAGGTGTTACTCTTACAGGGGCAGGTGCTACATATCCTTACCACAAGGATCCAGATGATTCTAATATCAGAATCGCACCAACATTCCCACCAATCGAAGAACTTGCTGCAGCCCTTGATGTATTCGTACTTTGCGTAAAGCTTGCAAGTGTTGAGAAGTTATTAGAAGCATAATTTAAAAGTTAATAAAATAACTATTATAAGAAATGGGGATGCCAAGGGGCATCCCCATACTTTATATCCGTAAGTATTGAATTATAATAATTAAAGTAAACCTGCAGTTTTAAGCCTTGCCTTTAGTTCTTGATTATATTACCATATTCGCGTTTCATAGCTTCAACAGAAACTACCCACTGTCTACCATATTTGCATGCGTCGATACCATTTACGAGTTTTCCATATGCTATAGCTTTTCTTAAGGTACTTTCATTTAATCCCCATAGCATTGTTGCATCAGTAAATGCAATTAATCCATCAAAAGGACTCTTTGCAAGTATGCCATTCTCATATAGTTCATCACAAGAAAGATCTATATCATCATTCCAGGATATACCGTATCCTCCAACATCAACTTCTACTCCGTAAAAAAGATTAGGGTCATTTTCTAATTCTTTAAAAATTGGCCATTTTGAAAAAAGAGGCTTAACATCATATATTTTAGTGATTCCTTCAACGAATTGAACGCTGAGCTTAAAATCTGATAATGCATTTACAGCTCTTATTTTATGAAACATATAATCACCTTCTTACTCAAGCGGAGCCAAAGTTTTAAACTCCTGGGTTTTCCACATCTTTAATAATGATTTTTTGTTGATTCCAATCCATTCTTGTACCATTGATAATGCTTTAGGAGGGAGATATCCTTCTAAAATATCACCTGTTTGAATATCTATTGAAGCTGTATCATCACCATATATTGCATGTATATGTGGTGGATTATGTTCAGCTTGCTGAAAATACATTTTTATTACAATACCGTAAAATCTTGATAAAACTGGCATGATAGTTCCTCCTACAAATATGCTCATATATAAGATATCACGAAAACGTGATAATAGCAATATAATAATCATGAATTAATTATTTTTGATAGTGGTAATATAAGTTTAAAATTCATACAAAATTCAATGTATAAAAAGCTGAAACGTCAGTAGACTTGGAATTTAGTTTAACTTGAATTACATACAACTTGTTATATAAAGGTATATGTGATTTAATCTTAAAGGTAAAGGTTTAGGCCTTTACCTTTTTAAGTATAAAGCGCTTTTAAGTGCAGGAGATAATATATGGCATACGATGGAATAACAGTTGCGGCTGTTACTGACGAATTAAATAGAAAATGTATTGGCGGAAGGGTTATGAAGATAACTCAGCCTGAAAAGGATGAAATTGGCCTTCAGGTAAAGACTGGGAAGGAAGTAACTAAGGTGCTTATATCAGCATCGGCTTCATTACCTCTTGTTTATATTACTGATGAGAGTAAGAAGAGTCCTATAACTGCGCCAGCATTTTGCATGCTTCTTAGAAAATATATGCAGAATGCAGTTATAACCA
>OCVV012834833.1_pt1 | contig 14993 bp, 7 predicted proteins | sample 1539721 | NCBI WGS metagenome assembly OCVV01 (sample SAMN02144230, study PRJEB22623) | gut metagenome | biome: sheep rumen | host: Ovis aries | place: New Zealand
TCACAGCTGGGATGTAGCTACGCTATTTTATTGTCAAAAAGCCGCTTAGAATAAGGCTTTCTGGCACTTATTCATGTGGGAAGTATTAGTTCCTTATTACAACATATTTCCCTGTATATTGACTTTACGGTTATAAAACTTGTTATTTACGGCATTATTCTTGAGAATCCTAAATAGCAACTCACCACATCAAATAAGCCCTGTACATCGTCGTAGAGACTATACTATTGGTTGCAGATAGATTTAATCTAGTCAAACTTATTGCTGTTGGATTTTTGCAAATATAAGAAAAGGTATAATTTAACAATAACCATAATTCATCTTCACTAATTTTCGTCTCTACAAGAGCGCCTTCTCTTGAGTTACATTCGGGTGCAAACCACCACCTACAAATCCGCTATCATTGTAATATCGCGATACTTTTTTATCCACTTAACAAGAATGTCTATATCTTTCTCTGTATTATAGCGCCCAATTGAGATTCGTACAGAAGAGTCTATACGGCTATCACTTAGCCCCATTGCCTGTAGTACATGCGAACGATTCTGTGATTTGGAGTTGCATGCAGAACCAACCGAAATACAAATATCGTGCATGTCCAGCATATTTAGTAATCCTTCTCCGTCAAAATTGTCAAATGCGATATTCAGGATTCCAGCAGCTCTATTATCGCCAGCCCCGTTTATTTCAAACTGTATGTCTTCCCTCTTAAGTGATTCCAAAAGATACTTTTCCATCAGAAGCACATTTGCATGTATAGTACTCATATTGGTAGTATTATCCTCCAAGGCCTTTGCCATTGAGTAAATACTTGCTACACTTTCCGTACCAGATCGCATCTTACTCTCTTGTCCACCACCTAAGATGAACGCCTGAAGATTACATCCCTTTCTTATATATAGGAAACCTATTCCCTTTGGGCCATTAAATTTATGTGCGCTAGCGGATAGCATATCTACTCCAAGAGTCTTTACATCAATTGGAATATGACCTACTGCCTGCACTGCATCGGTATGAAATACTGATTTTTCATTGTCCTTATGAACTATCTTCGCCAGGTTCTGGATGTGCTGAATAGTGCCCACCTCATTGTTTTGCAACATAACAGAAACCAACTTGGGTTCTCCAGTCAATGTCTTTTGTATAGCACCCTCTTTCACCATACCATATTCATCCACTGGCAAAAAATCTATATTATAACCCTCTGCAACCTTCTTCTTTGCTGGATATAATATGGCATGGTGCTCTATCATAGTGGTAACGCCACTATTCCAGGCAGATCCAATCTGGTTCATTACCCAGTTATCACTTTCGGTTCCACAAGATGTAAAATATATCTCTTCCGGATCCGCACCAATACAGCTCGCTATAATCCTTCTGGATTTTTCTAATATTTCTTTAGCTCTTTTTCCAAAACCATAAATAGAAGATGGATTCCCATACTGGTTACTCGAAATTTCCATCAACGCATCAAGAGCAACCTCACTCATGGCCGTTGTAGCTGCATTATCAAAATATACCATTATAAGCCTCTGACTTTAATATCCGGCATACGGTCGGTAAACTCTCTGTCAATAGCTGCCAACTGCTGTCTAATAATTTTTCTTTTTTCGAATGCCGGATCGAAGCAAACCATTTTAAATTCCTGTGGAGAAATATCTGATGCACTTCTGACATGTGGATATAGTAATTTCAAAAACCCAGAGCACATCTTAATTACAGCATTTGTATCACGCGTATCTGCATTCTTTGGAATATCTAATAGTTCCTTAACAATCGCACTATAGAATGACTGTGTTCTTGCATAGGAGAGAATTTCTGAAAAATATTCCACATTAAGAGAATATCCGTTAAGCTTCAGATCTTCATTAATTCTAGGCAAATACCACCCTTCTATGAATCCATGGAATCGATCAATTAAAGCATGATCTTGGAATGCTTCCGGAAGTTCCTCAAAGTAATGATTATTTAACGGGCGCCTGTTCACATCCAGATCAATATTCCCGAGCAAGATCAACCCTGCCAGAGACGTTAACTTAGATTTTCCTACTGTAAAGGAACCTTGTTCCATGTAGTTTTTTAAAGCTCCCTGTATCTCCTCCGGGTTATCAAAAGAGATTGTCTTGACCTCATCCAAAGAAACAAACTCATATGACGGAATAATACCGGGTGTATTTTTACTCATATCATAAAAGAGTTTCGCTCTGGTTATCTTGCCACCGCTTATCTGCCAACCATACTTTGATAGATTATTGAAAATATACGATTTACCGGTACCTTTAGGGGCAAGCTCTATCATATTTAGATTCGGTTCCACAAATACAAGTAGTCTTGTTAGGAATAGCATCTTTTGATCAAGAGATTCAAAAGAAGAAGAATTTGGATTGTATTCCATATTGCAAATCAGGAAATCAATCCATTCTTCCAATGAAAACTGTTCTCTAGCCTGACAATAATATTCATAGTCCGGCTTATATGGGCGGAATGGTTTAAACTTAACCATTTCCGCATAGCCTTTCTCTTTACCATCCGGCTCAACATATTGCATAGTAACAACACCCCAGTTTTCCCCCTCTTTCAAAAGACCTTCCTGGCGTGCAAGGTATGGGGATACCTTTCCTTCGCCACTTTTAATTCCTATATCAGGAATCTGGAAACGGTATTCGCCACTTTTAATGTCTGATTCAAAAATAATTCTTGCAAGAATCTGAATTATATCCCCATTCAGAAGTTTGCTGCGAATATTGCTATCTTTCGTGGGGATATGCTTTTTAATAAAATCATAAAGTCCAGCAGTATCAATCTCATCATCAACTGAGAACTTTTTGATAAGCCAATCCTTTATGAATGAAGGCACATTTACACCAGAGAAAAGGCTATATCTATCTGGGGTCTTATGCATAGACTCTTCAGGAAATATATCTTTAATTTTTTCATCTAAATCAGTCATCGAAGCCGTCGTCTCCTTCCATATACTTCTTAGCTCTGCTCTTTGTGCTAAAGTGATATTCCTTATCAGCCACTATTACTGTTATCTTCTGCTCCTTGCCCGACTGCAATTTTGCAGAATATGTTGATCCACTCTTCTTAAGAACATGCTTGGTTCCATCTGCCTCCATCACATAAGATTCTTCATCCGGATCAGGTACAATAACGAATGACACCATTTTATCCAAACCACTCACTTCTAGTTTGTCATCAAGAACTTTGTATGTAATGCCACTACCATCTCCGTGTGGCACAGCGACAATTACCGGAACCAAAACCTCTTCTATTGTGGCCCCACCATGATCCTCATATTTTGGTCTGTTATATAATGATTGATCATTTAGTGCTATCACATACGGTGTACCCGGTTTAACTTCATCTTCATAGACAATATAGTCTTCGGTATCCTCACATTCTGTTTTGGATTCCACTTTGCAGCAACGCCCCTCATGATCCGCTTCATAGAAGTTGTACTTTTTCTTTGAATCAGTCCATCGAGCCCTAGCTGTTGCTCCATGATCAGCCGTAATCGCTATACGCTTTCCAACTGATTCTATGGTTATATCCTTTATCTTCTCCTGAAGAATATCAAAAGCTTTTCGAAGATTTGTCGTTGTTCGATAAAAATCCCCATGAATGACATTCTGATCAAAATCCAGGAACCATTCCCTATACGGCACGGCAGACAAATAATCCTTGTTTACATCCGTAATAGATGGAAGGTGACATGCTGCATAATCATAGAATTCTGCATCATACCCATTTTGCTTTAAGAGTTCAACCATCAATGGGAGATACTCCGCTCCCACGCCATCTAATATATAAATATCCGTATTATTTATGAACGGGGCGATCACTGTCTCTTGGCGTTGCAGCGTGTAATACATGCTATACAAGTTGGACGCATTTGCACACCCATCACCATAATATTTTTGTAAATATGGGTTGTCTGTATTAGCAACCTTACTTTCACGATATGCCTGTAAATAAAACTTCCATTCATCCTTTTCGTTAATTCTATTTTCTGCCTGACTGAACAAATACAAGTATAGCACAGGATATACCGTCCGAATCTCCGTTTTGTCTAAAACTCCATTCGAATATAGATTGATTACAAATTCTTTCTCCGTGTTACTAAGACCGGTAAATGCGGGTTTGAAAATTTTAAGGTAATATGACAAAAGTCTGGCTTTTAAGTCCTTTATTTCAACTCCTGTGCTTATGCTGATGTCTACAAGGCATATCCCCTTCTTATCGTCAAACGATATTTCCAGACCTAATTCCTTTTTCGCTCCATCATAAATAACTTCTTGGATTTCCTTCTCGGGAGGCATAGAACCAGCGTACTTATTTAATTCCTTAATGATTCCTATTCGTTCCTGTAAAAGACCAGTTTCGCTTATCCAATATCCCTGCTGCCATATGGTTATTAAAAACTCTTTCTTCGAGCTAGTCTTCAATACCTTAAGTACTTTTGCAAGGAACGTATTATAGAGATATGATTCAACATACCTTTTTATCAGCCATTTCTCATATGCTGAGTCTGTTATTAACAGCTTTCCGGCTAGTGCGCTGGTCGATTTTGCATCTACGCCAAGCGAATATGATACAAACTCAGGCAAGCTCTTGCCGGGAGTATTCTGAACATACTCAATACTAAGCTGATTCCAATTAGCTGCATCCTTAGGCTCATAAGATATGTTGACGTCTAACAAATAAGCCTTCCGCAGGTAATCCTTTGTATTAGTTACAACATCAATCTGAAAAGCATTATCAGGAGATGCTTTTCTATGCCATTGGAACAGGCTTTCCGAACAACACCAAATTGGCATTGAAAAATCTATGATTTCTGCATGTCTCCACAAGCCAATCCACTCTACGCTTGTGGTAATTTTATTCTTTTGGATGTTTGCCGCATAATCATTCGATACAAAGCAAATTTCTCTATACTCACCACTTAATTCATAATCTGAATTAATAAAAGGATTTATAAGATCTTTTCGAGCGAAGCTATTCTGAAGAACCTTCTGCACATTGTCTACCATGGAGAAGCAAATGAAATAAATCCTTCTCTGCGCACTCTTAGGATCCATAATATCTCCGTTTTCAATGTCGAAAAGCGACAATACTGTGGACTCAATCTCTTTTTTTGAGAAAAAACGAATCAGCTCAGAGAATCCAACTACAAAAGTATCTTTCATTGGAGAAGCATACCTTTTAATAATCTGGACAAACCGGCTCTTTGTCAGCCACCCATCGTCCTTTTTCATAATAAAGTCACTCAGATCCAAAAGTTCTCCATCAAAGCCTTTTACCAGATTCTCGATTTCATCCTGAGTGTTATTACTCATCTCCATGAATAAAAACCTAACTGGATATCTTCTGTATGAGCTAGCACTTTTCTTTTTATCTTCAGTTATTTTTTGCTTTAACGCCTCAACATCCATATATCATTATTCCTCACTAAGTAACTTCATAACTGCGGAACATACCACCGGATATTCTTTGCATAGCTTTATAAGAATCTGCTTTGCTTCTTCTCCGTGGAACTGTTTTTCATTTATCATAGCTGTTGCGGCCTCGATTGTTGTATGCGTCTTTCCAATTGCAATCGGTGTAATCTCTATAGGTTCAAACTCTGTGCTGTCAAAGAGCTCTTCACCGTTTTGACCATCATCTGTTAGCACATCATTATCTGAATCTGCCCCGTCGTCATCATAAATCGGATCAGTATCATCCTGAGAATCTACATCATTTGGCGCGGTCTGCTTGCTTTGTAAAACGCACCACTGAAGAACCTGTTTTTCAACATCCTCTTCTCTCCAGAAGACGATCGCATCTGACAGATTCTGCTTTAAATATGACATCAGATTTGAATACTCATCAAGTGATGTCTGGACCTTGGCAAGAACATTATCAATATAGGCATAAATACATGTAAAATCTTTTACCTTCTTTAAAGTAAGTGCTATCGATGTCTTCTGCTTTTTAAGTCTTTCTAGCAGTTCAGATACATCTTCCTGGGTAATACTATCACCTGTCGCATTTGCTAGCGCAAACAAAGAGTCAATAACTGAGTTAAATTCTGCTCCCTTATCAACCACATACTTCAATGACCACAGCGGTGACTTATACTTATTCTCAAAGCTTGCTCTCATGGCCCACTTTGTCTCTGATATACCATCCCCCTTGACATCGAAAATATTCTGAATCAGATCAATTAAATTTTTCTCTTCCGCTGTAGAAAATCTTACTCGAAGTTTTGCATTTTGACTCTGTTTAATCCAGTATACAAATGTAGCGTTTATTATATCTCCCATCAGTTTAGCTGATACCAAACTACCCTGATCAGATAGATACATCTTCTCAATATACCGCCTAAAAGCTAAGGCAACTGATGCCATACAAATATAATTATTATAGTATCCGTATGGTGGTTCTGATAAAAATTTGAACTCTTGGCCAATATCAACGACTGTTTTATTTTTTAAAGAAGCAATCTTATCATCAATTGCTTTTATCAAAATAGACATAGGACAATACTCATCATATGTTCCTATGTAATTTAGCTTTTCATCAAAAATCCAATTCCCGCTTTTATCTTTGAGCAGATGTGATAGTGCTGACTCCGTACCACCCAATGAGTCAATTTCATCTCGATTAACAGCAAAGCATACTTTCTCTACGGTTTTCTTGGCGAATACCTGATTCCATCCAGTGCTAGCATATGCAACTTTAGGAAGCCTTTCTGCCCCATAGGGAAATACTCTTGCTACATCTGCCGCAAGTCCAGAGTTACATACAGATTTATACGTCGGAGTATTAACTCTTTCCCCACGAAAGATGACTGTAGCAGAACCCTCAATTATTTCGGTTTTCCATTTTTCCACCCATTTACTGGCCTTTTTCTCATAAGGCGACGGGTCTTCAACCTTAGTTTCTTTGGCTACATTCTCACGCGCCTTCGAATCAATAACACCCTCAAATCGCTGCTGTCCAAGTGCCACATCAGATATTACAAACACGACATTCTTAAATTCATCCTTTTCAGAAAGTTTCTGAACCATGTTCTTCTGCACTTCTATTGCAGTTTCTGGACGCTTTGATTTTTTGTCGTAGGTTGATGTTTCGCCTCTAAATAAAATAAGTGCTATCTTTGCCGCATAGTTCTTCGAAAATGCTTTTAACAATTTAGACTCCATTGATATGGATCCTAAACCGCCCCAAATAAGAGCAAACTCCGTTGCCCGATTAAAACCATCCGCGTTGGAAATACTCTTTGTAATATCACTCTTGAAACCAACATATTCATCAAGCAATGTACTGACTTCTTCATATTTGAGATAAAGCTTGTCTTTTGCAGTCTGGATTTTTTCAAGCGGCATCGCTGATGAAGACACCTCATAAACATCATCTGGACCCCTCAAGACAATTTGTTTCTCATCGATTGCATCCAGTGCATTGTTGATAGCCTCATTACTCCAAGCTCCACTCAAGACATGCAGGATGTTTTTCTTGCTCGGATTTACAAGGCTCTTTTCAAAATCTCCTCCATCCATCTGTGTAACTCTATTGAGCAAGTTTAAAAGAAGAATTACCTTGAATACAGATAACTCGGGAGTATCTGTATCTTCGAGTTTTGTCGAATACATTGAATACTTATTTATAATTGCATCGAAATTATTGGTGCGATCTTCAGAGAATGCCTCTACAAAAAAATCCCAAACTTTGTCTGCTGTCAAATACTTTACAGCATCTATATCATTCCTAATAAAGTCCTTGAATCCTCGCTTTTCATCGTTTAAGAATTCAAAAATGCTTCGCTCCGCAGAGCCAATTGCTCTGGAAACAAATGTTGCCAAGTATGCAGTGTATGGGTGGAACGGATAGAGTCTTCTAATAATTGCCTGTGTTTGGGCAGACTTTTCCATTGGCGCCACGATTTCCTTTAATGCCTCTGCAACTTCTGACTGCAAATGTACACGCTCTTCCACTAGGGCACTATATTTTGATTCATTCTTAATTTTAAGGGCGTTCGAAAGAATATGATATGTCGTAATATCCTGCATATCATACTGAAGGCCGAGGAATCGTGCTTTAGCCATCGTTTTTTCATTTTCCTTCAGTTCCTTATAACTATCTGTTGCCTCCATGCTTTTGTGTGTAACAAGGAAAACATACACTCCGATATATTTCGTCTCGTCATCTTTTCTTGGTGCTTTGCTCAGCTCTGCAAGATCCTGCATACAGTTAAGAATGCTGCGTCTCTCAGAAATCTCTAGCAAAGAAGTAAACTCATCCCAGAAAATAACTAAGTAATCTGCAACATTTTGCTTACGCAGCTCATCCATGACTTCTGTAAGCCACTGCTTAATATCCGGAGTCGCCTTAATCATATTTGATTTCTTTAAAGCAATATTGATTTCTTTCAGAACTTCAACATCGCCATCATTCAGAAGTTCTTCGAGTTCCTCTATTGTTGAGGCATATCTATCCAGCTCGTTATTAAGCATAATCTTCCAGAAAGATGTAAATTTTTTATCTTTCAGCATCTCAATAACCGCTTGGAAATCTGATTTTACAGTTATTGTCACACCCGCTTTTTTTAATTGCTGAACTACAGCCCTCTGAATCGTATACTTCAGTTCTTCCGTATCAATGATAGAATACGTTCCTTTTAGGACGACAGGAAAAACTCTTTCCTTCTTACGGAAATTAAGCAACATGGCCTTAAGCTGTGGATTTGCAAGTTTCTCAATATAATCCTGAACATCCTCAAGATTATCACTCAACAAATGCTTGACCACTGATGTTGAATGACTCTTTCCAGTACCATATGTTCCTTGCACCCAAATAGATCTATGCTGGTCACTTGTGGAAGATGTGAACGCATTCACAATCTCTTTGAGATTGGATTCAAATTTTTCATTTGTAATGAACTGCTTCCAGTAATTCTCCCTTTCCTCGGTCATATTGAAAGTGGAATCAAAGAAAGGTTCTATTCCTATAATCTCTGAATATTGCATAGCATCCTCCTACATAAAAAGTGTACAGCCTTCTTCTTTGAACTGTTCAACCTTTGCTGTCAACGTATCGACATCTGTATCCAATACTTCAGCCAAATGTTCTCTGCAGAAAAACTGTTTTATTTTCTTGCCCAAAAGCTTCTTGCACAGGGCCTTGTCATCTTTGGACAAGGTCTGTTTACAGTAATAACATTCTTCCATTTGTATTATATTCTCCTTATTACTGCGGCTAATGCATCATCCGGAGAGATATCACTATTCAGATGAACATTCTCAAGTCCTCCAGTAAGGTCAGCCGTCAAAATTCCCATCTGAGTTAATGCTTTCAATGCCGGAATCAGATTCTCCGCAGTCATTCCAAACACAGTATAGGGATTTACTACTTCAGGAAGAAGGAGATCACTTACTGTAGTATCGTAACAATTTGTATCTTTCGCTCCTTTATAAAGCAGATATGCAAGAGCTGGCATGGAAATATAGCTAGGAGAAATTCTTCTGATTCCTCTTGTCACATTTCCCAACATTTGCAATTCTGCCAAATAAATATTATGAGCCTCTGCCGGCTCATTGGATAGGCTTCCAAGCGGTGAATACCTCAACATCGTAATCAATGCATTAGTAGGGTTCTTAATGGTATTATCGTTTAAGGACGGAAAATCCTCTTTCACAATCGCCACGATGTCGTCCCTAGTATATTGCACCTCAAGCTTAATTGATTTTACAAAGCTATTTACTATCGCTGAATTGTATGCAAGCCCAACCCAAATCACCTGCCAAGCCGCGAGCTTATTTCTATCATATAATCCTTTGACAATTTCAAACTTATCAGAAACTTTATTGCCTCTCTCATCGATAAGCTCTGCTTCTCTAAGCCAGTTCTTGGCTGCTGGAATCATCTTGGTTCCCAGTTTAGGATATGTTCCGAACCACTCGTTACCCTTATTAAAGAAAACATCCACCCATTCATCTCTCAAACCAAATGTAGAGTATCGGTCTATTCCACTAGTTCTGAGATTTGCAGACTTAACAAGCATTCCACCCTCATTTATCTGTTTTCTATGCGCAATGATGCAACCGCGCGAGCTTATCTCCAAACATTTATGGCAGTGCACACACAAATTCTTGTTGATTTCAACTTTATCGCGAACTGTCAAGGCTCCGGTTGGACACTCAGCCTCACACACCCCACATAGTTCACATCCTGCACATTTCGTAAGCACACGGGATAGCATTCCATGAAGTGCAGGCTTATTAACGGTACCTTCAACAATGAGTCTAAGAGTATTCCCTTTTTCTTCTACGCTAAAGCGGAATATCTCTCCGTTATAATTCATCTCACCTTTAGTAAGACCATTTTCGTCCCGAGAAACATACTTACACAACGCAAAGAGCCAAATCCTCCAATCCGACTTAGGCTGTGTAACCACGCATTCGAAATTTGGTTCCTTACTAATCAAATCCACACGGGATCCATCCGGAATCAAACCTCTTCCACCAGCATTTTTCTGCCAATTATTTGAACTGATATAATTGTCGATTTTCTCCTTGGAATTGAGGCCAAGGTTTTTTGCCATTTGCTCAATAACCGCAACATACTGTTTTGAAATGTCAGGATATATTCTTCTGATCAGGTATTCAGACCAGTCAGAGGCAAAAGGACATACTCCACAGCCTACACGTGTAAGACCCATCCTATATGCTGGATTAAGTTCAATCCCCCTAGAAAAGAGATACAAGAAAATTTCCGAATTGTTCCATCTGAAGATTGCTCGGCAGTTAATTAGGTTAGGATGCTTAACATTAACTCCGATTCTGTCATATGACTCTCTTCGCGCACTTTCATCTGCTCTGACACCCTCAAATACAGCCACCTTAGGTTGTATATCGGTATTATGAATCTCTTTCATCTTCCGTCTGAAAACGGTTGTTTTCATTACAGAGCAGCACCATCTATTTACACGGCTAGGCGGACCATACTGCTTCCATAAATCCAATGCTTTACGATCACTTTTCGCATGGTAAAGCTTAAAGTTCGGAAAACGATATTTATAGTCTTCTTCTGTATAGGCAACAATATCATATGTACATGGCAATTCCATATCAGTATCTTGGAAAACAGCCTTGAACGTTTCTACCGGGAGAACCCTTGTTACAAGATCCAAAATTACCTGCGAATCTTTTCCTCCAGAAAAAGCCACAACAAAGTCATCCACCTTACCCTTATATACATCATAACAGCCAAGAATAAAATCCATAGCTTCATTCTCTACTGTCGCTATGGCTTCTTTATTGTTTTCAAGCAACTTATCCATATCCACCGGTTCAAGCGCCGTAAACGTAAAACCCTCGTTATATATAACAGTCGGCTTACTATAGATTCCTGCACCTCTTCTTTCAAAGAACTGCTGTCCCTTGTAATAATACCTGGTTTCAATATTCCAGCAGATGGGTTTATCTGTTTTTGGTAATTTATATTTGTTTTGTATTTCGAGAATCTGCAGTTCCTGCAGAAACACAGGGCGTGGAGCTGGAATAGCCTCCTCGTCAGATATGTCGTCGCTCAATATAATTCCATTATTCTGAGCATCCCATTTAACTTTATACATAATATGCTCCATTTCTAATAGCCGTATACTATTTATATTTGTTCTCTTGCATTTCTACAGCTCTCTTTAAACTCATACCAATGAGTACATACTTTCATCTTGTGCATTTCTGAATTCTCACAATGGTCTCTATCTCCTGTACTACTTGATATTTTATCGCAAAAGTACCAGAATAATAACAGCATTTGCATTGTGTATGGATTTTGCTCTAAACTATGAAAACTCCCTTTATAGAGTCAATATCATTTGTTTTGTAGTATACATGAATTGTAAATTATGTTCAATAATAGTATGGCACAAGAGTCCTTATGTGGTAATTTTTTGACCAAAGTTCAATCAAGTTATCGCAGCTTCGAGATAACTTCGCAAGCAGGGCATCGGTATATACCATCCCGATGTACGCCCAAAAAAAGCTCTTTTTGTGCCGTATGCTTGTTGGGAAGCTCCCCAATCCCCCGAGAACACCTCATAGCGGGCGCTATTAGTTGATCCAATCATCTATCTTTTTCTTATAAAGATATTCCTTCAGTTTAATAATACCAAAAGATCTTCCATGACTCCTGTGACACTCTATTCTTAGTAGCCTTCCCATCATTATTACCTTTTTGCTGGAAATCCATTTTTATTGGATATTTTATTTTGTTCAAATCATAAAGCCAGTAATTTAATAGATACCCCGGCAGACTGTGTCATACCATAGAACTATCGAAGAAAATAGTAGAAAGGATTTTTCAATATAATGGATAGGACATTGGATCATGCACTCACGACGATTGATTGTACACTAGACGGAATGGAAGCGGTCATTCAGATGTTTATGGAGGTAAAAACCGTAAACGCTGAAGCCGTTGGTTATCTGCTAATCAACTGCATCGCCACGGTACGGGAGCAGCTCAATGTGATTGAAAAGCATGTATAGGCATCACAAGAGCAAAGTTTAATGTCGATGTCCAAAACCTTTAAGATATGATACCAGTTTGCCATTCTTTCTTTAACACAATGATAAGTTAATAGTATAATATTTTTATACAGTTCTTCAGTGCAGGTGAATAATATGGCTTTAAACTACTATTGGGAAAGTTTCATAAGAAACCTCCGGGGAAAGCCGGGCGCGAGAGCAGTTTTTGAAAATCTAATGGAAGAATTGCTCAGGGCAGAAAATCCAGAAAAAAATGTCCAGCGTGTAGAAGCTAATCCGGGAGATGACGGAATCGACATTTATGTCACGCAGGATGATGGCATTGATATCTATCAATGTAAATTCTTTACAGACAATTTGGGGGACGCACAGAGAAACCAGATTCGAGAGTCTTTTAATAGGGCAAAAGAAGCCAATGGGGCAGATATGCACCGTTGGTTCCTCTGCATGCCTCGGGAGCACGAAAGTGAAGATAACGAGGTCAAGTGGATCAACAATTTCATAAAGAAGCATTCAGATTTCGATGGTAATCATGTGAAAATCCAATTCATCTTCGGCACCGAAATCACTAATCGGATAGAAAAAAACGCTCCTAGCCTGATCGATAAATATTTTTCTATTTCAGGTTATAAACATTTTACAAACAAAGCCCTCATCGTCCCTTTCACAAAAGAGGATTCAAATAGTGAACAGGGAGGTACATATATCCCCAGAGATGATTTGCTCAGTAAAATAGCTGACAGTTTTCAGAGCCAATCCGGGAAAAAGCGGATGGTCTTTCTATCCGGCATGGGCGGTTGCGGAAAATCAGAACTTGCACGTGCTTATGCAGAGAGGCACATCAGCGAATATGAAGAAATATTCTGGCTGACATGCACGGACGGCAAACAGCCTGATCTCATGACACTAATGTCTGATGCTGATACATTATGTGATGTTAAAAAGGAAGATGTTGTTTCTTTCTCCGACAAGGTCCTTGTTATTGTCGATAACTGCAACAGTAATGATGCCAGATTTCTGCGCGACTTAGAGCGTGGCACCGGTTTTGCAGATATCCTGGTCTCTACACGGCTTAGGTATATCGGAAGCTATAAAAATATAATTTCTATTGAATCTGACGAGCCGGAGAAATTCACTTATGCAGTATTTGAAAAAAATTACTGTAAAATACAACCATTGGGCGGGCAAAAAGAAATAAAAGAAGACGAAATATGTTCTGTTCATGATATCTGTCGGGCAGTCCAGTATAACACAATGATCGTAGCACTGATCGGACTACGCCTCTGTGCATATGACACTCTCTCTATTACGGAATGTGCTCAAAAAATTAAATACGGGGTAGGAACCATTAAAGGCACCCTTGACTATTCCAAAGATCTGGATCCCCGTTCCGAAGAGATGAAGGCCGTGCTTCATTCCCTTTTTAAAGACATCCTAGATCCAACTGTCCCTGTTACCAGAGAGCAACGGGAAGTCCTCTCAGCACTATCATTGACACCTGCGACCTGGTATGAAGGGAACTATATATACTCGCTTACTGGAGGCAGAACAGAAAACACTGATCATGAATATGCTGCAAAGAAGTTATTATCTTTCGGATGGCTGCAGGGAAACGCTGATAAAATAGCAATCCACCCCCTAATAGCTGAAGCGATATACGACGAACCAATTGCTATATCGGATCCTACTATTTTTTGCAAATGGCTCAACAACTTTCTCGGATTACAAGAAAAATATTTAGCCAAAAACCACTTCTTAATCAATGAAATCATTAAACGGTCTGATGGTGTCCTACCAGAAACCAAGATTGTTGCCATGCTTCTTATCAACCATGGCGGATATAAAAAACTATTTGCAGAAAGTTTTCCAAACGTATCTTCAGCATACTTCGTATATGAGACCCATGGTTGGAATCGCTTCTTTTATTATCGGGATTTAGACAAACTTGAAACATGCTCCTTAATTAGTAGCCCATGTCAAATTAAAGAAGATGACAGTGTAAATCTACTTAAAGTTTATAACAATGACGTTCCTTATGTGTTGGATTTAAGTATCACAATTAATAACAAAACAATCACAAAAATCCCTGCCGGAATATGCTATAAAGATTCATATTTAAATAAATGTCTTTTCTCTGAACATACGATTTTTATTGGAGAATCAGCGTTCGATGGCTGCTCCGGGCTTTCGGGCAAGCTGCACCTGCCGAACGGCCTCACCAACATCGGATCGGGGGCGTTCTATGGCTGCTCCGGGCTTTCGGGCGAGCTGCACCTGCCGAACGGCCTCACCAACATCGGATCAGGGGCGTTCGATGGCTGCTCCGGGCTTTCTGGTGGGCTGCGCCTGCCGGACGGCCTCACCAGCATCGGATCAGGGGCGTTCTATGGCTGCTCCGGGCTTTCGGGCGAGCTGCGCCTGCCGAACGGCCTCACCAGCATCGGATCGGGGGCG
>OCVV012846815.1_pt1 | contig 14990 bp, 10 predicted proteins | sample 1539721 | NCBI WGS metagenome assembly OCVV01 (sample SAMN02144230, study PRJEB22623) | gut metagenome | biome: sheep rumen | host: Ovis aries | place: New Zealand
TCCCGGCTGATGAAAGGGGACGAGATTCTTTTCCCCTCGGGAGATACCGTGCTGAACGAAGGGGACAAGCTGCTTCTGGTCACCACGCCTTCCCAGGTTGAGAAAATCCATATTCTCTTCGGCCAGGAGATTCCCATGCATGTCGAAGACTGGCGCGGACGCGACCACCACATGGTTACCCGCCGCATTACGGTCACCAAGTCGGAACTCACCGGAAAGAAGCTCAAGGAACTGCAATTCCGCGGGGCTTACGGCGTTTCCGTGACCCGTGTCATCCGTGCCGGTGTGGAACTGGTCGCCAGCCCCAACCTCTTCCTGCAGATGGGTGACGGCCTTATGTGCGTGGGAACGGAAGCCAATATCGAGCATCTGGCCCAACGAGTGGGTAACTCCAATGACGCCCTCAACAAGCCCAATCTGGTGCCGATCTTCCTGGGCATCGTCATCGGAATCATCTTCGGCTCCATTCCCATCCGTTTCCCCGGCATTCCCCAGGCCATCAAGTTGGGCCTGGCCGGCGGTCCGCTCATTATCGCCATCCTGCTGGGTCACTTCGGCCCCAAGCATAAGATTACCACATATACCACCACCAGCGCCAATCTGATGATCCGGGAAATCGGCATTTCCCTGTTCCTGGCGGCAGTGGGTATCGGTGCCGGCGGAACGTTCTGGAGTTCCATCGTGGGCGGCGGTTACTGGTGGATCTTGTATGGTGCCCTGATTACCATCGTTCCCCTGTGCATTACCTTTATCGTGGCGCGTGCCGTGTGCCATCTGAATTTCTACCAGATCTGCGGTATCATCAGCGGATCCTGCACCAATCCTCCGGTACTGGCCTTTGCCCAGGGAATGTACGGAAGCGACTACACTTCCGTCAATTACGCCACAGTATACCCGCTGTCCATGTTCATGCGTGTGCTGGTGGCCCAGGTCCTTATCCTTATCGCCTTTGCCTAAGATGTTCGACCTCGTCTACCCCTCCGACCCCGCGCCGCTGTATCCGCGCCCTTCCATCGACCGGCCCGGCAAGCAGCCTTTTCCCAAAGGGGAAATGCTGCCCCTGATCGAGCCCAACGGCCTTGTTTACGGTCAGGCTCCCCGCGCTTGGTGCCATGGCGGTTCGCATGCCCTGCATCCGGTGGTCCATCTGCACATCGTGGACCGGATGGGCAATATCTACCTGCAGAAGCGCTCCCGGCTCAAAAATCTCTATCCCGGTTACTGGGACACAGCCGTTGGCGGACACATCTCTTACGGTGAGCAGGTAGAGGAGGCCCTTTTCCGTGAGGCCGGCGAGGAACTGGGACTCACGGCCTTCAATCCGCAGTTTCTGAAGACCTATATCTTCCAGACCAAGCGGGACAACGAGCTCATTGCCGTCTATGCCATGGTCGGCCATCCGGACCTGCATCCCGACAATCCGGAAGTCACGGAAGGCCGATGGTGGAGCGTCCCCCAGCTGGAAGAGGCTTTCGGCAAGGGAATCATCACCCCCAACTTCGAGCAGGAATTCACTGCGATTCGGGATCAGCTGATGGCGCTGCTGTAGGTTTTCTCCCTAAAAAGCCGTATCTTTACCCAGTTATGGCAACAGACATCGATAAATTCGTACACGACCAGCTCTCCGTCTGGCCGGGTATCGCCGCCAAGTACCGTGCCCTGAAGAGTACCCGCACCCGGACGCTTCCCTTCGGCGGTCTGCTCGTGACCTTGCAGTCCAACCCCGGCCGCCTGCCCATTTTTGACCATGGCTGCCCGCTGTGCGAAGAGAATTACCTTGCCAATCAGCATACCCTTCCGTTCGAAGGCCGCAAGGGCCGCAAATACAATATCCTGGTGAACCGGGCGCCCATTTTCCCGAACCATCTGGTCATCACCCGGGACGTCCATGTCCCTCAGACCATCTGGCACCGTTTTCCGGATATGCTTTCCCTGGCCGCCTCGCTGGACGGATATGTGGTCTTTTACAACAGCCCCAACAGCGGCACCTCCGTTCCGGGTCATGCCCATTTCCAGGCCTGCCCCAAAGGCTATATGCCGCTGGAAAGAGTGGCCGACAGGGTCTTGCGCGCCATTGCCTCGGGTACGCCTGCCGATCCTTCCGAAGTAGAGTTCATCGGCTCGGTGCGGGATGCCCAGCTGTATCATTACAAGCGTTTCACCCGTGGCATCTTCTTCCTGCGGGCGACTACCTCCAAGTCCATGGCCAAGCAGTTCTACCGCCTCCTGGACTGTCTGAACCTGGTGGCCGAGGAGACGGAGCCCCGTTTCAACGCCCTGGCCTATTGCGCCGAAGGGGAATTCCGTGCCGTCGTCACGCTCCGCAGCGCTTCCCGGCCGCGGTGTTTTGACGCGGAAGGGGAATCCCATTTCAGCATTTCTCCCGGCGCGGCCGACATGGCCGGTTTCGTCGTTGTCCCCGAAGATGACGACTTCGACCGCATAACCCCCGACGTCCTCCGTCAGATTTACGACGACGTCACGCTCTCCGAGGCCGACGAATCCCGCCTCCTGTGGCGCCTTGTGCGCACCCAGCCCCGTGTGGAAGTGGGCATCCTGCGGGCACCGGAGCTTGTTTTTGAGATTATTTCGGACGGTGCCGGTCCGCAGAAAGTCACCTACCGTGAAGGGAAGATCGACTATAACGGCGCCCTGTACGACGAACTGGTCTTCGAAGCCGTCACCGTCTCCACCCTGTTTGCCGAGCCGTCGTTTGTCCTCTGGACCCCCGACGGTGAGCATCGTTATGCAGGTACCCTGAAATTGATCCCCCATGCCGGTCAGGTGCAGGCCGTCAATCAGATAGGCATGGAAGACTATCTCCTGAGCGTCGTCTCCCAGTATCCGGCCGATATCCGCAAACAACAGGCCGTCGCCATCCGCACGTCGCTCATCCGGCAGATGGAAGCCCGCCGGAATTGCCGTCACGTGCAGTCGGGCCCGGAATTTGCCGGAACGCCTGCTTTGGTGACGTACTTGGAACACCGTACCCCGGAACCTATCCCTGACGGCCCGGCCCACACGGCATACGACGTCTGCGCCGGCGTGCATTGCCATTACTATCCCGGCCTCACGGACACGGCCGATTCCCTGTCCCGGTCCGCCATCGACGAAACCTGGGGAAAAACTGAGTAAATACATGGCAACCATCGGCATATTTGATTCCGGATGCGGCGGACTGTCCGTCTACAGGGAGCTGGTAAAAGTGCTCCCTCAGGAGCGCTATCTCTTCTTTGCCGACAATGCCCATTGCCCTTACGGTGAAAAAACGGCCCTGTATATCCAGCGCCGGGCCCGATACATCACGGAGTGGCTTCTGGACCAAGGGGCCGACATTATCGTGGTCGCCTGCAACACCGCTACGGCTGCCGCTATCGCCACCCTCCGCGCCGAATATCCGGATGTGCCGTTTATCGGCATGGAACCCGCTGTCAAACCGGCGGCGCTGGGCACGAAGACAGGCGTTATCGGCGTCCTTGCGACAGCAGGCACGCTCAAAGGTTCCAAATACTTGAACACCCGCGGCCGTTTTCAGGACGATGTCACCATTGTGGAACACGTAGGACAGGGCTTTGTGGAATTGGTGGAAAACGGCATCCTGGATGGCCCCGAGGCCCAAGAAACCGTTTCGGCCTCCCTTCAGCCCCTGCTGGATGCCGGGGCCGATAGGATTGTCCTCGGCTGTACGCATTATCCTTTCCTTCAACCGCTTATCGAGCGGCTCTGCGGTCCGGACGTCCAGGTCATTGATCCTGCTCCCGCGGTTGCCCGCCAGACAGTGCGCATCCTCGGGGAAAGGGGCATTCCTGTCGGGGCCGGTCCGTTTTCGGTCTCCCTGCATGCTTCCGGGGACCCTGCCGCGCTGCAGCGGATTTTCAAACGCATAAACCAACAGTAATACCATGAAACGAACGATCTTTCTGCTGCTTCTTTTTGTGAGCGCATCCCTTCAGGCCCAGGTCCTTACCGGTATCGAGGTGCTGGAGCGGGGCGGCTTCGAGGAGTTGCAGGGCAAACGCGTGGGCCTGGTGACGAACCCCAGCGGCGTCGACCGCCGTCTGCGCTCCACCATCGACATCCTCTTCGAGGCTCCCCAGGTGAATCTGGTGGCCCTTTATGGCCCTGAGCACGGCGTCCGCGGCGATGCCTATGCCGGCGACCATGTCACCGGCGGCGTGGACCCCAAGACCGGTCTTCCAGTGTATTCCCTGTACGGCAGTACCCGTGAACCCACTCCGGAAATGCTCAAAGGGGTGGACGTGATGGTGTATGATATCCAGGACGTAGGTACGCGTTGCTATACGTTCATATCCACCCTGGGCCTTGTCATGCGCGCCTGTGCCAAGGCCGATATCGAGGTCCTGGTCCTGGACCGCCCAAATCCCCTCGGCGGCACCAAGATTGAAGGCCCCTGCGTTGAAGACGGGTTCTACTCATTCGTGAGTGAGTTCCACATCCCGTTCGTGTACGGACTCACGGTAGGGGAGTTGGCCGGCCTGATAAATGAAGAAGGCCTGAACCGCGGGCAGAAGGGAGACCAGGAGCCGCTCAAATGCCGCCTCAACGTCATCCCCATGCGCGGCTGGCACCGCTGGATGCTCTTTTCCGACACCGGCCTTCCGTGGATTCTTCCTTCGCCCAATATTCCTTCGGTTCAGTCGGCCCTTCATTATGCCGCCTCCGGTATCTGCGGTGAATTCGGCCACTTGAATACGGGTGTCGGATACACCATTCCTTTCGAGACCTTTGCCGCCGAATGGATTGATGCCGACGCTCTCAAAGCCCGTCTGGACAGCTATAACATCCCCGGAACTGCTTTCCGTACCATTCACTACAAGCCCATCGCCGGCTCCCTGTCCGGAAAACTCCTTCACGGCGTTCAGTTCTTCTTTACCAATTACCGGAAAGCGCCCGTCACCCTCATCCAGTTCTATGTCATGCAGGCTGTGAACGAGCTGTATCCGGACCATAGCCCGTACCCGATGAAGAAAACCAGGATGCTGGATATTATTTGTGGTACGGATTATGTAAGAACTACTTTCGGAAAGCGAATGAAAGTAGCAGATATCGTTGATTACTGGACCAAGGATACCGAGGACTTCCGCTCGCTCTCCGAACAGTATTACTTATACCGATAACTCCTAAAAACTAAGATGCTATGAGAAGGATTATGACAACCGCCGCCTCCATCATTCTTGCCTTGGCTATGCTCGTGGCACCTGATATGATGGCGCAGACCCGTTCTTCCTCCAGCGGAAGCACCCGCAGCACCACTTCAAGATCATCCACTTCCACCCGCTCCGGCAGCAGTTCTTCCAGTACTGTCCGTTCCGGCAGCACCTCCAGTCAGAGCGGTACCCGTTCTTCCGGCACTGTCCGTTCCGGCAGCACTTCCAGCCAGAGCACCCGCTCTTCCGGCAGTTCCACTTCCGGCACTGTCCGTTCCGGCAGCACCTCCAGTCAGAGCGGTACCCGTTCTTCCGGCACTGTCCGTTCCGGCAGTACCTCCAGTCAGAGCACCCGCTCTTCCGGCACTGTCCGTTCCGGCAGTACTTCCAGCCAGAGCACCCGCTCTTCCGGCAGTCCCACTTCCGGTGCGGTCCGCTCCAGCGGCAGTTCCAACATTGTCCGTTCCAGCGGTTCTTCCTCTTCCGGAACAGTCCGCTCGAGCAATGCGGCCAGCGGAACGGTGCGTTCTTCCGGATCATCGGCAGGTACGTCTGTCCGTTCCAGCGGTTCAAGTTCTTCGGTCCGCAGTTCGTCTACGGCCGCTACCGGCGGCACGGTCCGCTCCAGCAATGTGAGCCGCAACGGCCTCAGCGGAGGGAGTGACAACGCCAATGCCGTAGCTGTCCAGGAGACCTATAAGGACAATGGCGGAAACTACCGCTACAATGACGTCATCCAGGTCGACGCGAACCACAATGTCATGCGCATGGCTCCCCGTATGCGCGAGCCCATGCCCTGGGACCGCCCCGGCTATTTCTGGGGAGATCACCCGCACTACTACGGCTACCGGATCCACAGCCTGCCTCCTTCCTGGCGCCGGATCAGCCACTGGGGCATCGACTACTATTACTACAACGGCATCTATTACCGCAGTTACGGCGCTTCGTATGTCGTATGCCGTCCTCCTTTCGGCACTCCGCTGGAGAGGGCCATTGACAGAGCAATCCTGAACGTGATCCGCTTCGCTTACTACTGCGACACCTATCGCACGTACAGCCGCACCTTCGATTACTACAATGTGATTGCCCGCCAGAACCTGATCATCGCCCAGCAGAATGCCCGCCTGGCCGCCGCCAACGCTTCTTACGCCATCAACGCCAACCGTGCCCTCACGGCTTACGAACTGGCTGAAAAGCTGGGACTTGTGCAGAGCTATGCTTATGCCAACTCCAACTACTATTATCAGGACGGCGTGTTCTATACCATTTCCGCTTCGGGTGTGTATACCACCATCGTCCCTCCGGCCGGCGCCCTGGTATCTTCCCTGCCCGACGACTACGAGATTATCGTAATGAACGGCGTCGAGTACTACATGGTAGACAATACCGTATACCGCACCACCCTCTTCGAAGGCCAGCCTTACCTTGAGGTGCTGGGCCAGATGTACGGCAGCCTCTACAGCCAGTACAACATTTACCGTTAGCAGGGCAGTTTGCTTGAAAAAAAGGTTGGGTTCGTTTTGAATCCAACCTTTTTGCTTTACAAGTCTTCTTCGGAGTCCGTCACTGCGGCGCCTTTCCCCATCAGATATGTTTTCATGAATTCGTTGAGGTCTCCGTCCAGGACGCCTTGGGTATCGGCCGTATTGTAGCCGGTGCGGAGGTCTTTCACCAGTTTGTAGGGGTGGAGGACGTAATTGCGAATCTGGGACCCCCATTCGATGCGTTTTTTCTGGCCTTCCAGTTCGGCCTGCTTTTCCTGGCGTTTCTTGAGCTCGATGTCGTACAGGCGCGATTTCAGGATCAGGAGGGCACGCTGCCGGTTGTCCTGCTGGGACCGGGTCTCCGTATTCTCCACCATGATGCCGGAAGGAAGATGCCGTACCCGGACGCCGGTCTCCACTTTGTTCACGTTCTGGCCGCCGTGGCCGCCGCTTCGAAAGGTGTCCCACTCCAGGTCGGAAGGGTTGATTTCAATGTTGATGCTGTCGTCTACCAGCGGGTACACAAAGACACTGGAGAAGGTGGTCTGCCGTTTTCCCTGGGCGTTGAAAGGGGAGATCCGCACCAGGCGGTGCACGCCGTTTTCGGCCTTCAGGTAGCCGTAGGCGTAGTCGCCTTCCACTTCGATGGTGGCGCTCTTGATGCCGGCTTCTTCGCCTTCGAGGAGGGAGGTGACTGTCATTTTATAGCCGTTGCGCTCGCCCCAGCGGAGGTACATTCTCATGAGCATGGAACTCCAGTCGTTGGCCTCGGTGCCGCCGGCTCCGGAATTGATGGTGAGGACGGCACCCAGGTTGTCGCCTTCGCCTCCCAGCATATTGCGCAGTTCCAGGGCTTCCACGGCTTCGACTGCCGACGTGAAGGCCGCATCAAGTTCCTTGGTCTCTTCCGTCTCGACGGCTTCGTCGTCGGCACCGGAAAGGCTCTCTTTGGCGAAGTCGTAGAGGACTTCGAGGTCTTCCACGGCGGATTTCGCTTTGTCGAAGTCCGTGATCCAGCTTTTGATGAGAGAGAGCTTTTTGAGGAAGGCTTCCGCGGCCTTCGGGTCTCCCCAGAAGTCCGGGGCTAGTGTTTCCTCGGTCTTGGCTGCCACTTCCTTCCGTTTGCCGGAAATGTCCAGGCACCCCTCCAGCGTGGAAAGGCGCTCCTGGAGGTCTTTGATTTGTTCCAGTGTCGTCATAGACTGCAAAGATACGGAAAAATTACGGTAAATCCGCCTGGGAGAGGAACCCGGCACGGAGGGTCCGGACGGCGCCGGAGTCAAATTTCACTTCGAAGCTGGTGAAATCTCTGTTGGCCCCGACAATCACGCCTTCGCCGAAGACGGGGTGCGTCACCGTGTCGCCCACCTGGAACGGGGACTGGTAGGACGCCCGTTCTGCGGTGAAGTCCTCCTGGTCCAGCACATGGGAGAGATTGCGGGTGCCCCGCCACAGTTCCTCCGGGATGAACCCCTCTGTGACAACGAGATTCCGCTTGATTTCGGCCAGGAAACGGGAGGGATATTTGTTGGTTTTGGTTGAGAGGTTGTAGCCTTCCGATTCGGTGAGGAAGAGTGCATTCTCGGCCCGGGTGACGGCAACGTACATGAGCCTGCGCTCTTCTTCTTCGCCGGCTTTCTTCCCTTCCCGGATGCTTCTCAGGTTGGGGAAAATGCCTTCCGACAGGCCGACGACGAAGACATAGGGAAACTCCAGTCCCTTGGCCTGGTGGATGGTCATCAGTTTCAGGGTAGGGACGTCTTTGCGGTGATCGTCGTTGGTGTACAGGGCGATGTCCTGCAGGTAGTCGGCGAGGGTGCTTTCCTCCGGAGTGCGGACGCTTTCGTAAAAGCGGATGCTGGAAAGCAGTTCGTCCAGGTTCTCCAGGCGGTCTTCGTCCTGGTCCTCCCGGACCATCTTCTTGTAGCCGGAGCGGTCCAGGAGGCGGTTCAGCAGGTCGCTGACCCGATGGTCCCGGGCATACTGCCGGGCATCTTCAATAAGGCCGATGAAAGGCTGGGCCTTGGAATCGGCCCCCAGTTCCAGGGCGCTGTACAGGGAGATGCCGCGTTCGGAAGCCGTGAGGCGGACCTGGTCCAGGAATTTCCGGCCCAGCTTCCGGGAGGGGACGTTGATGATGCGCTCGAAGCTGAGATCGTCGTCCTGGTTCAGCACCAGGCGGAGGTAACTGAGAGCGTCCTTGATCTCTTTCCTTTCGAAGAAACGGGTGCCGCCCCAGATGGTGTATTCCAGCCGGGCATTCAGCAGGGCCTGCTCCAAAGCGCGGGACTGGTAGGAACTCCGGTACAGAATGGCGATGTCATTTACGCGGGCGCCGCCCTTCAGTAGGTTCTGAATCTGGGATACGATCCAGTTCGTCTCTTCGATTTCGCTTTTTCCGTGGAAGTGGACGACGGCGCGTCCTTCGGCCTTGCGGGTGAACAGGTCCTTGGGAATGCGGTTCTGGTTGTTGGCGATGACGCAGTTGGCGACATCCAGGATGCGGGACGTGGAGCGGTAATTCTCGTCCAGGATGACGGTCTGGTCGGCGGCGAACTGGACAAAGAGGTCGGGGCGGGCGCCGCGCCACTGGTAGATGGCCTGGTCCGGGTCGCCGACGACGAACAGGTTGCGGTGTTTGGCGCTCAGGCGCTCCACGAGGTCCCAGTCGTCCAGGTTGCAGTCCTGGGCTTCGTCCACCATGATGTAGTTGAGCTGGGTCTGCCAGTGGTCGGCCGCATCGGGGAAGTGGTCCAGGATGTATTTGGTGACGTTCATCAAGTCGTCAAAATCCAGGGCGTAGTTCTTCATCTGGCGGCTCACATATCCGGCCAGACGGGAGGTTTGCCGCATCTGGTCGGAAATGACGGAGCCCGGAAGCATGTAGGTCTGGATGTAACCGTTCAGGGCTTTGTCGGCCCCGATTCCCTCCAAAAACTGCTTGACGGTCTTTTCGGTGCGCTTGAGACCCATTTCGTCCATGGTCTGCTTGGCGATGGCCTTGCTGTCTTCCTCGTCCAGGACGGTGAAGCTCTTGGGGAAGCCCAGGCGGTAGATCTCTTTGCGGAGGAATTTGACGCAGAAACCGTGGAGGGTGCAGACGAAGTCGTTGTAGTCGCCGCTGTGGACCATGTCGGCGATGCGGGTGCGCATCTCGGCGGCGGCTTTGTTGGTGAAGGTGAGGCAGAGGATGTTGGCCGGGTCGATTCCCAGGACGTTCACCAGATAGGCATAGCGGTGGGTGAGGGCTTTCGTCTTGCCCGTTCCCGCCCCTGCGACCACGCGGATACGGCCCTCGGTAGCCTGTACGGCTTCCCGCTGGCGGGTGTTCAGATCCTGGAAAATGTCACGGGTCATCGTATCTGGATTCCTTCTTCTTCCATGGCCTTGAGGGCCTCATGGTGTCCTTTCGCTTCTACGTATGCGATGCAGTCCTTGAGGATGGAGACGTTGAATCCGTCCTTGAGGAGGTCTTCGGCCGTATTGCGGACGCAGTATTCCGTGGCGATGCCGCAGATGATGACATTGCGGATATCCATCAGGTGCAGGACTTCGGCCAGGCTCTGTCCGGCGGGGTTCTTGCCTTCGAAGCCGCTGTACTGCTCCTGCTGAGGATTCTCGCCTTTGAAAAAGGTGAGGTCCTCGGTGGCGTAAGGGGCCAGGTCTTTGTGGATGTCGGCCCCGTGGGTGCCCTGGACACAGTGCGGCGGCCAGGGACCGCCCTGCTCGGCAAAGGAGCAGTGGTTCGCAGGATGATGGTCCCGGATGAACAGGATGGGGAAGATGCTGCGGATCCCGCTGTCGTCGGGGTCCGTAAGGGCGGTCTGCTCCTCGATGAAGCGGAGCGATCCGGCGACGGCCTTGTCGGCCTCCTGACAGGCCATGGAACCGTCTATGAAGTCGTAGAGCATGTCCACGACGACAAGTGCTGCGTCTTTCATGCGTTAATCGATTTGGAAGTCTTCGATTTCTTTTACCAGTTTGCCGATGATGGACATCTTGACGTCATACAGGTCGTCGGAAATATCCACTTTGTAGTAGTGGGGGTTGATCAGACGCCGTTCGGCAGGGGAGAAGTGATGGAGGTTGTCCTTGTAGAAGGCCTTTTTCACTGCCAGGGAATAATAAGGGGCGATACGCTCTCCGTTTTTGACGGACTGCAGCTGAAGCGGACGGGCGTCGTACTGGCCTTCCTCGAAGGTCTTGGTCTTGAAGGAGTCGAACTCGTCGCGGACCGTGATGGTTTTTCCCTGCTGGATGGCCAGGTCCATCGCATCGCCGCGGAGGCAGGTGACGTCGGCCTTGAAAACGTATCCGTCCAGGGAATTCCCCTTCTCTTTGTCCTGGGCCGATATGCGCCAGGTGATCTGGAAGCCCGGGTTGATGAGCTTGATCTTGTCCTCAGAGCGTTTGAGGACGGGCTGTCCGGCAATCTGCACCAGTTTGTAGACATTGCCGAAGCAAGGCGCCGCCTTGGATGTGGCGATGGCGTCGCCCACGCCGTAGCTGTCGATGCAGGCGCCCTGGCGCTCCAGGTCCGTGATCAGGTATTCGTCCAGGCCGTTGGTGGCGAAAATCTTGCATTTTTTGCAGCCATGCTGGTCCAGGATGCGGCGTACTTCCTGGGAAAGGTAGGCCAGGTCGCCGCTGTCCAGGCGGATGCCGTAACCGGGGGCGTAGTTGTCGTCGATGCCGTTTTCCTTGAAAGAGCGGATGGCATTCTTGACGCCGCAGCGGAGGGTGTCGTAGGTGTCGATCAGGAGGATCAGGTTCTCGCCCTTATGGGTTTTGATGTAGTCACAGAAGGCTTTGTGTTCCCCTTCCACGGTGCTGCCGTAGGAAGTGATGAAGCTGTGCGCCATGGTGCCGGTGGAGGGGACATTGTTGAAGGCGCCCGTGAGGATGTTGGAGGAACTGGCGCAGCCGGCAATCTGGGCCGCCTTGCCGCCATAGACCGCAGCCCAGGGGCCATGGGCGCGGCGGGAACCGAATTCACTGACAGGTCTGTCGGTGGCGCGGCATACGCGCGATGCCTTGGTGGCCACGGCCATCTGGTGGTTCAGGATGCAGAGCATGGGCGTTTCCAACACCTGTGCCTGTATGAGCGGGGCCACTACGGTGACGACGGGCTGGTTGGGGAACACAATCTCGCCCTCCCGCATGGTGTAGAGGTCGCCGGTGAAGCGCATGGTGCTCAGGTATTTGCGGAATTCCTTGTAGGCGTCTCCGGGAAGGAATTTCTCATAGAACTCTTCCGGTTCCGTGCCCAGGCTCTTTACCATTTCAATCACTTCTTCCGTGCCGCTGACGACCGCCCAGTTGTTGTTTTCGGGGGCTTTGCGGTAAAAGAGGTTGAAGACGGCAATTTCGTCCTGTTTGCCGCAGTCCAGGTAGGACTTTCCCATGGTGTACTGGTACTTGTCCGACACATAAGCGTTGTTGATGATGTCCATTCTATGAATTGTTTTTTTAGTCTGCAAAATGCATTTCGTCCAGGAGGTATCCGGCGTGGCCGATTTCCTGGATGGTGAAAAGGATATACCGCACGTCCAGCGAGATGTTGCGGCAGAATTCCGGGTCAAAGACGATGTCGCTCATGGTGCCTTCCCACACGCGGTCGAAGTTGATGCCGATCAGGTTTCCGTCTGCGTTGAGGACGGGGCTGCCGGAGTTGCCGCCGGTGGTGTGGTTGGTGGCCAGGAAGCAGACGGGCTGGTTGTCGTGACCGCCTTCCGCGTAGATGTCGCGGAGGGTCTGCGGAATGTTGTAGTCGAAGATGTCCGGGTTGTCTTTCTCAATGATGCCTTTCAGCGTGGAGACGGGCCGATAGTAAACGGCATCCGAAGGGCTGTAACCTTCCACGTGGCCGTAGGCGACGCGGAGGGTAAGGTTGGCGTCCGGATAGAAGGTCTTGTCGGAGAGAAAAGCCATCTGGCCCTTCATGTAAGTGCGGTTCTCCAGGTTGATGGCCTGGTTGAAGGCTTTGACCTGAGGGGAGAGGACGTCATAATAATAGGCGTCGATGGCCTCCGACAGGGCGCGGGCCTCTTCGGGATGGGTGAACACAGCGTCTTTCCAGGCATCGAAGCTGCCGTATTCGGCCCGTTTGGCGAGGAAGTATGCAGGTTTGTAGCTGTCGTCCAGGGCCTGGTCGAAAGCGCTCATCATGGCGACGAAGGTCTCTTCGTCGATGGGCTGGTAATAGTCTTTCAGGTCCGGTTTGTCGGTAACGGCCATGCGCAGTTTCTCGATGGCGCGGACGCTTTCATTATAGTATTCGTATGCCCTGTAGATGGGGTTGCGGGCGGCGTAGAGTTTTTCCAGCCGGTCGGTGGTGCCTTCGTAGGGCGTGCCTTTGGCCCACTCGCTGAACTGCTTCTCAAAGGCTTGTTTTACCGCGACGGTCTTCATCTTGCGGATGCCCTTGGCCTCTCCCTGCCACTTTTTCCAGGCATTGGCCACGGAGGCGAACTTGGAGGAATACTGGATGCGGACGGCCTGGCTCCCCGACATGTATTTTCTCATGATGTCGAGCCGGGTCGTGCGGAGGGCAATCTTTTCGGGATCCGACACGTTGGCGATATAATCCACCTCGGCGGAATGGATGTATTCGCGGGTGCTGCCGGGGCAGCCATAGACAAAGGTGAAGTCGCCTTCCCGGACGCCCTGACGGGAAATCTTCAGCGATTTCTTGGGCCGATAGGGAACATTGTCGGCGCTGTAGTCGGCCGGGAGGTTGTCCTTGCCGGCGTAGATGCGGAAGATGGAGAAGTCGCCGGTGTGACGGGGCCACATCCAGTTGTCGGTCTCTCCGCCGAACTTGCCGATCGAGGACGGGGGCGCGCCCACAAGGCGGACGTCCCGGTACTCACGGAAGACGAAAAGGAAGTACTGGTTCCCGTAATAAAGGGCTTCCACGCTGGCCTTGAGGCCGTTGCCGTCTTTCTCGGCGGTCTGGCGGAGTTTCTTGGCATTGGCTTTCACCAGCGCTTCGCGGGCCGATTCGTCCATTTTGCGGGGATTGTATCCTTTCAGGACCTGGGCGGTCACGTCTTCCATCCTTTCAAGGAAGCGGACGGTGAGGCCGGGGTTGGGGAGCTCGTCGGCCCGGGAGAGGGCCCAGAAGCCGTCTTTCAGGTAATCGTGCTCTACGGAGGAGTGTTTCTGGATGTAGCTGTAGCCGCAGTGGTGGTTGGTGAAAAGGAGGCCTTCGTCGCTGACCAGTTCACCGGTGCAGCCGCGGCCGAAGAGGACGACGGCATCCTTCAGGGATGCTTGGTTGATGCTGTAGATATCTTCTGCACTGAGCCGGCAGCCTTTGGCCTGCATGTCGGTGATTCTTTCACTGATGAGGGCGGGAAGCCACATGCCTTCGTCGGCTTTCAAAGGGGCGAACAGCAGGATGGCGAGCGCCGAGAGGAGGATTCTTCTTTTCATTATTATGCGGTTTTGTACAAAAATAGCAATAATTTTTTGTATATTTGTCCTTTAGAACCACAAGTATTATGAGAATTCCCGAATCTGAACTGATTATCAACAGCGACGGCTCTGTCTTCCACCTGCACCTCAAGCCCGAAGAGCTGGCCGACAATGTCATCATGGTTGGCGACCCCTCCCGCGTGGACATGATTGCCGAATATCTGAACGACATCGAATTCCGTCATGCTTCCCGTGAATTTGTCTCCGTAACCGGAAAGTACAACGGCAAGCGCATCACCGCCCTGTCCCACGGCATCGGCCCGGACAATATCGACATTGTGATGACGGAATTGGACGCCCTCGCCAATGTGGACTTCTCCACCCGTGAGGTCAAGCCTGTTCACCGTGCGCTGAATATCCTCCGCATCGGCACCTCCGGCGCCCTGCATGCCGACATTCCTCTGGGCAGCTATGTCCTCGCTCACATCAGCGTGGGTTTCGACGGTGTCATGAACTGGTACGGCAACCGTGAAAAAGTCACCATCCCTGCCGTGGAAAAAGCTTTCAAGGAGCACATGAACTGGCCGGACGTCCTTCCTTCCCCTTATTTTGTGAAGGCGTCTCCCAAGATCATCGACCTGATGAAGGACGTGACCATCCAGGGTGTAACCATTTCGGCCTGCGGCTTTTACGGTCCCCAGGGCCGTGTGGTCCGCGTTCCGCTCGCAATGCCCAATATGCTGAAAGACATCGAATCGTTCCGCTTCTCGGATTCCGGCGTTGACTACCGCATCACCAACTTCGAGATGGAGAGTTCCCCGCTGGCCGGCCTCTGCGCCCATCTGGGACACAATGCCAGCACGGTCTGCTGCATTATCGCCAACCGTTACCTGCAAAGTTCCAACCCGGATTACAAACC
>OCVV012841972.1_pt1 | contig 14988 bp, 9 predicted proteins | sample 1539721 | NCBI WGS metagenome assembly OCVV01 (sample SAMN02144230, study PRJEB22623) | gut metagenome | biome: sheep rumen | host: Ovis aries | place: New Zealand
CACCAGCATCGCGCAAGAGTTGCAGTTTTTCCTCATCAGCACCATCAGCATACGCCACGACAAGCGGTTGCTCGTGAGCAGTACTCACCAACTGGCTTTCAAGAGGTATGCGTGCCTGACGGTCGGCAATGATACGTATAGGCTGTCGCACTTCGTGCTCCTTGATATCCATGCGGTCAAGCGTTTCGTCAGACAGCCGAACATTGAGCATAGGGTCGTCCGCCAACACCGTGCCTATACCGCAGAGTATCGCCATGTGATTACGGCGAACGAGATGAACGTATTGCCTGGCTTCCTCGCCTGTAATCCATTTGCTATCACCCGTAGTAGTGGCAATCTTACCATCGAGGGTCATTGCCCACTTTGCCGTAACCCACGGCAGATTTCTGGTGATATACTTCAGGAATACGCGGTTCTGGGTTTTCAGTTGACCGACGAGGGCGGCGACATCATCACCGCAAACGAAAGAAGAGTTTGCGCTTTGAGCAGCGACAGCATCGCTACTTACGAGAGAAGAAGCTGAGGACTTTGCAGAATCCAGCACATCCACTTGTATGCCAGCCTCACGGAGCAAGGCTACTCCCTTGCCTGCAACCAGCGGATTGGGGTCAAGCAGACCAACGACCACGCGGCTGATGCCATGCTCTATTATTGCCTCTGTACATGGTGGCTGATGCCCTTGGTGGCAACAAGGCTCCAAGGTAACGTACATCGTGGCACCATGACAATCCACCTCTTGTTCTTCGGCATTGCGGAAAGCATCTCGCTCAGCATGCAAGTCGCCATAACGATGATGGTAGCCACGAGCCAGTATTTCATCATCTTTCACTATTAGTGCCCCCACGAGCGGATTGGGATTAACCCATCCCTCCCCCTGCTGCGCAAGGCGCATGGCTTGTTCCAATAAATATATGTCGTCGTCGGTAGTCATAATATTGTGCAAAGTTACTCAGAATTTTCTAAATGACAAAAAGAAACGGCATTTTTTATGCTTTTTTACCTAAATATAAGTATTCAACTGACAGAATGGTAGATTTTAAAGCTGTTTCATTTGCAAGATTGAAATAATCTAAGTAACTTTGCAGGAAATATCACCTTATATTATGCAAGGAGCCCGACACTTCACGCCAAAGAAGTGTTCATCTCCAAGAAAAAAAAACACAAACAATATGATGAAAAGGCTATTGACTGCCGCAACGCTTATGCTTCTGTCGCTATATGCCACAGCAGCGAACACATGGACTGCCGACAACGGCAACGGCACGTTTACTAATCCGCTGTTCTACGATGAGTTTTCCGACCCTGACGTGATACGTGTGGGCGACGATTATTATCTGGCAGGCACCACGATGCACTGCACGCCCGGTTTGGTTATACTGCACAGCCGCGACCTTGTGAACTGGGACTTGGCGAGCTACTGTTTCGAGCGATGGGAAGATGTATTGCCCGATGACAAGTTCCGACTACAGAATGGCAAACAAGTGTATGGACAGGGTGTGTGGGCTCCGGTAATACGCTACAACAACGGCACTTTCTATGTATTCACCAATGTTAACGGCAACGGTCTGCAACTCTTCACTTCGACCTCTGCCAAAGGCCCCTGGAAACACCACAACCTTGGCGGACACATCTATGACCTCTCGGTATTGTTTGACGATGACGGCAAGGTGTGGGCAATACACGGCTACGACGAGGTGAAGGTCACGCAGTTTAAGCCCGATTTCTCTGGTTACGTAGAAGGCAGCGAGCGCGTCATAATACCCCGAGGTCAAGCCATGGGCGAAGGGCATCACGCATACAAGATTAACGGTAAGTATTACATCATAAGTGCAGAATACAGTCCGATGGGTCGTTCGCAGTGTGCACGCGCCGACAATCTCTTCGGACCTTACGAGACAGCAGTAGTGAGTGCGTGTGAATCCATGGGCACAAAGAAGTTCCCACTGATAACGAACGTGCCGCGCGACTTCATGAACGACGGAGTGAAATTCCGCATAGACCAACCCGGCGACAACGAGTTAGGTTGCGCCACCGTACACCAGGGCGGTATGCTTCAGACCCCGTCGGGCGAATGGTGGGCAGTGTCGATGCTCGACTTCGTAGCCGTAGGCCGCACGGTATGCCTCGTACCCGTAACGTGGACTGACGGATGGCCTATGTTTGGTCTTGAGGGAAATCCCGGACGCACGCCACGCACATGGACTAAGCCTAACACTGGCGCGCAGGAACAGCCCCACTCTCCATACGAGCGTAACGACAACTTCAATGGCAAGACACTGCAGCGCGTATGGCAGTGGAACCACGAGCCTGTCGATACGAAATGGGCATTGAAAGGCGGAAGACTGCGCCTTGAGGCTATGCCAGCCGAGAACTTCATGTGGGCAAGAAACACACTGACGCAACGTTGTATCGGTCCGCAGTCAGAAGCCACCGTAGTGATGTATGCAAAGAACCTGAAAGACGGTGACGTGGCAGGTCTGGGTATGTTGAACCTGCCATACGCCTGGGTGGGTGTATGCAAGGACGGCGGTCACACGTGCCTGCGGTGGATGCAGCAATCTACAGGCACTGTAGATGCCGAGGCGCAGGTTACTGACAAGGTATGGCTACGCGTAAGCGGCGACTATGACGAGATGTGGGCCACATTCAGTTACTCCCTCGACGGTAAGACGTTCACAGCCATCGGCGACACGTTGCAACTGCCATACCAGTTGCGCACTTTCCAGGGCAGCCGCTACTCGCTGTTCTGCTATTCCAAGGGCAAAGATGGGAAGAAAAGCGGCTACGCTGAGTTTGATGACTTCACCGTAACGGAACCCCTGGCAGACCGCACCGACAACCTACCTCTTGGCAAAGTGATAACGCTGGAGAACAAAGCCAACGGCTCACGCCTCTTCGGTATGCACCGCGGACTATGTCACTCTGCCTGGAAAGGCTCACGCGAATACGGCAGCACGGACTGTCAGTTCCGCGTAATAGACAAGGGCGAGGGCAAGGTAATGCTTGAGTGCATGAACGGCATGGGCTATATCACCATAACAGGTATGGGACTTTCGGGCGACGTACGCTTGGTAAAGGAACCTACGGAGGCAAGTCTGTTTATGTGGCAGGACATGCTTCGCGGCGACTGCATGCTGATGTCACTGAAAAATCACCGATACGTAGGCTGTTCGCCTGATACGGGCGAGCCATACTCTGCACAGTATGCCGGCTCTGACCCTAACAGGAAGAACGGTTGCGTATTCCACTTTAGCGTGATTAAGTAACATAACGAGATGAAAAAGACACTAATCATATCACTATTAACTTTTACCGCTCTTTCCCTCAGGGCAGAGGGACCTGACGTGGCCGACAGCACAAAATTAGGGGTTTCGGCATACAGGAAGATTATTGACAGGAGCAGCATCATGTTTCGCGAAGCGCAGATGAATGGCTATTTCAGCCATCTTGACCTCGGTGTGACGCTGAGCAACGTGGGCATAGGCTTTGACTTTGCCACTCCACTGAAGCGCTGGGGACAGTTGCGCATAGGCGGAACGTTCAGACCTAACACTACCTACGACTGCTCACTGGGTCTTGAGATATCAGAAGGGCTGACGGAAGAGCAGCAACAGCAGCGCTATGACAAGGTGGCAAAGCTGGCAAGCGCCTACACTAACGTGCCTCCTACGCGCACTATTGACATGAGCGGAGGCTACGAGATGCTCAACTTCAAGATGCTTGTTGACTTCTACCCCATACGCCAGCACCGCAACCTCCGCATAACGGCTGGTTTCTATTGGGGTAACGGCACCATCGTAAAGGGCACAAACACCGCAATGAGCGGCACAATGCTCTCTGGCGTTACCATATATAACGCCATGTACCGACGCGCTGCTGCCGGACTGGACATAGACCTATCGGCCGCCGGTTTCTCATTGGGAAGCATGCAACCCAAAATCAGGGAGAAGCTGCAGGAATGGGGGGCTATAACCATTCCCGTGGGGACATACGCCAATGACATGGTAGCGGAGCAAAACGTATATTATTCTACCGACGTGATTGACGCGCAAGGCAATGTCACGCACTCTGCCGGAGAGCTGATGTATGCACAGGGCGATGTGATTCACCGCGCTGGCGAGACCATAAGGCTCACGCCAGATGATAACGACATGGTCAGAATTGATGCCAAAGTCAATAAGTTTAAGCCTTATCTCGGCATAGGTTATACGATGCCCGTTACGAAGGACGGGCGCACGCAGATTTCTCTTGATGCCGGACTGCTCATCTGGGGTGGTGCGCCTTCGGTAGTGGCACTCGTAGAAACGGGGGGTAGCGACAAGGCCGGCAACAGGCTGTTTCAGTCCATTGACCTGGCACACAACGCCAAAGACGTAAGGGGAAAACTCGGTACGCTGGTAGATAAGGCGAAAGGATACACCGTGATGCCGGAACTCTCGCTGCGCTTTTCACAACGGATATGGTAAACAACTGATTACGACAAAACCATAATGACACGAAATACACTTATAAAAACTGCTCTTTCAGCCATGGCAACGCTTGCTGTAAGCACGGCATACGCACAAACTTACGCTGACATGAAGAATAACATCACACACAAGGTAATGTCGCGCACCATGGCCGAGAACTACATAGAGGAGATGAAGAGGAAGCCGGAAAAGGGATGGTGGAAACTTCAGAATACTAATGACGAGCGGTGGTTTAACCACCTTGACTTTGCGATAGCAGGCGGTTCGGGCGGTGTTGGCTTCGATATTGCAGCGCCAATGACCGAATGGGCGCAGCTGCGCATAGGCGGTGAGTGGCGTCCTTTCAAGACTTACCATGCTTCGTTTGGCCTTGAAGTGGCTGAGAACCTGTCGAAGGATGCACAAACGGCTTACTTCGAGCGTATGTCTGACATCATGGAGTGCGCCACAGGCATCAGGCCACAAAGCACTGTAAAGATGAAGGGTGACCTGAAGATGAATAATTTCAAGTTGCTCGTTGACGTGTTCCCACTGAAGAACCACCGCAATTTCCACGTCACCGTGGGCTTCTACTACGGCAACAGTACGCTCGTAGAGGCCAGCAACACGGCTGAATCCATGCGCAACCTGACCATCGTGAACGCATTCAATGCGGCTTACAAACGTGCTGTTGCCAATGAGTCGCTGATTGATTTTGAGGCCGTTGGCATTGACAACAGCGGAGAGGCGCGTTTTGAGGCCGTATATGACAAGCTGCTGCGATGGGGCATGAATTCATCTATTGCGCCTGACGAGCATCTGGATGCCATGACCGGAGCGACGATGCACAATCCATATTTCGCCGAATACGGACTGAGCGTGCCCGTTGGCAGATACAACCACGACATCATTGCGCAGGAGGATATATACTGGGCGGATGACGAGTATCTGTACGATGTAAATTACGACGAGGAGGGATTGTCTCACTTCACCGACGGCACCTACTTCAACGAGAAGTTTGAGGCCACGACCCACCGCCATCGCAAGGGCGAAATTCGCTATCATAAGGGCGACGTGGTGCACAAGGCTGGCGACCCGATGCGTGTGGTGCCTGACGACAATAACATGGTGACGATTACAGCCACGGCCAATAAGTTCAAGCCTTACATTGGCGCAGGATACACCATTCCCATCACGCGCGACCAGCGTACGCAGCTTTCAATGGATGCTGGATTGCTTTTCTGGGGTGGCAAGCCCTCTATCAATTTCAAGACAGCACTCGGAGTTGACGCCGACGGCAACACGGTTTATTACAACGTTGACATGGTGCGCGAACTGAAGAACCTGCCTAACGGCGTGCAGTACTATGTGAACCGCATCAGCCACTTTCCCGTGTTCCCGGAAATCACGCTCAGGCTAAGCCAGAGGCTTTGGTAGTGGCTGTACGCCAAGCTGTTACGCAGGCTTCTGTAATAGCATTGCTTTTACCATGTAATCGGATAGCTATTACACGGTAATCAGATAGCTATTACAGGGTAATCAGATAGTGATTACGACACTATATCATCGCAATAGCATTGCTGGCACTCGGCAATAGCATTGCTGGCACTTCATAAAAGCATTGCAGACATAAAAGAAGCTCCGCACAACGCGACCGTTGTGCGGAGCTTTTATTATAGCCCAGTAAGGAGCTACTTCACGTATTTGCGAACCGTTCCGTCGCTATATCTTACGATATTCAGTCCTGGTTGCGGTTCCCTGTATTCCTTGCCGTCGGCAGTGGTATATGACACTACGATGGCATCTGCTACATCTGACGACACGTCTGCAATGCCTACGGTTCCAATAGTCATGGTAGATGCTGCGGTAGCAGGCACCGTGAGATATGACTGGTTGGCGTTGATATAGCGGTATGCGCTCTCGCTGCTGTAATAACTCTTATGTAGCAGTTCCGTTGATGTAGATAGTACGAGTTGGTCGTTCTCCACGTTCCACACGCGCATGGTGCTTTCATCAAACTGTGTTCTCGCACCCGGACTGTACGATGGCGATATGAAGTCGTTGCAGAAATACACACCGCTGAGCTTATTGCCTGCAAGGGCAGCATACGAACCCGTAAGTAGTTCCAGACGATTGTCGCTGACATTCTCTGTAGAGCACTCTATCAACACGGGCGTAGCGGCTGGTATGACCTCCGTGGTCACCTCTGACAGTTCAAAGTGCTGATTGTCATAGTTGCTCACAATGTAGGCCTTCATGCCTGCGGAATGAAGTTTAAAGGGGTATGAGGCATAGTATGGGGCGTAATACTTACCGCCTGCCGACATCGTAGGCTTCACACCCACATAGTTGTCGCCATCGGTTGTGATGGGCAACACGTGCCAGTAGCTGTATGCCACGTTGGAGGCTGAAACCGTAGTGCCTACGTAGTGCTTACCATATATATTTGTAGTAGTATAGAGATAAACCGTAGCTCCTGCCGCAGTGGTGGAGAGTCGGTGAACCGTACCTATGGTAGAGAGCACAAGTTTGCGACCGCCGGTGAAGTCAGTGACGTTGGTTCCCTGTGCCGACAGTTTGATATTGTCTGCCGTGCCCGATGCGTATATCACCGAGGCTGGCGACACTATAGCTTCGTCAAGTCCCTCCCAGAGCTGTAGTGGCTCAAAGGTCTGGCCTGTACCTGCCTGTGTTATCACCTCAAACTTGTTGTCGGTGACGTATGTATAGCAGTCGCGCGAGGCAAGGTTAAGCAGTCCCACATTACGCACGCGGTAGTATCCTGCTCCGTCATATTGTGCCAAGGAACTCATAGCCATGCCTGTTGTCAGAACCGTTGTAAGTAATATTTTCTTCATAGTCATAAATCAAGGAAAGGAGTGAGAAGAAGACATACTGCTCCCTTCACCCCTTTCCATAATTATTTACAATTTTTTCAAATAAAGATGTGAATTCTATTACTCAGCTACAAGTATGCTGACACGGTTGAGCACCTCTACGTCGTAAGGCTGAACGGTATCACCCTTGAAGTCAACAGTGATGCGGTCAGCAGAAATGCCGTACTTGTCAACGAGCTCTTTCTTCACGATTTCAGCACGCTTCTCTGAGAGAGACTTGTTGATTCTTGCATTACCCGTACCCTTGTCGGCATAGCCTGTGATGGTAATCTTAGCATTCTCGTTCTTCTTCAGGTAATCAGCCATCTCCTGTACCTTGTGAGACTCTGAGCCCACGAGGTTGGTGCTGGCGATGGTGAAGAATACGTCGATACGCTTAGGACCGTTCTCACAGTCACCCTTCACAACCTTCGTTACGATCTTCTCCTTCTCGATGATAGAGTCGCGGTAAACGATCTTTACGTCTGGTGGAAGTTCACGCGTGGTGTATGGATCCTTGAAGGTGTACTTCACGCCTGCAAGCGCATTGAAGTACCAGTCAGCGTTGCCAGCCTTCTTTGAGTTGTATGAGTCAGTGGTAACGTTAGCTGCAAGCTCAAGGCCTACAGTCCAGCGCTTAGCTACCTTGAAGTCAACATCTACGCCTACACGACCGAAGCCACGCACGGTAGAAGCGTCCTTCCACTGCTCATTGCCGTCAGCATCTGTCTCCTTATCCCAAAGCAGACGGAGAGTCTGGCTCTCAAGATAATGATTCATCAATGTTTCTTCTGCAGAACCTGGTTCGTATGAAGCTCCGTCCCAATAAGCAGCTATTGCATTATTGATGTTCTGAGATGCCGTGTAAGCCTCCTTGTTGTTCCAAGCGATGTTCACACCACCACCAACGAATGCAGTAACGTCAACAAGACGGTTAGGGTTAACACCTGCGATGAGGTTTGAGAGGTTGAAAGTAACGTCAATGGCTGGAGCCACATAGTTATACTTCCATTTGAAGGTCTGACCATCTATCTCTGAGCCACCCCTGCTCTGCCATGCGTTTACGGCAAGACGTGCTCCTACTACCTTGTGGAAGTTGTAGCCCAAAGCTACTTGTGCATTAGGAGATAGTAGTTTTCCGAATCCGATCTCGCCAAGAGTGTACTGGCCGCCTATCTGGCCTTGGATGTACCAGTGTGGCTGAAACACATACTCATACTTCACTTCATCCTCCTGGGCGAATGCTCCGAGACTGACGGAAGCGAGCAGTGCTGCGAATATTGATTTCTTTATATTCATAACCTAAGTCTATATTATAAAGTTGTGTTTCTTGTATGTTGCGTTATTTAAACTTCAGCGGTTTGCTCGACGGACGACGGCAATGGTATGTAGTTCCGTGGAACTGCAGTGTCAGCTTGTCTGCCGACAATTCTGCTATGTTTGCCTCCTCCACTTCATACTGGTGTCTGTCACCTGCCTTCTGTTGCAGGTCAACATAATACACGTAGAGTAGTCCGTTGAGTAGTTTCCACTCACGAAAGCAGATGTCTGACGTATTTATACTCGACATCCCTCCTCGCTCGTTGAATGACATCCCGCGGTGTTCGCTTTGATTATATTCCCACTTCCCTGATAGTTCCGTGGTGTTGATCATCGTTATCACCTGACGGTTTCTCGTATCTGGAAACAAAGAATACCAATCGCCTTTCTTCAATGTTCCCTTCAGTTTTCCTGCATCCTGCGCATCGCGGTAGGCATAGGCCTTGCTGCGAATGGTGCGACGCGTGACAACATAGATTGAGTCGTCGGTGTACTTCACCACCTGTACGAGGAATGCACTGTCTGGGGTTTCATCAAGTTTCTCAACCATAGGGTTGATTGGCGCTTCTGAAGTTCCCCTGTCTTTCTTCTTGCCGTCACTGCACGACGTGCAGCCGGCAAGAAGAAAGCTCGTAACCATGATTGTTATAATCAATAACGCTCGATACATTATATGTATATTCTCTTGTATGCGTCAAGATTATGGGATACGGAACTCGTAAACCTGAGGATACTCTTTTCCAAAGTAGTCAAGTGCTGAGTAGTACACCTTGTGGACACCAGAAGACAAGCCTGTGATACCAATGCAAGTTCTGTCATCACCATCATAAATCTTACCTTTCTGGTTGTCTATCTTCACGTACTTCTTGTAGATAGGTGCAAGCAGACCGTCTGTGTAAGAGATAGGATAGAGCTTAACCTCACCTGTGAAGTTCTTCAGGTCGCTTGGTACGCCCTCTACGCCACAAGCTGTGAAGCCCTTGCTATCGCCAATGATGAGTTTCGGCTTGAACAACTGAGGAACATCATTGTACAGTGACAGTGCTTCCTGGTTAAGATTGTCAAGGAAGCTTGTGATGAAGTCCTCATAGCCGCCATTGATGACGAACTCCTGATAGTGGCCATTAGCCTCGTTGATGATACGCTGAGCATTGATGAGGAGAGCCTTGAAGTCAACCATCTGAACGAATGGCAACAGGTCTGGATCATTTGCATCAAGAGAGAATGTCACAGTCTTGTAGTCATCTGACTTATGCAGACGATACTCTACTGTAACATCTACTTTAGCAGTCAGGTCATCGTACTTCACATTCTTGATGCGACGATCAAGAAGCTCTGACATATTATTGTCAACATAATCTGCAGGATACCACTCCTTGAGTTTATCAGCAAACTTGTCTGCAATCTTCTTGATGAGTTTCACAGCATAGTTATATCCAGGTACTGTTGTAGCACTATGGAAATATTCATCTGCAGTATAGAAACCGAGTGGCTGGATAGCGCAGGCAGCCATCTTGTACTCTGATGAAACAGAGTGCTTGCCGAGGCTGTCAGTCCATTCTGTCTTCACACCGAGAGCATCGAGATTTACCTTTGTCATTGCACTGTAGATGTTGCCAGCGCAGTTTACAAGGCCTACCTTGAATTCATTCGCACTGGTAGAGCTTACGAGAGACTTCAGAGCCTTAGCCACAGCAGTCTTGTCAGAACCGATGGTCATACCCTTCTGGGTACCGCTGATGACTGAGTTGAGAGTTGCCTTATCAAGAGTTGCAGGTACCTCGTAGAAACCATTGTCGGCAGCACGGGTGTAACCCATCTTCAGCACCTTGTCAGACTTCTTAGCCTCTTCAAGTTTCACGCCGCTTTTCTCATCCTGAGAGTTCACGAGTTCCAGCGTTCTTTTTGCCAGCTTGTCGAAGTTCTGATCTACAGGGTTAATGGTCAGATATATCGTACCTGCGTTTCCTTTCTTGTCAAGGAAGAGGATATCACCAGCACGGATATCTAAGGTCTCACCACGGTCAATACCCTCAAAGCTTGGGAAGGTCCTTGATTCTGTTGCCGTGCCATAGTAAACAAGCAACATGTTGGTATTCAAGCCAGTCAACGAAGAATTGAATGAGCCGATTGCTGGGTTATAAACCTGCTGCAGCACTATGCCAGTGATAAGTTTCTGACGTGCATCCTTCAGAGAATCAATCTGGTTCTGCAGTGAGTCTGTAATGTTAGCCAATGAGTCTACAGCCAACCAGAGAGCGTCAATCTGTGGCTTCAGCACCTTGGTGTTGACAGAGTCAACGGCATTGCTGAGTTGCTCTACTGTAGCATAGTTCTTCAAAGTGTCGTTGAAAGTGCTGTCGAGAATCGCAATTTGCTCTCTGAAAAGAGTGTCAGCCTTGGCAAGAGTATTAGAGTCACTCTGTACCTTTGCGATGATGTCTGAGATGACATTTTCAAGAGTCTTCTTCTCACCGTTAAAACCTGTCAGATAGTCTATACGGTCTATCAAATTGTCAACTTTGATAAGCAAAGACACACTTGAGGTGTCGCCGTCGCGACCTATGAGCAGAGAGTCAACACGGTCACTGATGCTCTGTACCAATTCCTTGTCACAGTCGCACGACTTCAAGTCGCCTAACTTCTGACGCAAAGTAGCAATGTCATCAGCAAGCTTCTTAGCTACGGTAGCATTTGTGGCCAACTGATTTGCATAGTTGTCCTCGTCGTAATCCTTACATGAAGTAAGCACCAACGAACCTACAAATGCCAAAGCAAGCATAAACTTTGTAGTAATTTTCATTGTTGTTTTGTTTTTAAGTTATTAATATTTTTTTGGTTTATTTTCCTTGCAATGTGCGTTTTCTTATATACACACAATTAGGGCAAAGGGCAATTCAAATGCAAAGATAGCAATTTACTTTTGTAAATCAAACTTTTTTTGCTAATAATTAACACTAATTAACTAATAAATTATTCTGTTTGGTGTATCTATTTTCCTCAAAATGGTCATTATCTACCTTTAAATTTGTTATTTTTAGTGAAAATATCAAAGTTTCATCGATTGACTGCACATTATATAAAATAAATTTAGTAACTTTGCACAGAAATTGAAAGTTGGGATAATTGAAGGATTGAAATATAAATCATAGAAACACAAAATATACCAAAATGAACCTTGATTTGCTTACGGCCATCTCGCCTGTTGACGGTCGCTACCGCGGAAAGACTGCCGCTCTGGCTGACTATTTCTCTGAATACGCACTGATACGCTATCGCGTACGTGTGGAAATAGAATATTTCATCACACTGTGCGAATTACCATTGCCACAGTTGAAAGACTTCGACAAGTCGCTATTCCCTCAGCTACGCACCATATATGAGCAGTTCTCTGAGCAAGATGCCCAGCGTGTGAAGGACATAGAGAAAATTACTAACCACGACGTAAAGGCAGTGGAGTATTTCATCAAGGAGAAACTCGACGAAATGGAGAAAGGTGGACTTGGCGAAGGCTTCTTCGAACAAAGCCGCGAGTTCATACATTTCGGTCTGACATCGCAGGATATCAACAACACGAGCGTGCCACTATCTGTCAAAGAGGCACTTGCAAAGGTTTACATACCGCAGGTAGAGGAACTCATCGGCCAGTTGAAGGAATACGCAGAGGAGTGGAAGGAAGTGCCTATGCTTGCCAAGACCCACGGACAACCAGCTTCCCCTACCCGACTGGGCAAGGAGGTCATGGTTTTCGTATATCGTCTGGAAGAGCAACTTGCAGCATTGAAGTCATGTAAGTACACCGCGAAGTTCGGTGGTGCCACTGGTAACTTCAACGCTCACCACGTAGCTTACCCAGAATATGACTGGCGTGAATTCGGAAACAAGTTTGTAAGCGAGAAACTTGGTCTGGAGCGCGAACAATATACCACACAGATATCCAACTACGACCATCTGGCTGCCATATTCGATGCGATACGCCGAATCAACACCATCATAATTGATCTTGACCGCGACTTCTGGATGTATATCTCTATGGAATATTTCAAACAGAAGATAAAGGCTGGCGAAGTAGGTTCAAGTGCGATGCCACACAAGGTAAACCCTATAGACTTTGAAAACTCCGAGGGTAATCTGGGTATTGCAAATGCATTATTGCAGTTCCTTGCGCAGAAGTTGCCTATAAGCCGTCTGCAGCGCGACCTTACTGACTCTACCGTACTGCGTAACATCGGTGTACCTCTCGGTCATGGTGTCATAGCCATACAAAGCACACTGAAGGGACTGCGCAAGCTTATCCTCAACGAAGATGCACTGCAAAAAGACCTTGACAACACATGGGCAGTAGTGGCAGAGGCCATACAGACCATTCTACGCCGCGAGGCTTACCCTCATCCTTACGAGGCGCTGAAGGCTTTAACGCGTACTAACAAGCACATGGATGAACAGACTATACATGATTTCATACAAACACTTGAGGTAAGCGATGCTGTAAAAGCGGAACTCATGAATATCACTCCTGGCAATTATACAGGCATCTAAGTCTTTTGCCAAGCAGAATAGTCACAAGACATAGTAGAGTGATGACTTACGAGAATATCATCACACAACAGTTAATCCATAAAAACAACGACACTCAAACTACAAAGCAACGGCCGTGAGGTCGTAATACATTCATACATTATTATATATAACACATTAAAATTAAAAAAACGCAACGAAAACAACAATTATCTACGACAATGGAAAATGGAAACGAAGAAATGCAGATAAATTCTGCACAGAACAATGAAACACCCCGTGAGGGCACGAGTATGAATCAGGACAACAACGGCTATCAGCCACGCCAGCCACGTCAACGTATGCGTATTACATCGCAGCGTCCTGCGTATGGTGAGCGTCCTGCGTATGGCACACAACGTGGCGGATATAACCACAATGAAGAGGGCGGTTTCCGCCCTGAGGGTTTCGGTGCAGCACTCAGTGGCGGCGAAGGAGCTTATCAGCAGCGAGGAGGTTACCAGCAGCGCGGTGGTTATGATCAACAGCGCGGAGGCTACGGTCAGCAGCGAGGAGGCTACCAGCAGCGCCCTTACCGTTCATACGGTGATGAAGAAGGCATGGATCAGGGCTACGGTCAGCAACGCGGTGGCTACGGTCAGCAGCGTGGAGGTGGCTACGGTCAGCAGCGTGGTGGCTACGGTCAGCAGCGAGGAGGTGGCTATGGTCAGCAGCGAGGAGGTGGCTACGGTCAACAGCGAGGAGGTGGCTACGGTCAGCAGCGCGGAGGTGGCTACGGTCAACAGCGAGGAGGTGGCTACGGTCAGCAGCGCGGAGGTGGCTACGGTCAACAGCGAGGAGGTGGCTACGGAAAACCACAGCGCCAACGTACACCAGGATATGACCCACAGGCTAAGTATTCTATGAAGAAGCGCATAGAATACAACGAAAATCATATAGACCCTACACAACCAGTACGACTGAACAAGTTCCTGGCTAATGCAGGAGTTTGTAGTCGTCGCGAAGCCGATGATTTCATAGAAGCAGGTGTAGTAACAGTTAACGGACAAGTAGTAACCGAGCTCGGCACTAAGATAATGCGAACAGATGACGTGCGCTTCCATGATCAGCCAGTAACACTGGAGAAGAAAGTGTACGTACTTCTCAACAAGCCCAAAGACTATGTTACCACAAGCGACGATCCACAGCAGCGCAAGACCGTTATGGATCTTGTGAAGGGTGCATGCCCAGAGCGCATCTACCCCGTAGGTCGTCTGGACCGCAACACTACCGGTGTGCTTCTTTTGACGAATGATGGCGACTTGGCATCAAAGCTTACACATCCTAAGTTCTTAAAGAAGAAGGTATATCACGTATATCTCGACAAAAACGTAACCCTTGCAGATATGCGCCAGATTGCCGAAGGCATTCAACTTGACGACGGCGAGATAAAGGCTGATGCCATAGAGTATGCTCACGCTACCGACAAGAAGCAAGTAGGCATAGAGATACACTCCGGTCGCAACCGTATCGTGCGCCGCATATTTGAGCATCTTGGCTACCGCGTGACGAAACTCGACCGCGTACAGTTCGCTGGTCTGACAAAGAAGAACTTGAAGCGCGGTGACTGGCGTTTCCTCACGGAGAAAGAAGTAGATATGCTACGCATGGGAGCGTTTGAGTAATTCATAATTCATAATGCATAATTCATATCATAATTCATAATGCATAATTCATAATTTGTTTTTATGAAACGAACAAAGATAGTAGATGCCCTTGCCAAGACAGTCTTCGGCGAGGAAATAGACGTGAAGGGATGGGTGCGCACGCACCGTTCAAGCAAGGCA
>OCVV012874925.1_pt1 | contig 14985 bp, 13 predicted proteins | sample 1539721 | NCBI WGS metagenome assembly OCVV01 (sample SAMN02144230, study PRJEB22623) | gut metagenome | biome: sheep rumen | host: Ovis aries | place: New Zealand
ATGGTCGTAGAGCTTCAATTTCAGCAATTCACCATTAGGAAACTCAAACTGGAACTTCTTGCGGTTGAACACTGGATTGTTCTTGTGGATGATGCGATGATAGTTGGGGCTGATGATAATGATGTTGGTGGTATCGTTGTTCTGTGAGGTCGTGAAGTAGTCGATATGGTGGGCTTCCACCACGCTGTCGCCATATTCGCTGCCAATCTTCTCACCCGTTATCTCATCACGGTAATCGTAGTGTCGCTTTAGCATTTCGATGATACTGCGGTCAATTCTGCGATACTTCACTATTCGCTCCCGTTCGAGGATCGATGCGCTCTTATCTTCCATGAATATCCGGTCATCGTCGCTGGCCTCATACATCTCTTCGGGCATCCGGCTCAACGTGCTGGCCACCTGCTGATATTCGGCATCGGTGCAGCACTCGATGCAGAACACATCGGGACTGCTGGTAAAATACATGCGGATATACTCTCTCAGATTATCGGGCAGCGCCACCTGCTTCCGGTTGTTTTCTGCCAGTTGTCTCTGTGCAGATAGATAGTCATAACTCTTGTGGAAGATAATCCGCAGCCGCTTGGCTAATGGTGAGTTCTCACTGTAGCGTATCTGGATGATGTCACGATGCCCAGGAAACTTCTGCTGGTTGAAATTCTGATTGATGAGCGAGGCATCAAACATGTCGTGACCAATCATGATCTTGATTTGCCGAGAGACACCGTGGGTCATGATGTTGGAGTCCCATGTGTGGAACAGATTCCACACCGAGACGGGAATTGGCAGTCCGTGGTTCAACAGCGACCAATTCACTTCCTTCTGCATTATGAACTGTTGTTCTGAAATCATACGTTGATGACGTTTCGGTGGCGAAATTACTAAAAAAGATTGAAATATCACTGCTTTTGGCAGAATCTTTATGATAAAAAGTGGAAATTTAGTATCTTTGCGCTCCGATATATTAAGATTTGAAACAACTATGGACGTAGAATATTATAAAGACTACATTCAGGATAGTATCGTCAATCCCCTTGAACGCTTGATGGGGAAAGATGTTGAGGAGGTGTCGGTTTACCAGAAGTATTTTCTTCGTGGGGGCTATCCACCTAAAGATGCTACCTACAAGAGTCAGCTGCACGAGATGATGCTGCCTTATTATAAGATGTATTTGATGGGCGACTCGCGGCTCTGTTGTGCCGGGGCCAGACTGGAATTTATCGGTCGGAAGATGGCAGAGGTGATAGCCGATGATGACCTGTTTGGACGTTGGGCATCGGAGCAGGACTTGATTGTGGCGGCTGAATGCTAGGGTGACAACATGAAGCTGTTTGAGAAGGAGGACAAGCGTATCTACCGGTTCTTCCACGTGCTGGAGATGCTGTTCGAATCGAATTGCCAGCAGGACTGGGCAAGCATTTCTGAGAGTCTGAAGGAGATGCTCTTTAGGGGTGCTGTGTGCTATAACTACAAGACCGACGAGGTACTGTGTGTGCTCTACTCCTACACGATGATCATGCAGCAGAACTGGCCGAGGGAGAAGAAGAAAGAGCAACTAGAACTGCTCAGCCATCAATGGCTGTTCATGAAGCACTATTTCTCGGTGATGACGCGTAACATCATCGGCGTCAGGTGGACCAGCTTCAAGAAGGTTGCTGAGACGGTGCTGTCGGCCAGTCAGTCGTTCAAGCCTCACATGCACATCTTCTACTGCGGGCTGATGGACTGTGCGGACAAACTGAATCTTGACCGTAGGCATCGGCGCGAGTTGGATAAAGTCATCGTTCAGATGCAGGAGGAACTGAATAGGATAAAGAACCACTCGGAAGTGCTCTACGATTTGTGCGACGCACTGTTTCCTGAGGACTTCCAGCGACTGCTCCGTGAGCATCGGCCAAAGAGCTATAAGGAGGTGGAGGACGAGAGTCAGAAGAAAGACGAACTCATTCTCAATCTAAGAGAGCAGAACAAGCGGGCTTGTAAGGAGTTGGACAAATCGAAGGAAATCATCGAGAAGATGGTACTGTCGTCTATTCCCATCGAAGATGTAGATTCCGAGTTGGAACAGTACCCTCCCGGCACGGCTTGGGATATGCTGAAAGACCTCAATGCCAATCCCGTAATCAGTATGCAAAGGGCTTGGCGCGAGCATTATCCTGAATTGCTGAAGAAGTATCGCGAGCGCCTGTTTGAGCCTATCCAGCAACAGAAGGAATTGACGGAATCGATGACGAAGGTGGCAGAGCGGCCTACATACGGTGCATATTATGCGTCGGGTTCTACTCACGACGACAGGCGCAGCCAGCTGCTTTTGGGGGAAGAAAAGGAAAAGAGAATTCCACTAAAACGGATAAATAATGAGTAACAGCTATTACGAAAATGGTGCCAACCATTATGACCACCACAAGGAACTGCATATAGACACGGTGAACGGTGGCGACATAGGCAAGTTGATTTCAGCCTTCTTCAAGGATGATGCCGAGGAGGCTGAGGTTGTAGACGAGATAAAGGAAACCGATGAGATTGGCGGCGATTTGCTGGCTAACAATATCTTCCGCGATGACATCTTTACGTCGAACGACCTTCTTGTCAAACTTCGTCAGACAATAGCCAACGCCGTAGGACAAGGCGATGCAGACAGGATAGACCTCACTCACGCCAACGAATGGTACTGGCTGTATGCGGGCTTGCTGGATGCAGGTTTTCTGGAGACGCGCAGCAACAGGGAGAATGCCGTGACGGATATCGGCTTTGTCCGTCAGATGGCATTGTGGTTCCCTGATTTGCTGGACGTGGATGACAAGAAAAAGATACGTCAGATATGTAACGGCCTGTCAACCGAGCGCACCAAATGGACCATGAATGGCAAGCTGATTAGCCTCGTAGACATCGAGGCCAATAAGCGTCGGCTTACGGCTATGAAGGAGACCAAGGTGAGCCGCATTGTCAGCGTGGCCTATCAAGGGCTGTACGTGCCGCTGGCCGCTCTGAAGCAGGAAATAGAGCGCGAGAACAACACTGAATTCAAAGAATAATCGTAACTTTGCAAGCGATATGGAAGAGGAGAAGAAAGAGATCATGACGAACGGACAGCCGGACGGTGCGCTGTTTCAGGATGCCTGCCAGATTATTGAGCAGGCACAGGCGGCAGCTTATCATGCTGTTGACGTGACGCTGATAAAGCGTAATTGGCTGCTGGGTATGAGAATCCAGCATGAGGTGCTGAAGGACAAACGGGCTGAGTATGGCGAGCAGGTGGTGAAGAATCTGGCTGTGGAGCTGACGGAGAAATATGGAAGGGGCTTCAGGATAGCCAATCTCTATCATTTTATCGCTTTCTATAACTACCACCCTGACATTTTCTACGCAGTGAGTAGAAAAACCGATGGAGACGGATTAGAGAAGATTTTCTACGCAGCGAGTATAAAATCTGAAAATATCTTCCAATTGGTGACTGAAAAATCTCCCATTCGTCTGTCATGGACACACTATCGCATCATCCTTCAGGAGCCGGACAAGGCGGCGCGTGACTGGTATGAGCAGGAGGCTGCTCGCGAAATGTGGGGTACGAGGACGCTGCAGCGTAACGTGAGCAGCCAGTATTATCACCGTCTGCTGCAGTCGCAGAACAAGGAGGCCGTGCGCAGCGAGATGAAGCAACTGACGGCTCCGTTACAGGACAAGCTGGAGTATATCAAGAATCCTGTGGTGGCAGAATTCCTGGGGTTCAAGAACAGGACAGACTACACGGAGAGCCAACTGGAGCAGACCATCATCGACCACATGATACCCTTCCTGATGGAACTGGGCAAGGGCTTTGCACTAGTTGACCGTCAGAAACGCATCCATACGGAGAAGGAGGACTACTATATCGATATGGTATTCTACAACTATAATCTTCGCTCGTTCGTCTTGATCGACTTGAAGACTACCAAGCTGTGCCATCAGGACGTGGGGCAGATGGATATGTATGTGAGGATGTACGACGAACTGATGTGTCCGCAGGGGCATAACCCTACCATCGGGCTGATTCTGTGTGCGGATACTGACGATGACGTGGCCCACTACTCGGTGTTGAACGGCAGCGATCAGCTGTTTGCCGCCAAGTATCTGACCTATATGCCCTCGAGAGAGGTACTGCGGCGTGAGATTGAGCAGCAGAAGGAGTTCTTCTTGCTGCAACATAAGAGAGACTAAGGTTGGCCGATTTGTCGGCGTGATTTTGCAAGTGCCACTTGCAGAATTACAGAGAGAGAGATTTTGCCTCATGCGCCATCGGGTGTATGAGGCTTTTTTGTGCCTTGTCGTCGGACAAGCCGTCGGACACGTCGGACACTTTGCGGCTTATTCGTCGGACACGTCGGACAAGCCGTCTGTAACCGCTCTGAAACTTTTGAAAGGCGAAAATCATGGCGTAATTTTGCAGTGTCGAAAGCGGGGAACCGAGGCAAATGTCTGCCGAAGTTAATACCTGTGATTAGACGTAGGAAACAATGGCAACTAAGAAGCAAGTGTTCAAGCAAGACTACGACGTGATGACCAACAAGATCCGTCGGCAGATGGGGGTAATCAATCGTAGCCGCATGCACAGCCGGAGGGGCAACGGAGTGGCGAGCCAGCCTTTCTACGTACTATTCATTAATCGCTAAACAGAACAACTATTAAGTTTAACTTCTGAGCCAAAAGGTGAACGGAGTCTCGCGAGATTTCAATCAATCCTGAATCGAAAGGTGGCCACCCTTCTGACACTTCGCTCAGCCTAAAAAATCAGAAGAAAACAATGAACGCACAGAAATTTCAAGAAGAGATTTTGAACAACGCTGTCCAGATGGACGCAAGTGTTAACTTCCAGTTGAACGGCAACATGCTGATTGTGCCGTGCCCGTGGGAGAGCGACAAGGAGGTGACTGACGGCGCACGTGTTCGCTATCAGGCTGGTATCGAGGTGGATGCCGACGGGCGCACTATAGTGAAGCGCCATAACATCGGAATGAACGGACCGATGTACAAGACGCTGTACGAGACGGCTCATGGAGCGGTGTTGTGTACGCGAGGACGCACCAAGAGCACGCGCCGACCCTCGGAGGAGAAGATTGTGGTGAAGCTCGTCTTTCCGCGCCGCTATGGGCTGGCTCTGACGAAGGCCATGTATCAGGAGGAGGCAGACGAGATTATGTCGTACTTTAAGACCAGAAAGGAGGAAACGATATGGGAGTAACATTGAGACCAAGAACCATCGCACTGAACACGCGATTGACCAAGGAGCAGACAAGGGCATTCATCCACGAATGCCCGCTCCAAGACTACGATGCGCTGACACGCAAGCCACGCCTCCAGCAGCAGGCTGACCGCATCAACGCTACGGAAGACGAAGAGGAACAGCGCAAGCAGAAGTCGTGGTTGCCGTTCCGCTGTCCGCACTACACCCGGTTCCGTGATGATTATCGGGATCGTGAGCATATCGTGGCCGAGTCGTTCACCTGGCAGACGTGCATCGACATCGATGACCCCGAGCTGGTGGAGAAGGCCAACGAGATGTCTGACCGTCTGGACGTGGAGCCTGGCGGCATGTGGCAGGGGCTGATGCTGCACAAGGATTATTCCATCCGTCACAAGCTGCACATTGATATCCGTCTGCCGATGGGTATGACGGTGCCCGAGGCGCAACGAGCCTATTGCAAGGCGCTGGGCGTGGAGTGCGACACATCGTGTTTTACCCCGGAGCGGTTCATTTATATCTCGCCAGCGAGCTTTGAGATCTATCGTGCCGATGGTTGGTACGCTCAACTTTCAGATGAAGAGGTGGCTGCGAGGAGAAAGGCCTATACCGATAGAGGTCTGAGCATTGACGGTCGCACGGAGGATGGCTCTTACTATGATCCCGATGGAGATTTAGGCACGGATTCCACGGATTTACACGGCTTTAAAAATCCTGCCGATCATCCAGCTGCTAAAAATAACAATCCGTGCCAAAATAAATACCCCAGCGAGTTCAAGGGCATCGCCTACAGCTCTATCATCGCCGAGTACTGGCAGCGTATGGGTGGTGAGCCTACGGAGGGCGAGCGTAACGATAAGCTGCACCAGTTGGCGGCTAACCTCAGAGCCATCTGCGACAATTCGGAAGAGTGGCTGCTGGAAATCATGCCTCGATATGGGCTCTCTGAGCAGGAGATGCGGAGCATCGTACACTCTGCCTGCAAGGAGCCAACGAAGGGTTCGCGGCTGATGAAGCAAATTGTCAGTGCCCTCGAAATCGGAATCCCTTCCGAGGAGGCCGAGGATGCAGAGGCTGTGGCTGCAGAGACTGGGGTAAAGGTGAACGTAAAAGCCTTGCCTGTTGGTTTGAAGGAATCGCTCGTGGGTGTACCTGTTTCAATGCACATGCCTGTACTCTGCGGTGTTCTGCCTATTGCTGCGGCCTACGCCGACCAAGTGCAGATTCAATATTGCGATGGCAATTTGCAGCACCTTGGGCTGATGTCTATCATCCGAGGTGAGCAGGCCAGCAACAAGTCGGTGGTGAAGAATGCCGTTGATGTCTGGAAGCGCCAGTTCGACGAGGAAGATGCCCTGGCACGCAAGCGTGAGGAGGAATGGAAGGAGCGCAAGAAAGGTCGTAAGGCCAACGAAAAGGCTCCCGAAGACCCGAAGGTGCTGATCAGGATGGTGCCGGTGACGGTATCGTGCTCTACCTTGCTCAAGCGATTCAAGAATGCGCAGGGGCACACCATCTATTCCTTCGGTGAAGAACTTGATACGCTCCGGAAAACGAACGGGGCTGGCTCATGGAGTTCGAAGTATGACATCTATCGTTTGAGCTTTGACAAAGGCGAATGGGGACAGGACTACAACTCGGATGCCGCAGAATCGGGTGTGGTGAAGGTAGCCTACAACTGGACGCTGCTCGGCACGAACGGAGCCATGCGCAAGTGCTTCAAGCAGGACAACATCGAGAACGGCCTCAGCTCTCGAATCCTCGTTGCCGAGATGCCCGATGCCTCCTTCTCGAAGATGCCCAAGTTCGGCCGCCGTTCAGCAGAGGATGAGGCTCGGATTCAGGAGGCTGTCACTCGGTTGCGCTCTTTCTCAGGACTGGTTGACACACCCCGATTGAGGAAGGCCATCGAGCAGTGGGTGGAAGAGAAACGTGTGGAGGCCGCCAAGGACATTGACCACGTGAAGGACACCTACCGCAAGCGTGCTGCCGTCATCGGCTTCCGTTGCGGGGTCATCTTCCATCTGCTCAGCGGCTGTGCAAAGGAATCGAAGGCTTGCCTGGACTTCGCCCTGATGATGGCTGACTACTGTCTGATGCAGCAGATCAAGACCTTCGGCGAGGCACTGATGAGTCAGTATGTAGTGGCCAGTGACGATTGCCAGCGATACGGAGAGAACAAGTCCATCTTCGACCAACTGCCTCCTGCATTTTCGCTCGAAGACCTGGCTGCTCTGAAGCGTGACAACACGCCCCGCAACTCGCTCATCAAGATTATCTCCCGATGGAAGCGTGACGGCTGGATCGGCAAGACCGGCCATAACCGCTGGAACAAGGTGGCGCAGGCATCCGCGACAAAAATGACAATGACAAAATGACAAAATGACATTAAGCCCAATCGAGATTATGGAACTGATACTGAAACGCATTGCAAAACGCAAGACCTACACTATAGGTAGGCTCTACATCCGCCGACAAGTGATGGATGAATATCTGTCTGGCACAGCTGATGATTATTTCTGCGACACCCTCGAACCCACTTGGCGCGACTATGAGCACGGGGCGTATAAGGTGAAAGGCCGTTCGGCCATCCCCGAAGGCCGTTACGCGGTGGTGATCTCATTCTCGCCCAAGTTCAAGCAGTGGCTTCCCATCCTGCTCGGCGTGCCCAAATTCGAGGGCATCCGCATCCATGCTGGCAACACGTCGGAAGACACCGAAGGCTGCATCCTCATAGGCAAGAACCGCGAAGTCGGCAAAGTGCTCGACAGCCGCATCTGGGTTCACCGCCTGAAACAGAAGATCGTGGAGGCCAAAGATCGAGGTGAGTCTGTCTGGATCACCATCAAGTGACGGAACAGCGAGAGCAATGACAAGCTTGCTTGAGCATTGCCGAGTCGTGACGGAACTCGACGCAGTCAAGTGAATGTTTCTCTTTTACATTTGCCGCTGATAATCCATCGTGACTATCGGCGGCTTTTCATTACTTGCCCACGCAGCATCTATACAGTGCTGATATTCTGCACTTTAAGAGTTAAACCGTACAAATGAATTTCAGGAAATAGAAAATCGTGATTTTTATCCCTTTAGTTCATTGAGAGGTCTTCCACAAACTCGCTCTTCGCTCAGAAGAGTATCATCATCTGTTCTGCACTATTGCGCTGCAAAGATAATCAATAATCACAAGATAACAAAGAAAATTGAAGAAAAAATCCTAAAAAACAGAAAAAATGAGTGATATTCTTTTGAATTTCAAAATTATTTCATAAATTTGCACCCAATATGAGGATAGTATCACATAGACGATTAGTTGAGTTCTATAGTTCAGAAGGACATGGAGACGCTCAGGCTGCACTTGAACGATGGTATAACATCGCAGAAAAGGCAGAGTGGAAGAACCTATCGGATATAAAGGCAGACTTCCCCACAACAGACTACGTTGGGAATCAACATTATGTCTTTGACATAAGAGGCAACAAATATCGACTTGTTGTGGTCGTAAAGTTCACAATCGGGCATATCTTCATCCGATTTGTGGGTACTCATAGTGAATATGATAAGATAGATGTTTCAACGATATAATATAAGGAGGTACAGATATGGCAAAGATTACTAAGGAACAATACGAGTTCGCATTGGCACGAATAGAGGAACTGTTGCCGATGGTGGATGACAACACGCCTGCCAACGACCGTAATGCCGTGGAGTTGACAATGATGTCGGATGTTGTCATTGACTATGAGAAAGAACACTATCCCATAGGTAAACCTACCGTAGCCCAGTTGATACAGCTTTCCTTGGACGAGAAGAATATGAGCCAGAAGCAGTTGGCCACAGAGATTGGAGTCAGTCCTTCTAGAATCAGTGACTATGTTTCTGGCAGGGCTGAGCCTACGCTGAAAATAGCCCGTTTGCTTTGTTCCACCTTGGGAATAACGCCAGCAGCTATGCTTGGCTATTAATTTTTTCTCCTATAACAAAAGGGAAAGAAATACGATTATGAACATTCAGAACCATACAGTCTCGTAATGTTTAACCGAGACGGCACGAGACAGCAATCCGTGTTGCCTCATAACATTTACGAGACAATGAGTAGAAGTAGAAAGCGAATGCCGGGCAGCACATGGTGTTGCTGCAAGTCGCAAAAGAAAGGAAAGCAGGCGAGTAGCCGAAAGTTTCGCCGTAGGGCGAATGTGTTATTACATCAAGGAAAGCATCATCTTCTTCCCTTAAAGTCCTTGGAGGTTATGAGTTCTTGGGATTTAGGTGGTGATGGAAAAGCCTTCTTTGGGTTTCATCCTGATGAAGAGTGGTACATCAAGTTGATGAGGAAATGATTCGTGTAAAGATTATAACTGCTGTTAGCCATGCAATAAGGCTAACAGCTAACAGCAGTTATTTCTTTTCCTGATGTAGTTTCTTTGCTACATTTTACTTTACAATCCGAATCAAGAGGTAGAGTGGAAGACCTCGTGTTCCTCTACCACAGACTCTCGCTATGGTTCCACCAATAATCTGACTTGTTTGAATAAGTATCGAAAGATTCATCGGGATTTTCGCGCCAATGCCTGCGTTCAATTGCGTCAAGACACTCGTCATTTATTCTGAAGTCATCATTATTGGAAAGCACTTCCCAGTCCTCACGAGTATTGTAATCCTTGTCATACTTTTCTGTCTTGATAACCCCACGTTTAAGTTCTTGCGACAACAGTTCAACAAGTTCGTCTTTATTCAAACACTTAATGCGGTCGACCAATGGGACATCTTCCGTAGTAATCGTGTATTTATCACCTGCCATGAGCTTCAGAATATACGATCCGACAGAGAATTGTATTCTCTTTCGTTTATATTCATCGTGGGCTTCGGCATAGTTGGTGATAACTTTGGCAAGATTGCCACCTTTCTGAACAAATCCGGCGAGCCGAATAAGTTTCTGATCCATAGTCAGCCAGTTCGCTTCATCACCTGAATCGTCCCAATATTCGTTTCTCTCAATCAAACCCTCGTAATCATCAAGCGGAAGGTCAAATGGTGTTTCGTACTTCATAATTATATTTTAGTTATTATTAAGTGAGCAGATTTCTCTCCCCAGTTTGTTTTTGTATCTTGTTTCTATTGCAACAGCTTCATCCTGGCTTATGTTTAAAGGTAGAATTTCCAAAATAGCCCAAGAGAAATTATTACCGTAGTGAGCATCTTCATCACATAGCTTTCTTAGTGTCACATCGTAACCATGCCCACCGGTTTCTGCATATTGTTTCCATCGTCCCCATATCCCTTCTTGGTTGTATGTTGAACCTATGTATAATGATTTAGATTTTCTGTCAGAAATAACATATATGCAGTTGACTGCGCTCAACATTCGTTTCCATTCAGGGTACTCCTTCTTGAGAATAATGTTTTGCATGTCACCTAATCTTAGTAACACATTCTCATAACCAGGAAAAACATTGTCGAAACCAGGAGTTATCTCAATGACGTCTTTGTCTTTATCCTTCGTTAGCCACTGATGCCATGAAAGAGCACTGTTCCCCCAATCAATGATAATGCGTTCTTCCAATTCTTCAAAACCAGGAACTTGTGACATTTTGTAATCGTAACAAGTAGTACCGTCAGGAAAAGTCGTTACCGTCATTCCGTCTATATGGTAAACTCCAACGAATCGAGACGTTGTACCATGTTCACCAATAAATGAAACAATATAATCGACATCCTTAAAAACCTCTTTACTTTGTTCGCTTTGATACCCAATAAAGAGATCCCTGTTATAACGATACCAATCATATGGATTACCCTGTTCCAGTTTTCCACGAATAACTACTTCTTTGCGCGAGTCTTTATGTCGCACAACTTTAATTTTTTTAGTCACGTCAAGCCCTCTAAGACTTAACAGCTCTCTGATTGAAATTATCTTTCCCATAACAAGTGTTTTTAGTTTCTGATTGCAAAAATACGAAAAACAGTTATATATAGTCCATGTATTCCCCAAATTTATTGCTTATACTTCGTTTTTTTTGCAAAGAAACGAAAAGAAAAGGCAAAAACGTTGCACAGTCTCAAATATTTTTGTATTTTTGCAAAAAATCTATTGATTATGGCTAAATACCTATTTGCACGTTACATTTGGGAACTGACCACCATATATAGAGTAGGACGCATAACGCTAAAGGAGTTGAATGAGCGTTGGCGCGACTGCTATTTGTACGATGGCAAAGACATTCCACGTCGCACTTTTGATTATCATCGTAAAGAGATAGAGATGCTTTTCGATTTGAATATCGTTTGTGATAAGCATGACAACACCTACCACGTAGAAGATGACAGCAGTTTCCGCAACGGAGAATTGCGCAGGTGGCTGGTCAATGGCGTAGCTGTAAGTTCCGTTGTACGTGAGGCTGAAGATATAGGTAATCGCATCTCACTTGAGCGGATCCCTTCTAGTGAGCCACATCTTCCTACCATCATCCAGGCATTGAGAGAAAACAGGGTTATCTCGTTTGGCTACCAGAGTTTTGACAGGGAAACGGAGAAACAGCACATTTTCATGCCATACGCCCTTAAACTATTCCGTCAGCGATGGTACATCGTTGGGCGTCCGCTTGATAAAGACAAGATTCTCATCTTTGCTACAGACAGAATCAGTACGTTGAAATTGGAAGATCAAACATTCAAATATCCTACTGACTTTGATATAAACCATTATTATCAGGACTCTTTTGGTATTATCATAGAAGACGGATTGGCTTGTGAGCATATAGTTATTAAGGTGGCAAATAGTCAAGTAAAATATTTGCGTTCACTTCCGCTTCACCATTCTCAGCAAGAAACCACCATTACCCCTGAATACTCTATATTCGAATATGATCTTAAGCCTACATACGATTTTGAACAGGAGATTATGTCTCACTTAGATGATTTCGAGGTGCAAAAACCGTTATCATTGAGAACCAGAATAAAAACTATCGTCAATAATCTGTCTAATATATATCAAGATAGATATTAAGACTCCTGGCGTAAAGACCTCTTATATTTCTTGCATTGTATAACAACTGCAATTAGCCTTATTACTGCTAGGCTAACAGCAGTTGTTGTGATGTTCGTATTAATATGACCTCCCTTTGCGTTCCTCTTCATTCATGTCGTCTATATCATCATAGTTCCTTCTCTTACGTGGGTTATTGTCACCATTAGCAGATGGAGCATAAGTGGAACTAGCGTAGAGCTTCATGTAGCTGAAGATGGTCTTTTCTATTAGGGAAAGAGCCGCGGAGCGTTTCTCTGGTTTTGAAAACTCTTTGCGGATATAACCTTCAATATTGGGCTTATGATATTTGGCAATCACTTCTTCCTTTGTCAAGTCACCATTCTTGAATGCCGTAAAGTCCTCATTACTCATGTCCTCGTTGAATTCCTTGCGGCTACCAGTAAACTTCATCGTGATATGGCATGCTCCTTGTTTCTCTTTATAGATACGGGTAGCCTCTATGTCAATGAAGGAGGGTAGGACATAACGCTCTGGGTAAGCCTTGCGTTTCAATTCCAGATTTTCTTTTCGCAGGTTCTCGTTGATGGCGGTACTCTTTTCATTGCTTTGGCGCAGCAGCATGTTTTCTTCCCTTAAAGCCGATATGGCTTTCTGGTCCTGCTCATGTTGTTGCTTCCTGCGTTCAATGTCTGCTTGAAGTTGAGTGACCTTTTCAGTCAGTTGCTCTACCTGTTGCTGAAGCTGAATATTCATTGGGTCAGCCTTAAGATCCTCTACGAGTTGGTCTATCTTCTTATAGAGTGCATTCTTGGCATTTTGGGAGAGAAATGACTTGTAGACCAGTTTCCTAAGGGAAGAGATATTCTCAAGAGCCTTTTTCTCCTTGTACTGTACTGCATTGAGATGCTTTACGTTAGAACTACTACCACGTTCCATCTTGAGACATTCGGCTCCAATAGTCTGCATTTTTGAGGTGTCTTGTGGAGTCAGGCGCAATGACGTTCCATTGGCATGTGTCCAGTCTGCTACAAAATGAGCATGTAGATTCAACTTCGAGGGATCTGGATTATCCTTGCTAAAGCCTTCATCACGATGGATATGAAGCTGAATGCATTTGATGCCGAACTCCTTTTCAAGTTGCTTTGCCAATAGTTGGAGATCTGCCATTGTGGTATCAGGCTTGATAACGATGACTGCTTCACGGATGGGAGCGGCTTTTGCTTGCATTTTCTGACCTACATGAGTCTGATAACGGTCTGCGATTTCCTTACGAATATCTGCCAAGGTCTGACCTTCGTATCGAGGATCAACCCAGTGCTCGTTGTTTGGTGTGAGTTCTTTGATCACGTAATCAAGTTCTTTCTCACGGAGATTGTGTATCTCACTCCCAGATTTTACTGGGACGAAATGTATTGATGTCTTAGCCATAGTGCATGTTTGATTTTATGATTGTTACTTCAAAAGATGGGGTCAAGGGGCGAAGCCCTTGTGGAAAGGTTCTTAGGGAATGCTTCCCTGAGCCCATTGCACTCTTTAGGGTGCTAGTGGGCTATCACCCTTCTAAGGAAGAGTGACAGGGAACTCCTGCGGAGGGCTTATGTCGGCCATATTTGTCACAAATGTTGCGTAGTTGCGGCCTATTCTTGTGTATATTACTGATAACCAAGACATAACTTGAAAATTTGGCGCAACCTGTCAACTCGGGTCTTTCTTGTTGACAGCCTTGCTTACATATTGACGAGAACAGCCAAGCGCATCGGCCAACTTCTGCAAATTCACTTCACCCTTATAGGTGTTATAGAGTATCTGTAGGCTTTGCTCTTTGGTGAAACCCTGATACATTCCTCCACTAATCTCATGATAGACCTTCTCTGCTGCACTCTCAAAGTAGTTCATACACTGAATAGCTTGTAACATTTCATCACCTGAGATAGTGTCTTTGCGATAGTATTCGAAAGTTTTCTCCCATAGCAGGTGAGTAACGATAGACCAGCGTAGGATGATAATCTGGAACTTACTATAGACGTACTGCATATAGTCATCAGAAGAGGACTTCTTGTCTTGCAGCATGTTATAGTAAGTGCAATAGAAGTCTTTAGCCTCAGGGGAAAGAGATAGCGTAGTTGGTTCTAACTTCATCAGATCTCTAACGAAGTTTGTCCAGTAGGGCATGATGGCTTCACTGAGCAGATTATCGGAATAGTAGGTGACAGGAAGCTTATCGGGATAGACAAAAAGAATGCGTTGGTTAAATCCGCTAATCATCAACTGCGGATTACCGAATGTTGGCTTCAGTAGCCCAGGTTGAATGCCACCAAGTATATCCAAGAATGGCTCTCGGATGAAGGTTGGGTCTTCAGTCTTACGGTCGATACAGAAGCTGGTACTATCCCAGATGGAGAGCATATTGCTGATAATACCGCTACGGTTATAGCGGTCGAAGTCATCAATCATGCCCTTTATCTCATCACGATAAACCATCTGCGGCATAAAGGAAAGTGCCTTGTAAATAGCTTCGGGGGTAGTGTCGGTGAGTGATAGTTTCTTACATATGGGCTTAGGCTTGTTGCTATCGTCCTTGTCTGTATGTCGAAGTTCTTCATAGTAAGCCACCACCGCTTCCTCATTTAGTTCGTTGATTGGCTTGAATAGCATCTTCACTGGCGCACTCTTGTTGCTACCGCTTGGAGCCACGTGACATATCCACATAGAGGGATAGTTGGTGTATTTGCCGTCAAACAGTTTGATGGACTTGTTGACGGCAATACTCACAATGGCATAGATG
>OCVV011256640.1_pt1 | contig 14984 bp, 13 predicted proteins | sample 1539721 | NCBI WGS metagenome assembly OCVV01 (sample SAMN02144230, study PRJEB22623) | gut metagenome | biome: sheep rumen | host: Ovis aries | place: New Zealand
CGCCTATGTGCCCGTCAGCGCGGAGGTAGAGGCGTACCGCCCCTTGATCCGGCTCTATGCTGCCCAGCACGGCATTCCCGAATATGAGGACTTGATCGCTGCGGTCATGATGCAGGAGAGTGGCGGGCAAGGTACCGACCCCATGCAATGCTCCGAGTGCGGTTTCAATACCCAGTATCCGCATTATCCCAACGGGATCACCGATCCCGAATACTCCATTGATGTAGGAATCCAGAACCTGGCGGATTGCATGCACCTGTCTGGTGTTGAAAGCCCGATTGACCTTGATCGTATTTCTCTTGCCCTACAGGGCTACAACTACGGCAGCGGTTACATATCCTGGGCGCTGGCCAACTATGGCGGCTATTCCGAATTGAACGCCATCGAGTTTTCTGACATGATGGCTGCCCGCATCGGTTCCTCCGGCTATGGCGATAAAGCCTATGTGCCCCATGTTCTCCGCTACTATCCCATCGGGCGATCCTTTATGAGTGAGGGAAACGGCGCTATGGTTGCCGTCGCGCAAGCGGAGATCGGCAACAGCGGCGGGATGAAATACTGCGAGTGGTACGGCTACAACTATCGCGTGGAATGGTGTGCGATCTTCGTCTCCTGGGTGGCAGATAAGTGCGGCTATCTGGACGCTGGGGTGTTGCCCAAGACAGCGGGTGTGCGCCCCTATGTGGATTGGTTCAAGGAACGTGGCCAATGGCAAGGCCGAGACTTCGAGCCAACCCCAGGTGACATTGTCTTTTTCGATTGGGAGAGCGATGGCCTAGCCGACCACGTTGGCATCGTAGAGAAAGTGGAAAACGGTCTTGTCTACACCGTGGAGGGCAACACAGGTGATAGATGCGCTGAGCGGCGCTATACTCTGGGTGCAGTTTCAATCTATGGATACGGATTGCCTCTTTACTAATAGAAGATGGTCATGAAATGAACCCATGACCATCTTCTATTAGCTTTATTGAATTATTCATGTCTTTGCCATAGTTTTTCCTTCTTCTGAGTATCAAGGCCTACCGAATAATAGCGTTGAAATGCAATGGTGGAAAAGGCCTGATGATTAACAAAGTTTTCCTGTGAAGCGGGCAATTTCAATATAGCGTTAAGTTCGAAAAGGGAGTTTTGAAAATGGCGGACCTCCTGAAGTTGAATCTGAATGACCAATACTTTTTTAAAATACAGCCTCTTCAAGATGCTTAATTTCAGACATGAGGTGAATCCAAGGCTTCAACAGAATTCCTTCGGTTGCTGAGCAATAAAGCATGATCTCCGCCAAAGCCATTTTTATTTGTTCTTCACTTAATCCATTTTCTGCACTACTTTCCAGCAGTGCGATAGCTTTTGAAGCCGATTCCTCTAATTCATTGTAGTCTGGGGGATAGTCTTTGATTATTTGAGTTGTTTTTGGGGCATCAAAACATATAGTGGACATATAAATTTCAAGCTTTTTTGTGGATCTACAGATTTCTTCAATGGTTTCCTCTGAATTATGTGGGTTTTCAATCGCATCTTTGCATAGGCGCTTAATTCTCCTTGCTTCCTTACATTGCCTCCGCGTTTCTTCAAATTCTTCGTTGATCTCTCCAATCTCATTATTCCGCTTATTTGTAATCACGAAAAAGACTATGCCGGTAACACAGCCAGCACAGATACTTGCCAATATTGCAGATAATGCCCCACAGCAGTTGAAAAGAGCAATAGAAGCAATACCAGAGATTATTAGAACAAGTATTGTCCAGATAATTGCTCGGATGTGCGAGTATTTCCATGCGGCTCTGATTCGTTTTATCATATTTATTCCTCAGCACATCAAAGCTTCTTACTCAATGCCCCAGCATTTTTTCAGGCGGTCAACAGTAAAATCCCATCTCTCTGCCAGCGGGCGGCAGACAGAGTTTTGGTTTCCAAAGAAGCCAAGCTCTTTTACAGCCTCAGAAATTCGGACAGTTTTGATCCATTGAACCTTTACTACATACTCCACATTTTCGGGATCTTCGGTTGAATAAAGATAATCCCCGCGGAGCGAAAGAGCTGCCATCCTTACCTTTTCGCCATTAATATCGAAGATGGCATCCTTAGCCTGCTGCGCCGGCTCTGTGACGATACCAACACCAACATATCCCGTATGAGGGATATTGACCCAGACACGATCCCCGGGAGACAGGAGGGAAAGTGTTTTTGTGTACCAACTTCCACCACCTGCAGAGATAAAACCGTACTTTCTCGCATCCTCCCAGTTTCGGGAACCCTCCCCAAAAGAAGCGTAGTATTCCCCGTTCCAGGATCCTTTCTGCTTCACTTCTGCTGGGGCCAATTCCTCGATTTCTTCTTCAAACCATGTGCGGCTGATCAACCGCTCGCTGCCGCATTGGAAAACATGGAAGAACAGTATGTTGATATCAACACGGTAGGTTTCGCGCAGGAAACGGATAATGCGTTCAGTTCCATCGTCCATTTTCGCAGCGACGATAACCATCTTCACATTCTGGTTTACGCTGGCTTCATCGAGTGTGCTCCCGAACTTTTTCTGAAACGCATCATTCAGCGTTTCGGTTCCGCTTGTAAAGGAGAGATACAACTGAGCAATCTCTTCCACGGTCATTTTGGAAACGCTGGCAGCATAGTCAATGACCTGTGCGGTTACCTCACGCGGCGTCATATCTTTTTTCAACTCGACAACGACCATATCTCCGTTGTGATCAATACAGAGAATGTCAATGAACTTGCCGGCATCGGTTTTCACCTGATTGCTGATTACCAGCCAGCCCTTGTTCAGAATCTCGATGTTATCTCGCAACAACAACTCAAGCTCTTTTTCGTCGATGAGGCTTGCTACCTCCAACGGCTTTTTCTCGTCCAGAGACCAAACAGTATGGGCTATAGACATAGTGTACACCTCTCAAAATAGTCTCGTGAGGCTCCGGGTTATCATTACGCTTTGCTTTGTCCACCGTCCAAAACAAAGCGGCAGCAAAGAGTGAATTAGGACTATCGTTTTGTTCCGAGCTCACTAGCTTTAATAAAATACCCAATAAACGGGGCGACACTGAAACACTGAGGGAAACGATATCGTCTTATTGTGCTGAGGGCCTCTGGTGTCTCTGATTGTTCGAGTTTTGCCTGAAATGCTTCCGCTTTGGAAAAGCCAAAAAGCATAGTTGCATCATCTAAATTCTCTCTTGACCGAAGCCTATTGGCAAACAAACGAATAGAGTTGTGATCTTCTCCATCATATACATAAGTCACCGGAAACCAATAGATAGAATCAGAGTTCTCAATCAGAATTGATGCATTAAAACAAAGAAGATCAGCAAATATAAATTCGTTCTTCGTGCAGATATCCGTGTTGATGTGTTCTATCCACCATTTCGCTATGCCGGAATAATACTTCTTATTATCTCTATCTCTAACAGCGTTATCAAAAGCAGTATTATTGACTCTAAACACCTCAAATGTTTGTCCCTCGTCTTTACCGTATCTTCCAAGAAAAAAAGTCTTATTAAACAGTCGTGCCAGTGCATCGTAATCTTTTGATTTATAAAAACTAGCCACAGAATAAATAAACATTTCACTAAGAAGTAATTCACCGAGTTCAGAAAAATAATTATGAGAGGCAATTAGCTGTGCTTTACTTTCTTCAAAAAACGAAATAATAGCTTTTACGGAACCATCGACATAAGAGTATCTCTTGAGTAGCAGGAGAAACATATCTCGGGAAACCTGCATCTTCTCATAATGATAGAGGATGTCATCCGGTTTTCCCGAATTGTCTTCATACTCTACAACTTGAGTTTTAATCTCCTCCAAGAAAGCCAGAAATCTCTCCTTTTTTACTTTTTCAGGTCGGTTTTCTCTTAGGCCATCATATGCGGTTCTTGTTTTAGAACTAATAACCGGCTCTTGATCCACCCATGCAGGCCGCGGCCCTATTTCCGGTTTTTTGATTACTTCAACCCCATACAGGCGCTTGACTAATCGTTCAAATTCGCTGGTGTAATTATCTTCATTTGTCAAATCAAAGTGAAGAAGACCTCTCAAAAAAGAAGGTTTTGGCACTGATCCATCTTCACCACGCTCAAAGATTACAGGGATAAACTTCTCTTGCCTTGTGTTATTATAGATTTCCGGGGAGATAATTTGAGTTTCTGTACCAACACCGCCTGCTCTTGCGTCCGCTTTTTTGGCATAGATCGGATCAAGCAAAATAATGACATTAGTTATTGACGGATCCGTTACACTCTGTTCCATGAATGCATACGAATCAAAGCCCTCTCTTAGCGACCATCGATCCAATTCAACATCAATACCGCTGCCGACAAGCTCTGTTGCGAATGACACCACCTTATCTTTGTATTCTTCTGTTCCCCACGCATAGGAAATAAACACTTTTGGTTTATCTATCTTTTCCATTGTTCTCTCCCTGAACTCATTCTTTTCTTAAGCTTTCAGTACAACCGGGGCAAATAACAAACTCATTTTTCCGTCGCATGATGCTGCCGCAGCGCTCACAGAAGGATATCTCTGTATCAGAATAATCCTGATCACAGGCAAAGCGATGGTAGCGATGCGTGTTTCTATCGTAAACGAGGTGATGCTCGCCACAATTCTGACAGTCAAACCGCGGAAATCCTTGCCGATTTATACACAGGTGCTCATCGATACCAAGTTCGTTTCCGATGTATGCCTTCGCATTTCCCTTATGACGATAGTACAAATACCCTTCATCGCGTAAGGCGGGAAAGCCGTCGGGAACGGAGATGCCTACGTTTTAAATTCAAAACTCAATAAATACGCAATGCTCTTTTGCAACTGGAGATAATATTCTTTTGGCCGCCCTTTTTCATCTTGAATGTTACAGAGCCCAAGATTGCAAAAAGGCTCAAGTTCCCGAACAAATAAAACATTATAAACAATTCAATCTTATGAGGTAAACCGTTTGCCCTATCCTTCAAACACTTCAAATTTCCCTTTGAAACCATATCGTCGGAGCTTGGCTTTTTTCTTGCCGTATTCCTTTGTATTCCTTGCCTCGTGGGCAGTGAAGTACCATATGGCCTCAGGAGAAATGCGACACACAACTTCTTTGATATAGGGGCTGTCCACCTTCGAGTAGCTGAAGCCATAAGAATAGACCTTATCTATTTCAGGACCAAGTTTTCTAAAAAAATCGTTGTACTTCCGTAGCTGTTTTCCCGTATCCTTCCGCAGGAACTGAATAAACTCATTTAGGGTTGAAGCTCCTACTGGTTCGCGCCAGTTTTCGTCATAAGGTTCATTGTATTCCGCTCGATCGTCTCCATGACCGAAAATGAGTTTCTGCCCAACTCTATTGTGTATATGCTTGACAACGCGGATGCCGTATAGCAACTGCAAGGTTTTGGTGTAATTGAACGACATGACTTTAGCTGTCGGGTCAGAAAGCAATTCTGTCAGCGATGGTTTGGGAGAATAAGCACCGTTTTCTATTTTTTCCTCAACGGATTTTATCCACTCGCTGAAAAACACAGGCCAACATTCTTCCGCGCTTTTAATAATCCCATTAGAAAAAGCGCTCATGCGGAGCAAATACTGTCCCATTTTTCGATCATGGTCCGAGTCGTATTCGTTATGCTCTTCCTCTGTCGGTCCCGGCAGCTTATGGTAAAAGTTGATTCGACTAAGGGCGTCTTCAAAATCATGCCAGTCTTCACCGGATGCATGATCCATAGCGTAGACCAACGTTTCAGCGGCAAACTCATCAATACGCAGTTGCCCATACTCTTCAATGCTCATAGTTGTTTCCCGAAAAACCAACGAGTCCGGATACTGCTCTAATATCCAGTTTCTAAACTCTTTGTAGGCCGTTGGGATACCATGGGCCATATCAAAGCCATTTCCAATGATAAAAAGTGAACTCATCTAACCCTCTATTCTGACGCAACAAGGCTCATTTTGTAATTGTCGATATTGAAAACCGCAGCGACAGTCACTTTTCTCTTGTTTACACGGGTAGTGCAATCTAAACCTAATATATCAACTGTTTCTTGTGCTTCATCGGTTTTCCATAAATACTCCTAATTAGATGATTCCAATGAGAGGCGTAAAAGTAACATCAGAAAAGAACAATTATCTCCTTAGTCTTCTTTCTGCTTTTGATCGACACGAAAAACAGTATTATCTCTATTGAATGCATAGATAAATATCTGATGTCCCAGAAAGCGTTCGCAAAAAGAAATATATGAATCTGATGCCTGAAACCGTCTCACAGCAATATCTTTTTTGTCAGTTTCATACTTCTCAACTGTTGAGCATCCATGGATTTCCAAAGCTTGATCTCTACGCAAATCTTTCGTCAAGTCGTAAAGGTCACAATAAATTGAAGCAAACAACTCGTACATGGTATCCCCCCTCTTGTTCAGTTTGTAAGTATACACTATTGAGGTTTCTATTTCAATTAGATGCTCACTGTTTGCCTCATGTCTTCAGCAAGGAGGTAAAGAAATCTGGTAAACGAAAAAAGAGCAATAATCTACTGAGGCAATCCGTTTCACCGTGAAACGCATTATCTGCTTTTCTCGGTCCGACTTTTGTTGCTTTGTTCTATACATAAGCATCCCGTGGACGTTTTTTGTCCACGGGATAGTGACTATAGGGATTCAATTATGCTGAGATTAGATGAGAAAAAGCTATGCTCCCTTGCCCTAAGAGAAGTGATTTTATCAAATCATGGTAATAAATTGCTTAGTATCTCTGCAGCTTTAACCAGCTTGATTTTATCACAGTATGCGGAATACAAGTAATATCGATCCGAAAGTTTATATATTTCATCCGAAGTATAGCCACCATAACCATCACTCTTTATTGATTTCGGGTGAGCAAGAGTGACAAAGCGAGCGGAAAGCAGTCCTTCAAATCCTGGGATTCTGTCTTTGTGATCCTCATTAATCAACTGTAATCTCTGGATTCCTTCTATTTCTTCCTTTGTGAGGATAATATCAGAAAAATCCGATTTGCTTTCTGGCACTTTTGTATCATCTCCTTTACCTTTTTGCTCAATATGACACAGCATCTTTTTGTAATTGCCCAGTTCAGACAAGTGGAGCGCCCTCTGTCTCGATTGCCCCATTGATTCTTCTTATTTATTATATACCTCGAAAGTGCCGTGCTTGCAAGCGTGGGAGGAGCCCGTGGCCATCCGCCCGAAGGTCAAAAACACCCCGAGGACTTGCCCTCGGGGTGCCGTGCTATGGATTCAATTGTGTCGGTTCACGTGGAACAAAAGGTACGTCCCCTTGTCTTGGCGTAGAACCGAAATGGTCAAACGCTTCATAGCAAGGTTTCAGTCTCGCGAAAAACCTATTTGTACGCCTACAATTCAGCATCTCTTCATTAACACGACTTTGCACTGATCGTTCTCAGCAAGATTTATTCCCCGTTTGAACACAACTTCTTTCAATTCAACGGAATCTTCAAAGTCGACCGCAAGATTCTCTTCAGTAACTGCTTTGGACTCATCGATCAAAGCCATCGGAACGATTGAAAACACTCCAAATTCCTTGACTTGTTTGAAGAATAACTCTCTCTTCGCGCTACCATTTATTTCATCTACCCAGAGGTATCGACTTATAGAAGCAACCAATAAGCTTTCAATGTCAGCCTTGGATGAAGATGCACGCTCTATTGCTTTGGCTTCGTTTGTCCCGACATGAATAAAATAACCATTTCCATAGTTCATTTCAGGTTCAGAATAAACATAGCATCCTTTAGGAAACGGAGGCACAATATAAGTGATTTTTAGATAGTCATCTACGGATTCGGTTTTATAGTCTCTTCGCCATTGCTGAAATATCTTTTTCCCTGCATCAAGATCCCGAAACAAAAAGCCAAGGATCGGCGGTACATGGGGATTGTAAGAAAACATGTACAACATGCCTCTCCATTGTGCCGCATCCCATTTCTCGACATCAATCGGTGTAGCAAAGAACATCATGCGACGAGGTTTCTTCGGCAGTGGATCATACTTGTGAATGTCCACATCACCAAGTTCTGGCCTTTGATGTTTGGAAATGCCAAGTAGTCTTTTCCACAAGTCTTGATAGCCATTCTCTTTTCCTATGTTATAGTGTGTATAAGCCTTAATAGGTTTTAGTATATACTTGTCATCACCCTCGTTCCAGAAAACTGGAATAAACTTTGAAGTCTTACAGCTTGCATCATAGACCATTTGATAAACTATACTTACTTCCCAGGATACTCCCTTGGCCTGAGATTCATAGCATTTCTTCCAGTATGATTCAGATGCCACAACAAGCACATAGTCCGCGCATGTGATCTGGTTCTCCATCCATCGTGGCCATCCTTCAATTGGCGCATCCTCATACAGATCTATGCTTGCATCTATTCCATCTCGCCGTAGGCGATCAGCAAAATCAAGCATCTGCTGCTCATATTTGCTGTCTACATGACTATACGAAATAAAGACTTTAGGGTGTCTTTTCTGTTCCATGCGGATTCTCCTTCTTATTTTGATATTATGCTATACTTTTCCTACAATTAGTTCAACCACAATCCCAGTATCACTTCATCGGTCTTTGTTCTGCAAATTATTATAATGATCTATAACAAAAAATCAATAATATGATTGAACCAGAAGTTCAATTGCAGATACATTCTAATGAGCTATTATTCATTATTTTCTTTCCATTCAGGCGTTTACCCCATTCTTACTTGTGCCACTGGATCGGCAACATCTCCTCAAGTTTCATCTTTCCCAGCCCACATACATTCTTTCAAGAAACACCGTGGCATATGAAGTCCTCTTAGTGCTCATCGTATCAGAAGCTAACTTCCATACAATCTTCCCAGTACTAGAATTATGCAGATGCCTGATCAAAACGTAAGAAGGAGCTAATCCGTTTCACAATGAAACGAAATAACTCCTTCTTATGCGGAATAATGAAGATTGCAGATAAGTCTGCATAACAACATCTCATGGACGATCATTCATCCGTGAAGACTATACAGCACAGTCTAAGTTTTGTCGGTTCAGCAAGAGTGACCTCTCATTCTCAAACCAATTCTACGATCTGGAAACAGGGTCAATTTCTAAGCGCCTTCCATGATAATTGAGTGCATATAACCTCATGTGTATCATCTTAACGTAACCTCATTCAGATTCTGAACTAGGCTTTGAAGCATTTGTACCAGAAGTGGGTGGCGCAGGAGGCTGGGAACTGCTCTCAGGTTTCCTAAAAGGATGATACCCAAACTGACCTCTTGGGTTTGGTTGATAGCCACTTTGTTCAATCGATGGTTGAAAACCATTATCCTTAATGCTTCCATTATGATTCTTCTCATTCCCCATCTTTTTTTGCCCCTTTCTTAAACTCTATATATTTGATTTGGTCTTTGGGGATGTAAAATCCTTCGCTTTGGGTATCCAATTCCCATATTCCTTCTTTATTGACTGAATACGCTTTTTCAATAAAGAGGTCACGTTCTTCCTGATCGGATGAAGAAAAAGAGTTCGATGAATACCAGCCATATAATAATGTTCCATCTACAATCGTAACAATTACAAAACTGGCCTCCTGTCTTGAGAACAAATAATCCCAAGCTGTTGGTGTTGAATGGATTGTTTTTATTCCAAGTTTTTCGATAGCTTTTTTTGTAACTTCGCTTTGCTTTATAAGAGCCAATACTGCTGCTAGTAGTGAGGCTCCTATGACAGTGGCTGCAGTCATAAGTATCCACAGACAAAAAACGTGCCTGTAGACACCGTTCAAAATAATGCTGTACAGCCAGCTCCACAGAGCGCAATTGATGATACTGTAAGCTAAGCACCGAAGAAAAAAGATTCCTTCGCTCTCTTTCTTGGGTGGCGTTATTGCGTCAATAATTCCGCTAATCAAAAATCCCGGAAGAATAAAAATAGCTGTAAGGAAAACTGTATCTATGGCATCAACACTCATTATTGCCCTCCTCGCTCAAAAGAAGTATTTCATACTTCGCGCAGACTGAATGGGATGTGATAGCGCTCAGAAACCGCAGCACCGCAGTCTTTCTTCTGCGCTTAGTAGAAGACCCGCTGCATTTGATTCACTATTCATCAGAGATCATTCCCAATATGCTAGCGGTTTTTTAAATGTCTTGGTTAACGGTTCTTCGCTGTTACTCAAGTGAAATGCTGATTCTCTGAGCATTCACCACTTTTACATCTGGATTTTGGATACGGAGAATCATAAAAAACAGTGGATATCTCACATTCACATTCATGCAATGACAAACTAAGTCTTTCCTCATTTGAATCCAGCAAATATGTATTGATCGCATGATCTATCGTGACATAAGCATTACGATAGCCCGCTACATGATTCTGAGGTTTAATTGCAAAAGAAACGATAATCAGAGCCATTGAAACAATTGATAATAGCACTATCGTACTGGACTTCTCAAGATCATTATTTGTGGCAAAAGCTTCTATGTAAAGGATCGACGCACTAAGTTCAAATGGGATAATAACTAGTAAGTACTCTATAGCCAGCCAAAAATCAGACATAATAAACCAAACATTGCATTTTGATGCCGATTTTGCATAAACACCTTTCTTGTCAGAGTCTTTCATTCGTCTATTGCTCTTTATTGTATTCACAATAGAAACGCAAAGAATGATTACTAGCGCCAAAAAAAGTGTTCCCGCCAAAACCCACAAGCAGGAAATAGTAGTCGAATTCACGTCTTGTACCTCCGTTGTATCAGCAAAAGTATCAATACAAGATCAGGTCAGTCATAGCGCGCGAATACTACGTGTATCATTTACACTTACGTCATTTTACAGCATTCGTCTTTTGGGTATTGCCAACATCGTCAACTCTTTTGACGATTTCCTCAGCTTTAGCAAGCGCCTCTTTAGCAAACTGGCTTTTCTTTTTTCCAGAAAAGGAATCCCCAAGTGAATTAATAGAGCGAATGTATAAAATGGAGAAAAAGCAAAAAAACAGATAGAGTATTATGCCCCCCAACGCAGGGGCAAAGAGCTCATGCGAAAAACTAAGCACATTTCCACCTTTGCTATAAATGCATGCGCAGGCAAAAACACCCACGGGTACTGCGAAAAACAGTCCCAAACATATGTGATAATAGTATCGACTGGGTTTGTTTAGTCTTTGTTTTCTTCTGTTTCCTTGAACGTAGTGTTCCCAGCCAGCACTTAAGGCCACACTGCGATTATGAGGAAACGCGGATATGTTTTCGATTTCATAAATATATGCAGCAAGCCGTCTTTGCCTATAAACCTGGTCAAGCCAGAGCGTCCCAAAAAAAGCATAGATGCCCGGAATAATCAAACACGCGCTGAAAACAATTTGATGAGGGTCCTTTTTAAACAAGTATACAAACACTGCCGCAGTTGCGGTTACCAGGATAGAAAGGATTTTGAACTGCATATCAATTGTAGATAGCAGTTCAGCCTTTGCAGCCTTGTAGTCCTCGATGCAATAAGACAATTCTATTTGCCCATCCATTATTTCTTTCTCCATTCTCTATGAATTATTATTCCAGATTTGAAAATGCTCTGCCCAGATTCAATAAACAGATGATTCTGAATCCCTTGGAAGAACTTCATGTCATTGCCCGCAACAGCAAATACTTTTGCTTGTTGACAAATAAAAAGCTAACAGATTAGTCGAAAAACTCAATATTTATGTGATAACATTATTATATGATTGTATAGATATAATATTATATTATGCTTAAATATCGAACGCGATGAGGCAGCAATTATGCCATCTGTACATATACAGTCATGCACAGAATCTGATTTATGGTTCAGCTAGTCAGTTTTACTATTTGCTCCGAATTCTCAGTGCGGTCAAAGCATATAGATTGAATATACTTTACCGCTGGTATAGTCAGATTAACTGCTTATAACAAAGGCCTAAGTCGTACCAGAGAAGAACTAATTTGAGCAATGGCTACTCCCTCACAAAGCAAAGCGAATGCATCATCTTCCACATTGATGGCAGTGCTTTTCGCAAAAAACTGCCTTTGCTCAACTCCCCAGCTTCCCGCAGCTCATAGGTCTCATAGATCCGCATCTCTTCTTTTACCGCTGAAAGCCGAGGGGCGCCTTCTTTCCTAAATGCATTTTCCTCATCCCATCTCGTTCTCACTGAGCATCGTGGTCAAGCCATCATATGATACCCAGATAGCCGGTCGGACCATGATCCCCGAGTATGTGCATATCGTTCCTCCGCGGTTAATCTCACCATTGCCACGGACATTCATCTGAAATCTTGCCCCCGATTCACCCCTATTCGTTATCCACCAATAGTCACCGTCGTATGATGGCACAGGTCTTTTCCCTTCAGGAGATACAGGATTGCTTTCACAAACAGACATTGCATAAGCAGTCGGGATACAGATCCGTTCATTAGCACTCGGAAGGTATTCCAACACCTCTTCTTTACTCAAACAGAAGACCAGATCAGATGTGTCATTGCTGGATATAATGATAGATAGTTCTTCGTTTGAGAATGCCGTCTGAACGAATTCCTGGTTCAGCCAGCCCCGTAAGGAGCTATTGTCCCAGGAACTATTGCTGTTTTCGGAATAAGCGCGATAAGTAAGGCCACCTTTTGACAGCAGCAAGGCCTTATCTTCCGTGACATCTAGGACGATCCAGTTTATTGCACTGGCATCCCAATTCCCGTTCAAATTCTTGCTCTGTTTATATGACCCCAATTCAACAATGTCTCCACGCACTGGGCCAGGCCATTTTGTGCTTCCGGTATCTTTGAAAAATGCTATACAAGAAAAGAAGACAGTTAGTGCAAGGAGAAGAAAGAACATTCGCTCCTTGCAAATTTGATTAATCGTATCTGTTTTAGGTCCCTTGATGTAGTTCTTTATGGCTTTCACCAATTCTGGGAGGCTCTTGAATCCTGTTATGAACGTAAAAATGCCACAAATTGCAGCTATTGTTTCCCATGGCTTCTTCCAAATCATTTCCGTCATATCTTTTCCTTATTTCGTTTATAAAGGAGTTTTTTCCACCGCTTGCTTTTCTTGTACTAATTGCTTATTCCATCTACTGTCTAAAAGGTAACACGAAAGTTGTCGAAAACTAGATTTTTCTCCACGACCACTTCTATCATGGAACACCTCAAAAAAGGGCTGCGGAGCTTGTTCATGCATCTGTTGCCCTTCGCTAATTCGTTCACTTTCTTAAGTGGTTCTTCTGTCGTGAATCCTTGAGATAGATGCTACATCAATCTTGTGTATGCTATATCAATCCGTTTCACCGTGAAACGCATTTACTGCTTTTCCTGGCCTATCTTTCGTTGCCCTGTTCTATATCAAAACATCCCGTGGACGTTTTTTGTCCACGGGATGTTGACATTATGGATTCAATTGCGCAGAGATCAGATGAGACGAAAGCTACGTCCCCTTGTCTTCGCAGTTTTTTGGACACCCTTGCCTTTGGCTAACGGTTCCTGCTACCGAGTCCGTAGTGGACTTTCACCACCAAGTTGTCGCCCATGCCGGGCGCACCATAAACATCCCGTGGACGTTTTTTATCCACGGGATGCCGCGCAAGAAATTCAATTTCACTGAGATTAGATGAAACAAATGCTGCGTCCATTAGAGGCTTATCTATTTTTTGACTTCTTCCTCATTCAAGTTTCTTTGTTCAAATGAGTTTTTTTGAGATGCTAGCAATGACGTTATCCTCATCATATTGAATCAAAACGACATACCCATCTGTTGTATAGTGCATCGATTGTTTTATAATACGAACACCTGTATGCAAAAAAGGGTAATCACCATCGGGATCAAAGCCAATTACTGTTGATAGCGCATCACCAGAACTCAAAAAATCAAATTCAGTACTCTTGAATCGAGGTGTTATCGCCCGAGATAAAAAAGAAATGTCATTTTCGTCAAAGTATACCAGCCCGATCATCGTATCACTGTAATATACTACGTATTTTTCTAGATTATTTTGTCGCAAGCACTCGACCGGATAACGGGCATTCAAGTCCTCTAAAGATCCTTGATAATTTGCTATTTCGAGTAATTCATCATCTCTATATACGTGTGTGACAACGTCTTTGCTATTAAGTCTCTCCACGCCTTTCGCACCATTTTCATGGCTCGGGGCCAGATCCTTTTTCTGAGCATTATTATTCCCTTGCATTTTTTCTTTGGTCATTCTCATGCCAACGAAAACCACAAGCAACAACAGTACCACAAGTCCAACAATTACTACAAAGATGTATTTATGTGATTTCATAATGCTATTCTCCTAAAGCAAAATAAATGATTGGGCTATCATAATATCCTTTTCCATACTCAGAGTAATTTAATACCGGAAGATCCCATGATAAGCTATCAGGAGTGTATATACTAGGATGGGCTATGGACGCTCCATAACCATGTTTTTCTGCCCATCTTCCATCGGAGACCTGAACCATAAAGTGATAATCCCATATTTCCGTACCATTAGGAAGAACCAACATTTTCGTGCCTACTCTAAGCGCTGCCCTATACTCATTCGGAAATACCGGACTTGTGCAACTATCTAATATCCGTATTGATCTTCCTTTTGTGATCTGGTCAAGCTTCACAGATTGGAAAACATCATTCACATCAAAACCGTTTGTGATCTTTCTTCCGGATTTGTCTCCTGGTTGATCATTATCTCCTTCACATTCCATAAAAGCATAGCAATTAGCTTCAGACGAATAAGCAGGAATAATAACAAACGGTTTTGCGGCACCAATTTCTGAATCTGGCTTGCCATATTTAACATAGAGCAGTGCAATTCTGAGAGAATTAACTATTAATTTGACGAGATCATCTATAAATGTTTTCCCATCGGGATCTGAATAGATTACGGGATTATTTTCGCAGTAGGCAAACATATTGCACCCGAGCACGCCCTGCCCAGTGCTAGCGAACGCATCCGCATTAATGAACCTGCCCACCTTGGGATCATA
>OCVV012846644.1_pt1 | contig 14980 bp, 12 predicted proteins | sample 1539721 | NCBI WGS metagenome assembly OCVV01 (sample SAMN02144230, study PRJEB22623) | gut metagenome | biome: sheep rumen | host: Ovis aries | place: New Zealand
CCGATTTCCTTGATATAACGCGCATAACGGGACTGCGGCAGCTCCGGAATTTCCGACTCAATCTGACGCATCCATTCGTCATCAATTTCGACCGCAACCAGATCGGGGTCGGGGAAATAACGGTAATCCTGCGCATCCTCCTTGGTGCGCATGACAAGGTTCTTGACCTTGGAATCATCCCAGCGGCGTGTCTCCTGAATGATCTTTCCGCCGTCCTCAAGCACCTCAATCTGACGATTGACTTCATAATCAATGGCGCGGACTGCTGCGGAGAACGAGTTGATGTTCTTCATCTCGACACGGGTGCCAAGCTCCTCTGTGCCCTCCGGACGAACGGATACATTGACATCGCAGCGAATGGAGCCCTCCTCCATGCGGCAATCACAGATCTGCAGGTAAGAAAGGGTCGTCTTGATGGTCTCCAGAAATTCCTTTGCCTCAGCCGAGGAATGGATATCCGGACGGGTAACCATCTCAATCAGCGGGACACCGCAGCGGTTAAAGTCGACAACGGTGCCTTCGCCCTCATCGTGCAGCAGCTTGCCGGCATCCTCCTCGAAATGAATGCGCTCAAAACGCACGCGCTTGGGCTGTCCATCCACCTCAAAATCGACATAGCCGTTCTCACAGATCGGCACATCAAACTGCGAAATCTGATATGCCTTCGGCAGATCTGGATAGAAATAATTCTTTCGGTCGGATTTGCAGAGCTGATTGATGTGGCAATGCGTAGCAACACCCATCTTCGCGGCATAATGTACGACCTGTTTGTTCAGAACGGGCAGTGCACCCGGCTGACCGGTGCAGACCGGGCAGACATGTGTATTGATCTCTGCGCCGAAGGCTGTGCTGCAGCTGCAGAATATTTTTGATTTGGTGGAAAGCTCCGCATGAACCTCCAGACCGATTACTGGCTCATATCTCATGATTGTTGTTCCTCCCTTTACAGCGCCACAATATTGGACAGCCCGGATGCCTTTTCATATGCCAGACCTGCGTTGAGCAGCGTCTGTTCGCAAAAGCGCGGACCGATCAGCTGCATACCGATCGGCATCTTGTCCGCATCAAAGCCGCACGGCTGAACAAGACCCGGCAGACCGGCGATGTTGACAGATACCGTACAGATATCGCCCATATACATCTGAAGCGGATCGCTCGTCTTTTCGCCGATTTTGTAGGCGGTTGTCGGGGCGGTCGGTGTCAGGATGAGATCTACCTGCTCAAACGCCTTTGCGTAATCCGCGCGGATGGCACGCTGTGCGGCGCGCGCTTTTTTATAATAGGCATCATAGTAACCGGAGGAAAGCACATACGTGCCGAGCATAATGCGGCGCTGAACCTCCGGACCGAAGCCCTCACTTCTCGACTTGACATACAGATCGATCAGACCGTCAAATTCCTTGGCGCGGTAGCCGTATTTCACGCCGTCAAAGCGCGCGAGGTTGGAGGATGCCTCTGCCGAGGACAAAATGTAGTAAATCGGCAGCGCATAGCGCGACAGGGGCAGAGAAATTTCTACGACCTCTGCACCCAGCTGCCTGTAGGTCTCCGCAGCTGCGAGAACCGCCTTGCTGACCTCTTCGGAAATACCTTCGCCGAAATATTCCTTCGGCAGACCGATTTTCATGCCCTTGATATCCGCATTTAGCCCGGCTGTCAGGCTGGGATACTCGCGCGGCACACTGGTGGAATCTCTCATATCGTGACCCATCAGCACATCCGCCAGCATTGCGGTATCCTCGATGCAGCGGCCGAACGGACCGATCTGATCGAGCGAAGAGGCAAAAGCAATCAGACCATAACGGGAAACGGTGCCATAGGTCGGCTTCATGCCGACAACGCCGCAGAAGGAGGCCGGCTGACGAATCGAGCCGCCGGTATCCGAACCGACCGCAATGGATACCTCGCCGGCTGCCACGGAAGCTGCCGCGCCGCCGGACGAACCGCCGGTTACACGGTCGAGGTTGTGCGGATTGCGCGTTTTGCGCAGCGCGGAATTTTCACAGGAAGAGCCCATCGCAAACTCATCCAGATTGGTTTTGCCTGTCATAATCAGACCGGCTTCATCCAGCTTTTCCATGACGGTCGCATTGTACGGCGGCAGGAAATTTTCAAGCATTTTGGAAGCGCAGGTCGTGCGGATGCCCTTGGTGCAGATGTTATCCTTCACGGATACCGGCACACCGGCGAGCGGCGGCAGCGTCTCACCCGCTGCACGTCTGCTGTCAATCGCAGCGGCATCGGCCAGAGCCTTTTCTTCCGTCAGCGTGATATAAGCGCCGGTCTGCTCCTCTACCTGTGCCGTGCGCGCAAAAGCGGCTTTCGTCAGCTCAACCGAGCTGACCTCTTTGTTTTTCAGCATTGCTGAAAGCTCAGCCGCTGTCTTCTGATACAATTCCATTTGTGCTGCCCCTCCCTTATTCTACGACACGCGGTACACTGACACCGCCGCACTCCACACAGGGTGCGTTCGCCAGAATCGTTTCCTTGTCAAACGACTCGACCGGTACATCCTCACGCATTGCATTTTTGCGGTCTGTATCAATGATGTCTGTGATATCGCCCAGCTCCAGCTCCTGAAGCTGATCGACCATCGCTACGATATTCTGCATATCCTCCGCAATCTGGTCGAATCCCTCGCCCTTGGGGTCGAGGCGCGCAAGATTGGCGATATATTCGACATTTTCTCTGGTAATAGCCATTATTGTTCATCCTCCTGTATCAAATCCTGAAATTCCTGTTCTGTCAGAACCGGAATGCCGAGGTCATTTGCTTTTTTCAGCTTACTGCCTGCATTCTCGCCTGCGACGACAAATGTTGTCTTTTTGGAAACCGAACCGGATGCCCGTCCGCCCAGCTGTTCAATGCGCTCTGTCGCCTGCTTGCGTGTAAACAGCGACAGCGTTCCGGTAAGCACAATGGTCTTGCCTGCAAGCCGATCGCTGCGCACCAGTTTTTCTCCCAAAAAGTTCACGCCCAGCTCGCGCAGCCGTGCAATCAGATGCTGTGACTGCTCCTGCTCACGCCATGCGGCAATGGCCTGTGCGGTCGCGCCGCCGATATCACGCACCTGTGTGAGCTGTTCTTCCTCCGCCTGCAGGATGGCATCGAGGGAGCCGAATGTGCCGGAAAGGACCTTTGCCGCCTTTTGTCCGACATGACGGATGCCAAACGCAAACAGCAGCCGGGAAAGATCGTTCTGTTTCGAGCGCGCAATAGCCTCAATTAAATTTTCTGCCGATTTGCGTCCCATGCGTTCGAGCGGTTCTATCTGCTCTGCGCGCAGCGTATATAAATCTGCCGCCGAGTGGATCAGTCCGGCATCAATCAGAGACTGCAGCACAGCCTGTCCGCAGCCGTCAATGTCCATCGCATCGCGCGAGACAAAATGCATCAGATTGCGCAGCAGCTGCGCCGGACATTCCGCTCCGGTACACCGAATAGCGGCTTCGTCTGCATCCTCAAAGACCGGAGCGCCGCAGACCGGACAGAATTTCGGCATTTCGAACGGAACACTGTCCGCACGCCGCTTTTCCGGAACATAACCGAGTATTTCCGGAATAATTTCTCCCGCCTTGCGCACACGCACGGTATCCCCGATGCGCACATCCTTTTCGCGGATAAAATCGCGATTGTGCAGGGTTGCACGGCTGACGGTCGTACCCGCAAGCCGAACCGGATCGAGCACGGCATTCGGTGTCAGGACGCCGGTGCGCCCGACGGTAATGACAATGTCGCGCAGCAGGGTTTCCTTGATTTCCGGCGGATATTTATACGCCGCCGCCCAGCGCGGATATTTTGCCGTTGAACCGAGCGCGCGCCGTCTGGCGAAATCATTGACCTTGACCACCGCGCCGTCAATATCAAAATCCAGCTCGCCGCGGGTGTCACCCATGCGTTCGATCTCCTTCTGAATGTCGGCGGGATCGGTATACACCGGATAACGCGGGGAAACCGGAAATCCGAGCTGTTTGAGATAATCGAGCGCCTGCACATGGGAATGAAGCGGCAGCTCGTCGCTGTTTTGAATGTTAAAGCAGAAAATCGACAGCCTGCGCGCACGCGTCACATCGCTGTCAAGCTGACGCAGAGAGCCTGCTGCCGCATTGCGCGGATTGGCAAGCAAAGGCTGCCCGAGCAGCTCCCGCTGCGCGTTGATGGAATCAAACACGGACCGGCGCATATACACCTCGCCGCGCACAACCAGTACCGGCGGCGCATCGCGCAGCACCTTGGGAATTTCATCAATTGTGCGCAGATTGTCTGTCACATCCTCGCCCGTTATGCCGTCGCCGCGCGTCGCACCGCGCACAAAAATACCGTTTTCATATTCCAGCGAGACGGATAATCCGTCAATTTTGTATTCGACAACATATTCATCCGCCTGTGCGCGCGTATAAAACTCCGCAAGCTCACCGAACGAAAAGACATCCTGCAAGCTTTCCAGCGGCCACGGATGGGTCACCGGGGAAAATTTGTCGGATGCGCTGCCGCCGACGTGATGGGTCGGAGATTCCGGATCGTCAAACTCCGGATATTCGCGTTCCAGCGTTTCCAGAGAACGCAGCATGCGGTCGTACGCAAAATCCGAAATTTCCGGCGCGTCTTCGTCATAGTATTTTTTGTTATGATAACGCAGGGCTTCGCGCAGGGCCGCGATTTGCTGTGCGATTTCCATACTTTTCATCCTTTCCACATACGTTGTTATTATAACAAAAATATTCCTATTGGAAAAGAGAAAAATACGTGTTTTTCCGATTCTACTGCGAATTTGCTGCAATCATCGGCACTTCGCCCACAACTACCGTCTCTTCCAGCGGATATTTTGCCGAAACCGTGACGCGATCGGTTTTTCCCAATCCCTGCACGGCGAAATCCGCCTTCACGCGCAATGCGACGGTATAGATCGTCTGATTGATGCCCGCAGCGCGAAAATCCGACTCGACATCCGCCGTCACGCAGCCCAGTGCAGTCACGCCAAACGGCACAGCCGGTCCGATGCCGGACAGATACTGCGGGTCAAGCAGCGTCCCCAGCGGCACGGACAGGCGGGAAGATTCCAGTGCGCCGATTTCATCGTACACGCGCTGCACCACCGCGGTGCGCAACTGACTGACTGCCACGGCATTGGTCGTCAGGGATGTCACCGCGCCATCTGTGCCGCTCTGCACCATGCGGATGCTCCCCAGCTCTGCTGTGCAGTCCGCCGCCGCTCGTTCCATCATGGTTGTCGCCTCATACTGCACCTGATTGACCGCATAGGCGGACAGCTTGGGGCGCACCCGCTGCACCGTGAGCAGCAGCAGTGAAAGCAGCAAAAGCGCAAGCAGCAAAATCCCGATCGGGGGATGAACGCCCTCCCGCCGCTGTCTGGTTCGCCGCCGTGCAAGCATCGTCCGGATATACAGTCCCATTTCCCCGCCCTCCCTTTCTGCAGGCAGAGTATGCACAGCGGCTGTCCGCGGTTCATCTCTTGCTGTTCCCTCTCTCCAAAGCACAGATTCTGGTGCAGCAAGCCGCATTCCGCCGTGCGGTACCGCCCGAAGCAATGATGGACGAAAAAAGGAGCATCCGAATTCGGATGCTCCTCTTGGATTCAAGATCATGAATGCTTCTTACTCGTCGTCGTCGTTCAGCAGTGCACGAATGGACAGAGAAACCTTCTTCTTCTCGGTGTCGATGTCGATGATCTTTGCCTCGACCTCTTCGTCCTTCTGCAGGACATCCTCCGGCTTCTCAATGCGGCGGTTGGCAATCTGGGAAATGTGAATCAGGCCGTCAACGCCCGGAATGATCTGAGCAAATGCGCCAAACGGCATAAACTTCAGGATGCGAACCGTAGCGGTGTCGCCGATCTCATAATTGGCAACAAAGACATTCCACGGATTGTCTTCCGGACGCTTGTAGCCCAGAGAAATCTTCTTGTTTTCACGATCCAGACCGATGACATAAACATTGACGGTGTCGCCGACATTTACGACCTCAGACGGATGCTTGATGCGGCCCCAGGACAGCTCAGAGATATGAATCATGCCGTCAACGCCGCCGATATCAACAAATGCGCCATAGGAAGTGAGGGACTTGACCGTACCGGTGTACTCGTTGCCGACCTCGATGGTCTCCCAAACCTTCTCTGCTGCTGCGCGGCGCTCTTCCTGAATAACGGCACGGATGGAGCCGACAACGCGCTTTCTCTGGCGGTTGATCTCTGTAATGCGGAAACGTGCGACCTGACCAACCAGCTGACCGAGCGGCTGACCCTTCGGGATACCGGTCTGGGAAGCCGGGATAAAGACGCGAACGCCAAATGCGCTGGCTACAACGCCGCCCTTGTTCTCTTCGTTTACCTTGCCCTCGATGATGGTCTTCTCTTCCTTGGCAGCCTCGATGGACTCCCAGCCCTTCATCTGGTCAACGCGCTTCTTGGAAAGAACGATGGTGCCCTCTGCGTCGTTGACGCGGACAACAACAGCTTCAATCTCGTCACCGACGTGAATGCTCTCCTCCGCATTGAAGGACGGATCGTCGGACAGCTCGTGCATCGGAATGTAGGCCGCGTGCTTGACGCCCAGGTCTACATGCACTTCGTTCTGGGAAATTTTCAGAACGGTACCGGTTACCTTATCTCCTGTATTTAAAGTCTTGAAGGATTCCTCCAGCATTGCAGCGAAGTCTTCGCTTCCGGTTTCAATTCTTGTTTCGTCGCTCATCATGTTTCTGACCTCCTTAATAATCCAGGCCGGTGTGGACGCGCCTGCTGTAATCCCGATGAATGGTTGCTCCATACCCCGGACCTCCTGTCCAGTCAGTCCGCTGGCATCTTCGATGTATAGCACATGGTCGCAAAGTGATGTGCTGATCTCGTGCAGACGCTTTGTGTTAGAGCTTTTCCTGTCGCCAATCACAATCATAAGGTCCGATTTACCGGCCAGCAAACGAGCCTCTGCTTGACGCTCGTCTGTCGCATTACATATTGTATCAAAAATTTTGGCATTTGTACACTGTTTTTTTATAATTTCTATGCAAAAATCCCATGTTTTTCGGTTGATGGTCGTCTGAGCCACGATTCCCACCGGCATTTCGCGCAGTTTTCGCGCCCGCTCGCTGTCTTCCTCCAGGGCCTGCGCGAGCTGCTCGGGCGTTTCGAATACGTCAGACGTCTCGCACCACCCCTGAATTCCGACTACCTCGGGATGATTGCGTGAGCCGATGATGATGATATGCCGGCCCGCGCCGCTCTCCTCCCGCACAATGCGGTGAATTTTTCCGACAAACGGGCAGGTGGCATCGACCGGCGTGCAGCCTTTGTCCCGCAGCTGCTGCAGAACTGCCTCGGGCACGCCGTGCGCACGGATGAGCACCGGTACTCCGTCGGGCACGTCATCGACCCGCTCCGCCTTGTGCACGCCGAGCTTTTCCAGCCGTGCCACTTCATGTGTGTTATGGATAATATCGCCGAGCGCCCAGATGCTGCCATACTGTTCGCATGCCTTTTCCGCCATCTCGACCGCACGCCGGACACCAAAGCAAAAGCCCGCTGTTTTTGCAACTGTTACCATCAGATTGTCTCCTTCAGGGAATAAATGCGCTGCATAATTTCATCGGACAGGCGGCGATAGCCTTCCTTTGTGCGCGTCGGCTCGGGGACAAACGGCTCACCGATGACGACGTATACCTTCGAACGGAATTTTTTGTTTTCGGAAATATACAGCGGCAGGATCGGCGCACCGGTCTTGAGCGCAATGCGCGCCGCGCCCTCCTTCACCTCATCGCCTTCCTTGTGCTTTGTCGTGCCTTCCGGAAAAATGAGCAGCTTTCTGCCGTCGCGGACAGCACGCAGCGCAGTTTTTATCGCAGTGAGATCCGCTCTTCCCCGATCGACGGGAAATGCGCCCAGCGCGGTAATCAGCGGTCCCAGACCCTTGATTTCAAACAGTTCCTTTTTCGCCATCGCGGCAAAATCGTTCTGATGACCCAGCGCCGTGGCGACGAGCACGGGATCAGCCCACTGCGTGTGATTGGCGACGACGACGCAGCCGCCCTCCGGAATATTTTCCCGTCCGATGACGCGGTAACGATACTTTACGTGATCGTAAATCGAGACAACCGGAATCGCAAGCCACTGGAATCTGCGATGATATTTCATGCCTCTCCCTCCAATACACGGTCAATGACTGAGATGACAGCTTCAATGGACTGCTCCAGCGTCAGCTCACTCGTATCGACCAGCACGGCATCCTCTGCCTGCCGCAGCGGTGCAGCCGTGCGCGTGGAGTCGTCCCGGTCGCGCTGAATCATATCCGCGAGAACGGCCTCGAGCGTGACCTGCTCGCCCTTTTCCTGCAGTTCCAGACAGCGGCGCTTTGCGCGCGCCTCCGCAGATGCGGTCAGGAAAATTTTCACCTGTGCGTCCGGCAGAATAACCGTGCCGATGTCGCGTCCGTCCATGATGACATTTGTTTTTTTCGCCATTTCGCGCTGTGTGTCCAGCAAAAAGGCTCGCACCTGCGGTACAGCGGAAACAAAGGACGCATATTTGGACATTTCCGGTGTGCGGATGAGGTCAGAGACATCCTCGCCGTTCAGCAGCACATGCTGTACGCTATCCGCATACCGCAGCTGAACCTGCAGACCGCTCTCCAGCACCGGAAGAATGCCGTCGGTATCGCCCAGCTTTACCCCTGCGCGGCATACAGCCAGACCAATGGTGCGGTACATCGCACCTGTGTCAACATAAACAAAGCCGAGACGGCCGGCCGCAGCACGCGCAATCGTGCTCTTGCCCGCACCCGACGGGCCGTCTATTGCAACTGCAATCGTTTTCATTTGGTTTCCCCTTCTGTATGTTCTATGGATTGTGCGGCATTCCAACCCGCCAGATAGCCGGTTGACCACGCACACTGCAAATTAAATCCGCCCGTATAGCCGTCAACATCGATGATTTCTCCCGCAAAAAACAGACCGGGAACTTTTTTTGACGCCATCGTTTTCGGCACAATTTCACGCACCGACACACCGCCCGAGGTGACAATGGCTTCCTCAACGGGCCGCGGCGCGGAGATATCCAATTCAAAGTGCTTGCACACGCGCACAAGGGAACGGCGCTGTTTTTTTGTGATTTCATGCACCTTCTGATGCGCATCAATCCCGGACCGTTCGACGACAATCGGAATCAGCTTGCGCGGAAGGAGCCTGCCGAGCGAATTGTGAAAATCCGCATTCAGCTGCTGCGAAAAATCGGACAGAATGCGCTTGTCCAGTGTCGCCTCGTCGAGCGCGGGCTTGAGGTCAATTTCCGCGCGATAGGCCGCCCGATCCCATGCGCGCATGTGCGACGACGCACTGAGCACCAGCGGACCGGAAATGCCGAAATGGGTAAACAGCATTTCGCCAAATCCTTCATGCAGCTTTTTGTTGTTTTCAAAAATCGTCAGTCTGACATTTTTGAGTGAAAGGCCCTGCAGCCGCGGGCAGGTTTTTCCGGTGCATTCCAGCGGCACCAGCGAGGCGCGCAGCGGTGTGACTGTATGGCCGAGCTGCTGCGCCCACAGATAGCCGTCACCGGTCGAGCCGGTCAGCGGATAGGATTTTCCGCCCGTCGCAGCAATGACGCAGTCCGCGCGCCGCATTCGTCCGTCCGCAACCACGCCGCAGACTGCACCGTCTGTTCCGGTGCAGATTTCGGTGACGGCCGCCTGAATGATGGTCACGCCGCACCGGCGCACCCAGTGATACAGCGCGTCGACAACATCGCGCGCGCGGTCGGACACCGGAAAGACGCGGCTGCCGCGTTCGGTCTTGAGCGGAACGCCCAGCTGTTCAAAAAACGCCATCGTGTCCGCGACGGAAAATGCGCCGAGCGCACTGTATAAAAACCGCGGGTTTTGCGGAATGTTGCTGAGAAAGGTCTGTGTGTCACAGTTGTTCGTGACATTGCAGCGCCCCTTGCCGGTAATGGCGAGCTTTCGTCCGACCTTTTCATTGCGTTCAAACAGCAGCACCTGTGCACCCTGCTGTGCGGCTGTTCCCGCCGCCATCAGTCCGGCTGCACCTGCTCCAATCACCGCGACAGTGTGTTTATTCGTTTTCAAGCTTTTCATATACCTGGTATTCGTCCCAAATATCCTCCAGTCGGGCAAAGGTTTCGCCGATCTCCTTCTGTTTGCGCATACCGATTGCGACAATCAGTGCATTGATGACGCTGAGCGGCGCGACAAGCGAATCGACAAACGATGCCATATCGCTCTTGGCGAGCAGCGTATAATCCGCCGTCTGGCTCAGCGGCGACAGACGGCTGTCGGTCACCGCAATGACAGTCGCACCGGATTTTTTCGAATATTCCAGCGCCTTGAGCGTGCGTTTGGAGTAACGCGGGAAGCTGACGCCGAGCACCACATCTCCCTCGCCGACGCGCAGAAGCTGTTCAAAAATCTCACTGACGCTGGTCGTGTGAATCAGCCGCACATTGTCAAACAGCAGATTAAAATAAAAGCCCAGAAAGCCGGACAGTGCCGCGGAAGAACGCACACCGAGAATATAGATCTGTTTTGCGGACAAAATCGCCTCTACCGCCGCGTCAAACGACGCATGATCGATCTCATCGAGCGTCAGGCGGATTTTATCGATGTCCGACGTGAGCACGGTGCGCAGAATGTCCTGACGTCCCATGCGGTCACTCGTGACCTCCATGCGCTGCACCGCCGTCAGCTTGTTGCGAATCATTTCCTGCAATGCCTTCTGCAAATGCGGATATCCGTCATAGCCCAGCTCTGTTGCAAATCGAACAACCGTGGACTCACTGACGCCGACCGTTGCCCCCAGCTTGCTTGCAGTCAGAAAAGCCGCCTTGTCATAATGCTCAATGATATATTTCGCAATCAGACGCTGTCCTTTGGAAAATTTGGACAGATTATTCTGTATTTTGCTCATTAAATCATTCATTTTTGTTTCCTCTTGCCCTCACATATTCGGTTAATCTGTATCCATTTTATTGTATCCGCTGCCGCGGAAAAATGCAAGTCTTTCCGCTTAAAATTGCAGGGCGGATGCAGGATTCCCTTCACCGCAGCTGTACCTGTTTTTTGAGAGCAGCCAGCTCCGCCTGTGTCAGCTCACGCCAGCGCCCGGGACGCAGCGCGGGATCAAGCCGCAGACTGCCGACAGAAATGCGGCACAGGCGCAGCACACGCAGTCCGCACTGTGCGCACATTTTGCGAATCTGCCGATTGCGTCCCTCGTGAATCGTAATATGCAGCAGGAAGGTGTTTTCCCCCTGCCGCTCCTGTACGGACACGGCAGCCGGACGAATGCGGTAGCCGTCAATTTCCATCGGCTGTGACAGGCGGGAAATGCCGTTCGGGCCGCCGCGCACCGTGACTGCATAGGTCTTATCCACATGGTACCGCGGATGGGTCAGCCGCTCGAGCAGTGTCCCGTCGTTGGTGAGCAGCAGCAAGCCTTCCGAATATTGGTCGAGTCTGCCGACCGGCAGCACACGCACCGGACAGCCGCCCACAAGCTCGGCAACTGTTTTTCGATTTTTTTCATCCGACATGGTTGTCACCGTTCCCGCAGGCTTGTAGAGCATAATGGTATGCTGCGGCTCGTGCGCACCGATGCGCCGCCCGTTTACACGGATGTCATCCGTTTCAATGTCCGCACGGTCTCCCGGCTTTGCCGTCACACCGTTGACCGTGACAGCGCCGCTCTCCATCAGCCGCTCCGCCGCCCGCCGCGAGCAAACCCCTGCGCCGGATATAATCTTCTGCAGTCTCTCCTGCACCCCTGTCCCTCCGTTTCCGCTCAAACCTGTCGCTTTCCACCGCAATATCTGTCAGACGTCACGCTGCACGTCTGACGATTCGTTGCCGTACCATGCGCATGCACCGTTCGTCTGCATCGTTTTCCGGAAACGCCCGCAGACGGCACCGCCGGCAAAATAACACAATCTGCTCATAACGCGCTTATTCTTTTTCTCCCGTCCGGTTGACCAGCACAATACCTGCGCATACCAGCACCAGTGACAGCATGGTACGCACGGTGAACACGGTTTCATGCAGCACAAGTCCGGACATCAGCGACCCGAAAACGGGCACGAGGAAATTATACACCGTGACTTTTCCGACCGGATAGCGCTTGAGCAGCCAGGTCCAGATGCTGAATGCCGCGGCAGAGAGAAAGATCAGATACCCGAGCAGCAGAAAAGCCTTCGGCGGGGCTGCGGCAAACCGTCCGCCGCCCAATGCTCCCGCCGCAAGCAGCACTGCACCGCCGAAAAACAGCTGCCAGCCGGTAATCATCATCGGGGATTCTCCCTTTGCCACCAGTTTGCTGACAATCGCGCCGAGCGCAGCCGCCGCCGAGGAAATCAGCATAAAGCCCTCACCTGTCAGCGTCACGCCGCCGCGCAGCGCATCGACCGAGCTGAGCGTAATCATCATGACACCCGCAAAGCCGACGATACAGCCGATTGCTTTCGCCGCAGTCATGCGGTCTTCCGCAAACAGAAAATGGGACAGACCGACCGAAAGAAAGGTCGTCGTAGCGGTAATCACCGAACCCTTGACCCCGGTCGTATGGGACAAGCCGATATAAAAGAACACATATTGCAGCGTTGTCTGAATCAGACCGAGCGCAAGAATGCCTTTCCACAGCGAACGCCGCGGCAGCGTCAGACCGCGGTTTCTCACGGCAGCCACAGCAAGCACCGCCGCACCTGCCAGCATAAACCGCCAGCCCGCAAAAAACAGCTTGCTGAACACATCCTCTCCGATGCCGAACAACGCATACCCCATCTTTACAGCCGGAAAGGCACTGCCCCAGAGCAGGGTGCAAAACAGTGCCGGAATCAAAATACCGCTCATTTTTGTCGTCTTCATGTCAATTACTCCCGTCATTTTTCAGCCTTACCGTTTTTCATGGTACATCATACGGCCGTCAAATACAAGTTTTTGTCACCTGCTTGACGGGAGTTGTCCCAACTGGTACAATAATTTGTAAATATACTGATGTTTTTTTGGCTGATTTGCCACTCTTTTTTCACATTTTGCGCATGATACAGAAACGGAGGAGTTCTATTTATGGATTATCAGGCACTCTATGAGAGCAAACGCACCACCGCCGAGGAAGCGGTCAAGGTGGTCAAAAGCGGAGACTGGCTGGATTACGGCTGGTGCACGGGAATTCCGGTCGCGCTGGACAAGGCCCTTGCGGCGCGCGCGGATGACCTGTATGACGTCAACATTCGCGGCGGCATTCTGCTGTGGCCGCTTGCCATCGCACAGATTCCGGATGCAAACAAGCATTTCTCCTGGAATTCGTGGCACATGAGCGGCATCGAACGCCGCATGATTAACGACGGAATCGGATACTATGCTCCGCTGCGCTATTCCGAGCTGCCGCGCTGGTATCGCGAGAGCATCACACCGCCGGATGTCGTCATGATTCAGGTCGCACCGATGGATCAGCACGGTTATTTTAACTTCGGTCCGAACGCCTCCCACCTCGCCGCCGTCTGCGAAACCGCCAAGGTTGTCATCGTCGAGGTCAACAAAAACATGCCGCGTTGTCTGGGCGGCTTCGAAGAGGGGGTACACGTCAGCAAGGTCGATATGATTGTCGAGGGCGACAATCCCCCCATTGGACAGATGGGCGGCGGCGGTGCTGCCACGGAAGTCGATCAGACGGTTGCCAAACTGATTGTGGAAGAAATCCCGAACGGTGCGTGTCTGCAGCTGGGTATCGGCGGTATGCCGAATGCTGTCGGCTCGCTGATTGCACAGTCCGACCTGAAGGATTTGGGCGTACACACGGAGATGTATGTCGACGGCTTTGTCGATATCGCTGCGGCAGGTAAAATCACATGCAGCAAGAAAAACATCGACAAGGGCCGTCAGGTCTATGCGTTCGGTGCCGGAACGCAGAAAATGTATGACTATATGGACAACAATCCCGCGCTCATGAGTGCGCCGGTCAGCTATACCAACGACGCGCGCACCATCGCGCAGATTGACAACTTTATTTCCATCAACAACGCAGTTGATCTCGATCTGACCGGTCAGATCAATGCAGAGTCGGCAGGTACCAAGCACATCAGCGGCGCGGGCGGACAGCTCGACTTTGTTCTGGGTGCCTATCTGTCCAACGGCGGCAAGAGCTTTATCTGCTGCTCATCCACCTTTACCACCCGCAGCGGTGAGCTGCGCAGCCGCATTGTTCCGACGCTCACTCCCGGTTCGACGGTCACGGATACACGCACCAACACCCATTATCTTGTCACGGAATATGGCAAGGTGTGCCTGAAGGGTCTGTCCACATGGGAGCGCGCAGAGGCAATTATCTCTGTTGCACACCCTCAGTTCCGCGATCAACTGATTGCCGAGGCAGAAAAGCTGAAGATCTGGAGAACCTCCAACCGCAGATAAGTCGTCTGCGCACAGCATTCAAAATATATCGACACCGCCGGTTTCGGCGGTGTCATTTTTTATTCTTCAGATAAAAAACAAAAGGGCTGATCCGCTCTCCTACGGATCAGCCCTTTGCCGATTAGAAAGTACCGTCTCACATGATTTTCTGAACCGATTCGGCTGCAATGCGATGTCCGGATCTGTTTATCCGGAAAAGCAGGCCTTCCGATGCGGAATGAATGTGCCCCGAAGCTGCCGCCTGCAGTCTTTCCCCTTCCCGCAGACAAGCAATAACTCCGACATTCACAGAAAATTGTACTTCATAGCTTCATTATACCAGCACAGATGATATTGTCAATAACATCCGGCATTTTGTACAGCAGTTCCCAAATCTTAACTGTTTATTAACGAGAAACCTCATTGATGCTCGCAGGTTGTACACACAACCGTGCCGGTGCGCAGCGACTGCGGCACATCAATCAGCCGCTGGTTGCGGCTTCCGCGAAAGCGCAGGGACAGATCACGCTCCTCCTGTAAAAACGGCCCGTCTACCAGCACATCGCACTGTTCCAGCA
>OCVV010796873.1_pt1 | contig 14978 bp, 9 predicted proteins | sample 1539721 | NCBI WGS metagenome assembly OCVV01 (sample SAMN02144230, study PRJEB22623) | gut metagenome | biome: sheep rumen | host: Ovis aries | place: New Zealand
TTTTCTGGAACAACTACAGTTATTATCGATTTAGCTGATATCACAACTAACTCAGCTGAATTAATCAAATTCTGTATGTGGGGATATAGCACTACTGGAACATTAGTTACAGTAGAAGAAGCATACTTCACTGACACATTCCCTCAAGACTAATTAATAAATAGATAAGTAGTGGCGGTACTCCGCCACTACTAAAAGGAGCTTTATGAAGAAAATCTCAATATTATTATTGTTTTTACTTAGTTTATTGCTTGTGGGATGTACTGTAGTTACTTCTAGTTCCAATACTACAACTGAAAACAATAACACTACTATTTCAACTGATTCAAATAGTCAAACTGAATCAACTACTAATGAAGTAAATACATTAGTAGCTCCTACTAACTTGAAAATAGAAAAAGGAATAGTTAGTTTCGATTTAGTTGAAGGCGCTCAATCATATACATTAAAAATTAGACAAAATGGTGAATTTATCATGAACCTAGTTGTTAATAATGGAGATGATTTAACTAGTTATTTAGAAGATGGTGAATACACAGCAACCATTCAAGCAAAAGCAGAAAAAAAACAATCAGAATCTAGTGAAGAAATTGAATTTACTATGGGTGTTAAGATTATAGATATTACAACTTTATCAAGACTATCTGGAGAATTATTATCAAGTGACAGATACGTTAATATGAGTGGTAGACACTACTTTAATGAAACTGAAGGCAGAATGTATTTCTATTATACTGCATCAGGATTTAAAGTATCATTTACTGGAACTAAACTTGATGCGACAATTTTAGCTACAGGATATAATAAACCAAACAATGAAGCAAGAATTGTTGTATTAGTTGATGGTGAAGTTTATCCTGAGGGTGGTACAACTATCGTTTTAAATAAGGCGATGGAAGCGACTTATACACTTGTTGAAGGTTTAACTCAAGGAAAACACTCTGTAGAAGTGCTTAAAAGAAGCGAAGCTATAGATAATACTCTCGCTCTAAGTGACTTATCAACTGATGGACATTTTGAAACTCCAGATGGAGATAAAGAAAAGAAGATTTTAGTAATAGGCGCATCTGGTTCAACAGGATACGGAAACTTAGCTAAGAATACATCAGTAACTAAAAATACATATAACTCTGATGGATTAAAAGCTTTCGCATATCTTACAAGCAGAATGTATGATACTGAAATTGATGAAATCAACGCATCAGGATGGGGCGTTAAATGGGGTTGGAATTCTCAATCAGGTTTAGCGAATATTCCTGCGGCCTTCTATAAGACAGGAATACTATCTACTCAATCAATAGAAAAGATTAATTATGATTACGCTCATGAAGAATATGATTTAATAATCATCAACTTAGGTATGAATGACTTTAATGCATATTTAAAGAATATCTCAGATGAAACTGAGTTCGAAGCTAAAACTGTAGAATATATGAACGCAGTTAAATCATTCTATAATGCATTATTAAGCATATATGATTGTCCAATACTAATCTTGCATACCGCAAATGGTAATAAGAAAGCAGAAGGTTATTATAACGAACAAGTTGCGAGTGAAATCAATTCTAGTTTAGAATCTCCAAGAATCTTCCCAATCATCATTCCAGCAAATGGAAGTGGAACAAATCTTGGCGCTAATAACCACGCAAATGTTCAAACTCATATTTGGACAGTAGATAAGATTTCTGAATGGATTAGTAAAAACTTAGGATGGACTAAGGTTAGAGATAATCTCGAATTCGTTCCATCAAGAGATCAAGTAGACTAAAATAATGATTTTTATGGCTAGTAGAAGTGCTAGCCATATTATTTTAATATATGTACGTCCTCTATTTTTAAGCTAAAATCTCAAAATCTCACTTTTAGAGATATGATTTTCAAGATTTTATGTTGAAACATTTTAATAATTAATATTAAAATTAGTTGACTAAATAAGAGGAGAGTACATAAATGAAGAAATTTCAAGTCATTACTGATTCAACATCAGATCTCGAGAAGAAATTTAGGGATCAATACGATATTGAATATTTTAAGATGATCTTCACTATTGAAGATACTGATTATGAGGCTGATTTAGATTGGACTAAATTATCACCAGATCAATACTACACTTTAATGAGAAATGGTAAAAGAAGCGTTACAAGTTTACCTTTAAATTCAGAATTTGATACTAAATTCAGAAAGTATTTAGATCAAGGTTTAGATGTATTATTTGTTACATGTTCTTCTAAATTAAGTGGTACTTGCGATCACGCTAGACAGCTCGCTACTGAATTATCAAAAGAATATCCTAATAGAAAGATTATGATTCTTGATTCATTAAGAAGCAACTACGCTGAAGGTATGATTGCGATTAACGCAGCTAAGATGGCTAATGAAGGATTAGAAGTAACTGAAGTATATGATAAATTATCTAAAGAATTATTGAAATATCAAGTACACGCTATTGTTGGTTCACTTGAATGGCTTAAGAAAGCAGGAAGAGTTAAAGCGTCTACAGCTTTCTTCGGTGGAATGTTACAGATTAAACCTATTATTTGTTCAGACGCAAAAGGAAATAACTTTGCGTATGAAAAAGTTATGGGAAGAAAGAAATCTATCGAAAGATTAATTCAAATCGTCGCTGAAAGAGTAGAAGATCCAAAAAACGCAACTATCTTTGTTGAACACGCTAATTGTATAGATGATGCTAACTATTTCGTATCTAGAATTAAAGAAATAGTTAATCCAAAAGAAATCAATCTATCTAACGTTGGCCCAATCATTGGCGCAACAGTTGGTCCAGATACAATTACTTGTTCATTCTACGGAAAAGAAGTTGATTTCTACGACGGACAAGAAAAATAATATTATTTTTGAATAATTATTGAATAAGTAGTGAAATTTTAGAAGATTTCACTACTTTTCTTAATATATTTTTCTATTTAAAGAAATAACTATGATATATTCATAGTTAGAGGAGAAAATAATGAATCCAGTAGTAGAAATTATAATAATATCTATAATCTCATATACGTTGGTAGGTATAGGCTTATTTATTAGTAAAAAGTACATAAAAAAAGAATCTATAAAAGATTTAGTTTTTATTATCGTTTCTATATTAACAGTTATAATTCATTATACTGGAATGATTTATAACATGAGTAGAACAGATAATTACATATTAGAAGATACTATGTTTTTGCCTGTTTATCCATGTAACGTTATGATGTGGATCAATTTTATTCTTTGTTTCTTAATTAAGAAAAAGGAAAAAGTATTTACTGTATTATCTGAATTCTCATTCTTCGCTGGAACATTATGTGGTTTTATTGGATTATCATTTAATATTAACTTCTTAAATAATCCTAACATATTAGATTATGATATATTTAAAGGATTATTAAGCCACGTTACATTAATATTTAGTTGTATATATCTATTTGTGATGGGGTATGTTAAGGTTGATACTTTAAGGAATCTACTCAGTTGTTCAATTGGCGCATTAATATTCATAATATGCGGATTATATTCAAGAATGATGCTTAAACTGCTTGATAGAGAAGTAGTTAATTCAATGTTTTTAAAAGCTCCATTTGAAAACATACCATTCTTTAATTTTTATTCAATATCATTAATAGGCGCAATACTATTAATCTTAATCACTACTATATATGAAATAAAATTCTATAGTAAAGATCAAATATGGTTTAACAAAATAAAAAATAAAAAAATAGAAGAAGGAAAAGAAGAAAATGCGTGATTTATTACTAAAAATCTTTAATAACGAAATAGGTGGTCCAGAATTCAGCGCTTTAAGCATATGGCATATATTATTTTTCTTAATAATGGTTGGCGCTACACTATTTATGAGTTTATATTTTTCTAAAAAGGATGAAAAAACAAAAAAGCTTGTATTAGATATATATGCGATTGTGATTATTGGCTTATATCTATCTGACTTTTTAGTTCATCCATTTATGACAGGTGAAAATGCATTAATAGTAGATAAACTTCCATATCATATATGTACAGTTTCATCTATATTAATAGCGATTACAAGAATATTCCCTAATCATACTAAACATATTCAAACTGCAGTACCAGTATTAGGACTTGTAGGCGCAATAATGTATATGACATATCCAAATGGAGTTGGTGGCTATGTATTCTCTTATAAAGTATTACAAACAATGTTATATCATAGTTGTTTAATTACATATGGAGTATGCACAATGGCTTATGGATTTGTAAAACCTGATTTCAAGAAAATCTATATTGAAGCGATTATGATTGCGGTACTTGATCTAATTAGTGTTGGCGCAAATATCGCATATTCATCAAGTGATCATCATTACGATTGGTTCTTCACAACAGGTTCATCATTTGGAATGAATAAATACGCTATGCCATTTATAATATTTGGAATATTTATGGCTATGGCATGCGCAATATATCTATTATATTTTGGTATAAAGAAATTAATAGAAAAGAAGAAACAACAATAATATTAAAAAAAGTTAGGCAAAACAATTCCTAACTTTTTATTTGGAGCTTTCGAAAATTAGGTAGGTAGTTAAACTTCATTTTTCAAAGCTTCTATTATGAAAGAATATTATAATTCATTTAAAGAAGAATTATAAGAAAATAATCTTGAGTTAAAGAACGATTACAAAGCAAAAAATAACATATATTTATACATTAGATTATATGAAATCATATAATTCTTTATTTATTTCATCTAACAAAAATGGAGCGCAGAATTGTGGAATAGATGTGAAAAACGCACCTTCTCCAAAGTTGTTTTCTATTATCTTATAACACTTAGAAGCTTTATAAGGAGTTTCACCATTCATTACAGCGCGAGATGCGGCCATTTTTCCATTAGTTGACTTTTCTTCATATAATATTAATCCATCAGCGCCTTCAATTAAAAAGTCTATTTCAAGGTGTTTTTCTCCATTAGCGTAATAATATAAAGGAAATCCAGCTTTACTGATTAATACTCCCGCTAGGTTTTCATAGATTGCGCCCTTTCTTGAGCCTAAATTATCATTTAAAAAATCTCTTGTAGTCACAACTGGATACATAGCCATAAGAAGTCCCGTATCGCTTATAAATGCTTTAAAATATGATTCGTCAACATTCATTGATAAAGGTGTTTCAAGTGCGTTTACATTAAAACATCTTAAAACCAAACCTGCCTTTTCAAGCCAATCAAATCCCTCTTTAAATTCGGTAGATCTTCCTCCTTTTTTGATTTCAGAATATTTAAATTTATTAATATCATTTTCTCTTGCTAATTGTTTAGGAATAGAATCAAAAAATGCATTCAATTGGCTCTGCAAACGATAATCAATTTCTTCAGTACCATTATCATCTATAAATCTTCCAAAATCGCTTCTATAATCAATTAATAATCTTTCAAGTATGTTTCTAGCTTCAATATAATTTCTTCCAGAATCAATGAATGTAGATACAACTTCTGGAAGACCGCCCACTACTATATAATCTTTCATGAGTTTTTTATAGTAGTTAGCGGTAAATGAATCAATTTCTTTTCTTTCTTTAGTACATTTCTTAAGTTCATTTATTTGTTCATCGCTTATACCATTTGCCCACAAGAATTCTTCAAAATCAAGACTAGTCATATTTAGATATTCTTCATAACCAGTAGGAATCTTAATTTTGTTTTTTCTTCTAAAATTAATAACACCTAGTAATGAACCCGTAGCGATAACATCATATCTTCCATCTAACGCAAAACTCTTTAGTGATGTTCTCGCAAGAGGACAGTCATTTATTTCTTCAAATATTAGTACTGTATTTTGTATTTCGAAATTCTTATCTAAGAAGAAGAGCTTCGCTTTCCTTATTATTGTATCAACATCTAAATCACCAGAAAAGATTGAAAGCAATTCTTTTCTATGACGGAAATCAAACGTAATAACATTATCATAGTTCTCATTAGCGAACTTTTCTACTATATAGCTTTTTCCGACTTGTCTTAATCCTTCTACGATTAAAGGTTTATGTCCTATTTTATTTTTCCATTCTAAAAGTTTATTATATGCTTTTCTTTTAATTTCCATAATAACCTATTATTCAAGTTAGATAGGGATAAGTCTAACTTGATATTAATATATAATAATTTTACTAGAATCTTCGTAAAATGTCAAATTTAACACAAAACGAAATCGTAAAATGTAAAAAATTATACAAAACGAAGATTTTACTAAAAAAATCATGGTTTTATATATTATTCAAAAACAAAAGAATTGTTTCAAAAAAACAATCCTTAATAAACAAATTAACTAATATAAATTTGTACTATATTTCTTTAAACATCTTGTATAATAACTTCTTTATTTCTTATATGTTTTTTTATTGAATTATCAAATGAATAATATAGTTCATTATTTATTTTTTCTATTTTAATTGAATGATTCATAGATGAATAGAAGAAGTTATTAATTTTAATATTACTAACATCATCAGGAATATTAAATGTTAAACTAAATTTATTAAATGATATTGGTTCAAATCCTAATAATCCTTCTAAAAATATTCTTACATATAAACTGCTTTCAGCTGCTAAATGAGCTTGATTACCTTCTGGGTATGCTTCTACAGGATATGGCACATGTTTATTTAACAATCTATTATTTGAATAGGATTTTAAAATATCATATGCTTCGTTTACTTTACCGCTTCTAAATAGCCCTCTTAAACTCATTAAGGTAATTCTATCCCAATAAACATCGCTTGTTTCAATAGTTTTAAACCCATTTTCATTAAGTAGTTTATTACTTAATAATTCATTATATACATCATCTTTAAAATCTAAGATATCCATTATTAATAAATATGATATATGAGATCTTAGATTATTCTTTTCAAGTATTTTAATTTCGTTATCATCACATCTTAATGCGTAATACCATTTATTATCATGATGAAAGTTTTTAATGATATTTTCTTTTAGTTTAGACGCTACATATAAATAATCATTATCAATTCCTAATTCATTAAATAATCTAGATGCGTATATTAATCCTTTATAGAATAAACTATTTACTGATAAATTTGCGTTCCCTGATTCAAATCTATTTTCAAGTTCATCACTATCTGATTCTAGTATTCCATATTTATTAATCTTAGAAATAGAATAGTCAATACACCACTTTATTGCTTTAGAATATTTTAAAGCTTTTTCTTTATCACCTAAAATAAGTAAATATAAAGATGCACCATATAAATACATGGCGCCATCACCTCTATCTTTTGCGCCATTCCAATATGATGTATTTTCCGCTATAATACTTGAAACTAATGGTTCATCTTTATACATATATTCTTCATACATTGATAAAGTATTTTCTATAGCGTATCTCATATATTTATAATCTATTAATGCAGCTAAAGGAGCGCTATATTCAATCTGGTCATTTGTCCAAACGGAAGCGTAATAATTTCCCCCACCTGGAGAATGAATATAACCACACGCTAAATTATATACGCTTTCAAATGTGCGATATTTAGTCATTTCAATCTCTTTATCAACTACATCATTATTTAGTTTGATATCAAGATTATTCTTTATATCATCTCTAAACTTTAATCTTTTATTAAAATCATCAATAGGATTAATAACTAATTTTTCTTTATTATATGAAACACTTATTATCGAATAGAAGATATAACTTTCATTTTGATTTAATGCTTTATTAATTCTATCTTTAATACCATTATCATATATATTAAAAAGAAGATAATAAGGCTTATCAAAAATATCTTCATTTATAAAGATTTCTTTTATATCATTAGATATATCGATATTAACCATATTATTTGTTGTATTTTTTATTTCATATTTGATCACAAATGATGAATCATTATAACTATTAACAAATTCTCTTTTTATATCAAGTTTATCAGTTTTAGAGAATATATTAATAGTATAATCAATTTCTATTCTAGATAGTTTTTCATTGATTTTTTCTTCATCAACTAAAAGATTAACTTCATTATCAACAAAAGCTCTAAATGAGCCTAACGTGTTATTGTTTTTTCTTCTATAGTGTGGAAAAATAAGATGATATTTTAAGAACAAGTCTTTTAATTCATTCATTCCATAGAATATTATTGATGATGAGTAAAAGCCAGATGTCTCTATATGATTATAATGTGGTTTATTATAATTTATTCCATCAAATACTATCTTAGAATTAATAAGCTTATAGATATTATCTTTTTCGTTTCTATCATCTATCTTAACGATTGGATCGAAGTTTTCATTTGGATTAATAACGTAATTCATATTACCTCGTAAATATAGTAAATTCATTCATAGATAATGATATATCATCAACTTCAATAGATAAGGAACCACTACTAACATGTTTTAATAGTCTAAAAGAAATAGTTTCTTCCTTATTTAATTCAATTTCAAGAATATCATTATTTAATGACATTAAGAATGAATAATCTTTCTTTGTTTTAATATTGATTTTATGATCTAAGAGATTAGGTCTTTGATCCCAATGGTAATGTTCTCTTATAAATAATCTTTCTTCACTAAAATCTAAAATAATTTGATATCCTAAGTCGTTTATTTGCGAGAACTCACCTCTAAAATTATCTCTATTAGTTCTGATATAGAATATGAGTAGACCATTTTTATTTTTAATGTTAATATTGGTTTTTAAAAGATAATTATCTAAAAAGTAGTTAAACGATAGGATTGAACCTTCGTTTTTTGAATTTACAGAAATTTTGTTTCCATCAATTTTATAATTGTTTGAAACATCAATATAATTAAAATCTTTAAAAACGTTTATTTTGTTTGGATAATAACTATAGACTTCATCAACAAATTTAGATCTAGGATTATTTTTATTATCTAAGAATAACTCTCTTGGAATAGCGAGGTTACCACCCCATATTCTTTCTGACGAATCATTATTTTTTCTTGGAATCCATCCAAATAAAATGATCCTATTCTTATCATCTTTCAAAGCCTTCGCAGCCATAAAATCAAATGAATTTGGTGATTCAGTAGAATATCTTTTATAGCCTTTTAAAGGATTATTAGAAACTCTAATTCTAGTATTATGAAAATAATAGATTAATAGATATTTATCTTTATAATCGATTATTTGTGGACATTCCATAGTTGTTGCGATATGAGGAGAAGTAAGAGGCTTTTTTAATTTCCATGAATTTAAATCAGTTGATATCGCATGCCCTATAACACCTGGATGAAGATCCCCATCAACATATGGTGCTTTAGCACAAAAAATCATATGGTATAGATTGTCTATTTTATTATAAAAAACATATGGGTCTCTCCATGTATCATCAGCTCTATAATACTTATTTCTTTTAAATAAAACTTTATTTGTTTTTGTAAAAATATCGCCATCATAGCTTATAGATTCTAACATATTAGGTTTTCCGTCAATACCCATTCCTGCATAATACGCATGAAATACGTTGTCTTTTACAAAAACAGAGCCAGTAAATAGCGCTACATCTAATTCATCTCCCTTTTCTATAACATCATCACATAAGAAAAAATTGATCATATCTGTAGATTTTATATGAGCCCATGATAGAGAAGAATCTTCGTTTAATTTTAAATAATATAAATGATAAACGCCATCGTAATATAGAGGCATTGGATCTCCAAAATAAGTATTATTCTCTTTAAAATTTAATATATCAATCTTATTCATACTCAAAAGTCACTTTAGTTATTATATTATTATTTGATCTTGAATCGGTTTTAAAAAAATCATCTGTTTGGTTTTTATCCATAGATATGAAGTTTTTGTCCCATACCGATATAGCGTTAGAAGTATTAACACCATTTAATGAAACAATTTTTGTATTTTCAATATTGTTGTTCATAAAATTAAATCTATCAGATCCAGTCATTTCTCCAACAAGCCCTGACACACTATATTTTCCAGAAATAATAGAAGAAGAAACACTACATTCACTAATATTAATGGATCCAAACGCTAGTTGACACATTCCTACGATTGAGCCAACTTTATATGAATTATCTTTATTGCCTAAAGTAGAATTAATTACTTTAATATTTGAATAGTTTACATTTCCTGATTGATATCCACACACAACTGATACCCATCCAGATGTAGATGAAACTATCGCATCTACAAAAACAATATTTTTGATAGTAAAGTCAGAACCACTTATCCCAATAAAACCAAGTGATTTATCACCCTTAATAGTCATATTCATGATTTTATGATCTAATCCATCAAATATCATACCACTTAAATTTGAATCTTTATGATATTGTTCCTCATATGTATAAGATATCTCCTCTCTAATTGGAATCCACTCTTTATCTTTTAAATCACAATCATTCATCAAATAAATAGTTGAATTTTTAAACATATCTTTTTTGTATAAATCAGCTTTAACAATTTCTCCATTAATTATACCAGCGAAATTATATAGTCCTTCTTTATTTAAAATATAATAGTTTGACCCATCGAAATACAAACCTTCTATAATAAATGATATTGATTTTCTTTCTTTTTCATATCCACAAATTTTACATTTGGTTTGAATATAATCATCAATAATTAAAGTATCGTAAACATGGCTTTCAAGGTTGGATATTTCTCCGCATTCACATTCGTAATAATGATTTCTTGAATCATACTTATATTCACTATCAAAATTATGAATATGTGATAAAGAAGTAGAATATAAGGAATCGCTAACAGATTCATTGTTTTGTCTGTCACATCCAATAATAAAAATACAAATAAATGTAAAAATAGTGATAATTAAAAACTTGTTAATTTTCATATAATATACCAAAAATAGGATAGGGATAAGTCCTTTATTAAATTGTAGATAAATACTATGAATTATTAAATACAATTAGATGATATAATTTCACTTTTTGAAATATCTATATTTATAAAAGTTATACAATCGCTTTAAATTCTCGATTGAAATACTGAATTGGTTTAATCTTAAGCTCATCTTTAATTTCTTTAGGCGTTTTTCCGAGTTCCCTTACAAAACATTTATATAAAATATTGTAGTTTTTAAATCCACTTTTTACCGCAACATCATTTCCATTAAGCGATGTTGTTTTAAAGTATTCCACTGCCTGTTCTATCTTAATTTTATTTATATACTTATGAAGTGTCATTCCGACTACATTTTTGAATAATTTCTTTAAATATACTTCTGAAATATCTATTTCACTCGCAATCTTACTTATAGTTAATTCATCGCAAATATGATCATAGATGTAAGTAATACAGTTATTAATATATGTATTATTCTTTTTAATAGGCATATTTTTATAACTAAAATATATCGCGAATAACAAATCTTTAAGTAGAAGTTTATGTTCCAAATTATATATTTCATTATTGACATTTGAATTATGATCTTTTTCAAGTTTTATTAGCGAATTCATTTTCCCCTCTATATTATCTACATCCTTGAAAATAGTTGGAAAAACTGAAGAAGAAGTCAATTCTTTTATTGTTTTATCATTTCGAAATCCATACATTGATTTTAAATATCTAATATATGATTTATTAAAATCTTCTATTTCTAATACCATTATCTCAACATCATTCAAAAATTCTAATCTATGAACTACATTAGAAGGAACCAAAATAATTCTATTATTAAAGGCATTAAGTTCACGAATCTTTTCTTTTTTATCCTTATATATAATTTTTAAGTTGCCTTTTTTAATATATAAAATTTCCCAAGAATTATGAAAATGAAAATCCATTCGATCTTCTCTAGTATGTTTTCTTTTGATAAAAGTATTAATTTTTAATAACTCATCAATATTATCTAATGACATTGTTTGCTCCTTAACATTATGATATAAAAATTTGTTAAATTTGTCAATTTTAGATATTTTTTTCAATAAAAACATTTCTTAAACTGAAATTTTGGACTTAAAAAGGATTGTTGAAGAGAAGTATATCTAATAAAATATAATCAAAATATATTTTTACAAAATATAAAGAAAACTAATAAAAAAAGGAGATTTTTATGAAAAAAAGTTTTTTTAGAGCATTTTTTATTTTAGTATCCTTTATGTTTGGCTTATCTATGGTTGCTTGTAAGAACAAAACAAAAGAAAACACTAATCAAGCTACTACTACAGAAGACAAACAATCAACAAAGGAAGGAGAAAAGAGTTCTAGCCAAAACGACAAGACATCGGATGTAACTGGCGATACTGAAAAACCAGTTATTAGTTTAGTTGGTGTATCAACTGAAGAAGAAAATGATGTTGAAGTTGGAAGCAGACTAGTTTTACCTACTATCACTGTATCTGATAATGTTGATGCAGATTTAAACGCAACAGTTGTTGTTAAATACAATGGTGGAGTAGTTGATCCTGATCAAACAACTGGAAATTATTATTTAGAAAATGAAGGATTATATACTCTAACTATTAGCGCGACAGATAAAAGTGGAAATAAAGCTGATGATGTAATAGTTAAATATAGAGCTAAAGATACTGTAGCTCCTGTGATTGAAACGTTACAAAATCAAATGTTCTCAGTTGGAACTGTGTGGGAAGTCACAAAACCTAGAGTTACAGATTATCAAAATATTAAATTAGATGTATTCGTGTTAGCTCCAAATGAAAATGAATATAAAGCTTCAGGAGATACACTAGAGTTAACAAGCCTTGGAACATATAAAGTTAAATATGTCGCAACTGAAAAGAGAGACAATCCATTATCTAGCGAAATGATTGTTGATATTATAGTTGCAGAAAAAGGTTATGTTAATAATTTTGAAACTGAGGGTGAATTCGCAAGAATCCAAGCAAATGAAGCTGGTGGTTTGACTTATGAAATTGGAAGAAGCGAAATCGTAATTGAAGGTGATTCTTCTTTATCAGTCAAAGGTAATATGCCTGATGCTAGTTATCAAGATCAAGCTTGGCCAGGTATTTATTTCTTCTTTGTAGGAGAAGATGTTTCTGAATATACAAAATTACAATTTAAGGTTCACAATAATAAAGATTCTGATTTAAAATTCCATTTAACATTAAAGTATATAAATAGCGAAGGAAGTGAATCTCAAGGAACTGATTCACCTCAATTTGTAGTTAATGGAAATGAAACAAAAACTATTTCAATTTTATTAACAGATTTAGTGGATGATAGAATTTCTCTTGACCATATTTCGCTATTCAATTTATGGTTCCCTTATTCAACTGATGATTTAGACTTTGTTTTAGATAGTATCAAATTAAAGAAAGACTATCCTCAAACAGTTCTTGGTCAACTTGCGATAGAAAATGGCGAAATTGAATACATTGAAAATGGATTAGAATTTAGAAATAATGGTGGTGATGCATATGCATTATCAAAAGTAACTGTCAAAGATGTTGCTTATCAAGCAACTATTAAGACTAATAAGGCAGGCGCCGCATCATTATTAGTTCGCGCAAAAGATTCAAATAATTTCTATTCAGTTAACGTTGATTATGCTAATAGAGTAATTAAGCTATGGAAGAAAGTTGAAGGCACTCCAACTGATTTATCATCTGTTAAATTAGATGGTAATGTAGGAGACTATAAAACTTTAAAAGTTGTATTAGAAGGAAAGAATATCAAGGTTTATGTTGATAATTCTAGTGAAGCCGTAATCGATTTAACTGACGAATCATTATCTTCTGGATTTTTAGGTTTAAATACTTGGAATACCGATGCAGAAATAACTAATATAACTTACGAATTATTAGAATCTTCTATGCCTAAAGACGCAAAAGAATTCTTAGATGCTGTAAATAACGCTGAAACTATAACTCTTGCGGAAAAATACTATGACGGATCAATTTCACAAACTTTGTCATATGGAAAAGATACTGTTTGGGTAATCCCTGCTGGTTCTAATGAATCACATGGCGCATATAACTGGTCAGATGCATTCAAGGTTACAAATGAAAATATGATTCAAGCTAATATGGGCTCTAATGTGATAGCTGGTGTTAATTATAATCCTAGATATACATATAAGTACGAATCTACTCTAAATCAATATGTATTAATAAATATGAATGTTGAATTGTGGAGAAATGTTTCTGATGGAACTAAATTACAAGTTAGAGTATATTCAAATGATGAAGTTGTATTCACACAAACAAAAGAATATAATCAATCAACTGATGAAGTGATAAAGCTTGAAAATGTATTAGCTTATGTACCAAAAGACACTAATTTATTAATTACAGTAGAAATGTTAGTACCTGAAGGAGTAAATGATAGAATTGAAAGAACATCATTTATTAGATTAAATAATTTATCATTTATTCCAGTTAAAGAACAAATAGACGCTCCAGAAGGGTTCTCATCTTTAGAAGAATATGTTAAGAAAGGTGGAGCTATAGAATATTCTGTGCTTGGTAACCTTGAAGTTGAAAATGGCAAAGCAGTTTATTCAACTGATAAATCTGTTACACTATATACAAATGGTGGAGATGCATTCGCATTATCAAACGTTAAAGGAAATAATTTTGAATACATCGCTACAGTTACTAGATTAGAAGGAGATGGATGCCCAGCTTTATTATTCCGTGCTAATGGAACATCTAATTTCTATGGAGTTAATATCAATTTCTCTAATAAAGAAGTTAAAATGTGGAAGAGAGTTAGCGGAACAAATGAAGATATTAAAGTTCAAGTTTATGATGGTGAACTACAATCAAGTGCAACCTTAAATGTTAAAGCAACTAATACAACTATCAGTGTATATGTTGATAATAATTTAGTATTCACTGTTGAAGACGAATCTTTAAAAGAAGGTGCATTTGGCTTATTAACTTGGAACGCTACATCTAAATATGAAAGCATCGTTATTAATAATTTAGAACCTCTCTCAAAAACAGATTATGATAAAGCTGTTAGTGAAGGCACAAATAAATTATCATTTGTAGAATTAATAGCTAGTGAAGGTGTAAA
>OCVV011268498.1_pt1 | contig 14974 bp, 15 predicted proteins | sample 1539721 | NCBI WGS metagenome assembly OCVV01 (sample SAMN02144230, study PRJEB22623) | gut metagenome | biome: sheep rumen | host: Ovis aries | place: New Zealand
TTTCTTCTTCAATAGTGTAAAACACATTAAACACCTCTCTAAAAACTTTAGATAGTAAAACTACATTCCGGCAACAAACCCTGTGGAATACGCAATTTGCAAATTAAAGCCTCCTGTATATGCATCAACATCGATAATTTCACCGGCAAAATATAAACCTGCTACAATTTTTGACTCCATTGTTTTCGGATTAATTTCTTTTATATTAATGCCTCCTGATGTAACAATTGCGTCGTTAATTGGTCTGAAACCAGTTATAACAATCATAAAGTTTTTTAGTATTTTAACTAATTTTAATCTCTCAATTTTTGTAATTTCATTTACTTTTTTATCAGGATTAATACCACTTATTTCAATAATCGGTTCTATTAATTTTTGTGGTAATAATTCATTTAAACTGTTCTTAAAACATTTATTTTTATCCCTTTGGAAATCTCTTAAAACTCTATCATCAAGTTTTTCTTCACTTAGTGCTGGTTTTAAATCAATTTTTAAGACTATTTTTCCGCTTTTAAATAAATCTTCAACATTTTTATACCTTAATAAATGTGCTGACCCACTTAAAATTGTTGGTCCAGATACTCCGAAATGAGTAAACAGCATTTCTCCAAAATCTTCATAAATAACTTTGTTTTTATCTATGTCCTCAAGCTTTATTCCAACATTCTTTAAACTTAATCCTTGCAAAGCTTTGCACAATTCAAAAGAATTTCTATACTTGCTTTCATAAACGGAATTATTGCTTTCTTCAACATTACCAATATTATTAGCTACCATAGGTACTAATGATGGTACAATTTTTGTTACTGTATGACCTAAATCACTAGCTATTTTATATCCATCTCCAGTTGAACCTGTTGATTGATAACTATTTCCACCCGTTGCTAAGATTACTTTTTCAGCATTTTCAATATGTTTTTTTCCATCTTTAAAATATTCAACACCTTTTACTTTTGATTTATCTTCAGTAACTACTCTTTCTACCTTTGCATTAGTTATCATTGTAACTTTTAAGCTTTTCAACTCATCTAATAATGCATTTAAAACATCTAATGATTTATCACTAACAGGAAATATTCTGTTTCCTCTTTCCTCTTTAACTTTAACATTATGTTTTTCAAGAAGTTGTATAATATCTTGATTAGTAAACTGTTCAAAGCAACTATATAAAAACCTTCCATTTCCAGGAATGTTTTGAATAAACTCTGAAATGTCTAAACTACTAGTGATGTTACATCTTCCTTTTCCAGTAATAAGCAGCTTTCTTCCAAACATATTCATCTTTTCTAATATTACAACTTCATTACCGCTTCTAGCAGCAGAAATTCCAGCCAACATCCCAGCAGGTCCTCCACCAACGATAACCACTTTCACTATTTTCTTCACTTCCTCAATATTCTAATTAAAAATTAAACTACACTTTCTATTATCTTTAAACTTGAAAACCTTTCATATCTAATAATAAGTTACATTAAATTTGAAACTGCTCTCATTACTCCTAACTTTCCATACTCATAAGTCAACCCACCTTGCATAAACGCAATATAAGGTGGACGGATAGGTGCATCACAAGAAAGTTCAATTGATGACCCTTGTGTGAATGCTCCTGCAGCCATTATAACTTTATCTGTATATCCAGGCATATCCCAAGGTTCTGGTACTGAATTAGAATCAACAGGTGAGCCCATTTGTATTCCTTGGCAATATTTAATTACCTTATCAGCGTCACCGAATTCTATTGTTTGAACAATGTCAGACCTTTTTTCATTATATTCTGGAACAACTTTAAACCCTAAATCAGATAGCATTTTACTTGCAAATACAGCAGTTTTCAAACTACTTCTTACAACACTTGGTGCCATAAATAATCCTTGTAAAATTGATCTATTTACACCTTGACTTGGTCCAACTTCTTTTCCTTGTCCTGGTACTGTTAGTCTTTCAGCAGCTAATTCTACTAAATCAGCTCTACCTGCAATATATGCTCCATTAGTTGCTATTCCCCCACCAAGATTTTTTATTAAAGATCCAACTATAACATCTGCTCCAAAACTTGTAGGTTCATATTTCTCAACAAATTCTCCGTAGCAATTATCAATCATAATTATTATGTCTTTATTTAACTCTTTAATTAGTTTCACTACCTTTTCAATTTTATCTAATGTGATACTTTTTCTTGTAGCATATCCTCTTGAACGTTGTATTTCAATAAGCTTTATATTTCCTTGTAATACTCTTTCTTTTATTTTTTCATAATCAAAATCATTTTCAATCATATCAATTTGTTCATATTTTACTCCAAATGATTTCAAAGAACTATTATTTTCTTCAATTCCAATTACTTTATCTAATGTATCGTATGGTTTTCCACATATACTTAACATAGTGTCTCCTGGACGTAGAAAAGCAAATAATGCTACTGTTAATGCATGGCTTCCTGAAATAAATTGATTTCTAACTAAACAATCTTCAGCATCCAATACATCTGCAAATACTTTTTCAATAGTATCCCTTCCAATATCTCCATAACCATATCCTGTAGTTGTTCCAAAATGCATATCAGAAATATTGTGTTTTTGCATAGCTCTTAAAACTTTTGCAGTATTATACTCACATATTTCATCAATTTCTCTAAACTGTTGCTCTACATCTTTTTCAACTTTTTTTGATAATTCTACTACTTTTTCACTAATTCCTAATTCGTTATACATTTTTATTTCTCCTTTTTATTATTATCTTTCTCATATATAATCTTTTGTTTTTTAAACATCATTTTCACACGTATAAAAAGGTTCACCATACCCCAAATCACATTCATAATATTTTCCAACAAAGCTTGGATTATTAGATTTTATTGAGTATGTTGGTTCAATAACAACTTGTCCTTCTTTATTTATTGAACCCCATTTTTCACCTTTCTTTATTCCAGCAAATCCATATTCATTAAATCTAGTAACAAAATCATATTCATTTTTATTAATGATTTCATCGTTTACAATCAAGTTACCTTCATAATCAATATATTTGACTTCTGAATCGGATTGCATTGTTATACAATCTGCTTCTATATCTAATTGGCAATTAGCCATGCTAGCTATAACTTTGTCTTTCAAAAACACAGATGTTATATTTTTATTGCTAATATACGCTTGAACCATCTTTGTATTTGGTAATTTTTGAATATTATCATATTTAAAATCAACAATTATGCTTCCATCTACGTTAATAATTCCATATTTTTCCCTTTGAATCGCAATAAAATATTCATCATACAAATGTTGAAGAAAATCATATTCATTTTGTTGTAATGCGTTCTTTTCAGTATCTAAAATTCTATATTTTTCGTCGGCTGTTATTGCAATAGAATACTTACTATTCGCTGTCCCGCTTAAACCAACAATATTTTCCAAAATAATTTTACTGTTTGTTTTAGCCTCTATTATATCTATTTGCTCACCTTTTAAAGCATTTATATATCTGTCTGTATCATAAATGTTATCATACTCAATATTAAGCACTATATTTCCGTTTAAATCTGCTAATCCTTGCTTTGCATCTTTTTGTAAAATCAAATAATTATTATTAAAATCATATCCAATATCTTCGTATTCATGTCTTAAAATATTATTATTGTTTTTATAAAAACCTGCCTTTTCGTTTTCAAATGCAACAAGATATATGTCATCATTTTTTTCTTGATTCTGAATTCTTTCTATTTGTTCATATTTCATTTCCAAAATTTGCTTTGCCTTGTTATTCAAATAACCATATACCATTTTATCATCTTTAATATTTCCTACAATAAAACCAGATTTTTTATAATTACTTCCTTCTTCATAATATCCATCTGACTCTACAACATCATATTTATTTTTTACAATCGTTGCACCATTGATATTTATTACTCCAAATTTATTGTCTTTTTTTGTTAATAACAGACCTTCATTATAATTAAAGCTTTCTATGTCATCGTACTGTGCTTTTACTATTATTTTGCCATCAAAATTTATAAGTCCATACTTATCTTTTTCTTTGTATTTTAGTACACTTTTTTCGAATGGAATATTACTAATTGGCGTATTAAGCTTTATTGCCTCGACATAAACATATTGATATAACACTTGTTCTTCTTTTTCATTAAGTACCTTTACATTATATTGATTTAAATCTGTATTATAATTATACATACACACAAAGATTGGTTTTGATGGATTAGGTATTTGAATTTCATCATACAGTGCTTTTACCACAACATCGCCATTTTTATTTATGACACCAAACTTGTTATTTTCTTTATATATCATATAATCTATTTCATTAACTATTTCTAAATCATAGTCTAACTTAGGCTTACTAGCCAGTTTTACTATACCTATACTACTAATAATCAAAATTATAATAATACTAAAAAAAACAACTTTTTTATTCATACACATTCCAACCTTTAATAATTATTCATTTGTTTAAACATATCTAAAAGTCTTGTTTTTACTGCATATTTCGATATTTATATTAATAATTATATAAGCTATATTTTTATATGTCAATGAAGAAATGTAAACTTTTTGCTTTATTCTCTTCATTTTCAGCAATTACTTTGTCAGTTGAAGTATTTTGAATTTGCACTATACCCATATACACTAACATTGTTAAAACACAGCAAATAAACATTTTTCCGTATTTGTTACAAAATATTAACAAATTTATAATGTCACCTCTTTATATTTATTTTTCACATGATTTACTTGGTAGATATTCACCAAAAAGATTTTTTAAATTTTTTTGAATTAAATTTTCAATATAATTATATTAACACATCCACCTGTAAAAGTAAATATATAAACCTATTTTTATGACTTAACTTTCCGACAAAAACTTACAAAATAAGACATATTAAGTGCTTTGTTTGACATAACTTTCAGCTTATGATATAATGCTAGCCGACAAGAGCAGATCGCTTAAATACTATTTAGCTTAGTGGTAACTACTTAGTATTACGCCAAACCACCTTCCGAAGGAGGAAAAAGCAGTGTTTAAAGTAACAATTAAATCTCCCACGGGAGAGATAATCCGGGATTCAGACAACGAGAAAGTAGGAATCTTCCCTAATTTCAAATTCTCTGATTACAGTAAGTATCCAAACTCACTTCATAACATTCCAATAATTTTAGATACCGGTGAAAAAGTTACACTCGCTTACGGCGGAATCACCTCTAATGGCATTTTTTGTGAAACATGTCACATGAAATGCAAGTGGGGAATCCATTGCCTTAACTACCAGAGAGGTAATTGCGAGAAATCCTCTAAGTATGCGGATGTAGGCTTCTACATCCTTTAAAACAAAACACCAGCATGGTTAATTTCATGCTGGTACTTTAATTTCTAACTACAAATATGCTTTCTAGTCATCTCTAATAAATGTAGCTTTGTAAATCCGATAACTTGTGTTTTAGCTCTATCTTTTTTCAAATTTTCAAGCAATAAATTCTGAATTTTCTCTTCATCTTCCTTAGTATCCATATCGATATAATCAATAATCACAATTCCGCCAATATCTCTTGCTCTAAGCTGTTTTGCTATTTCAATTGTTGCTTCTGAATTTACTTTTAAAACCGTTTTTTCAATACTTTCCTTTCCAGTAAATTTACCTGTATTTACATCAATAGCAGTCAAAGCTTCAGTTTGATCTATTGTTATAAAACCTCCACATTTAAGCCATATTTTTCTGTTTGAAATCTTGTTAATTTGTTTTTCTAAATCATATACTTCCATTAAATTACTTTTCTGAACATTTTTTACTTCTACATTTAAGTTATTATCTTTAACAAGTTCTAATATATTATTATACAATAAACTATTGTTTACTGTAATTCTCTCCAACCCTTGATTTCCAATATCCAGTAAAAGCCTTTTTATCATATTTCCTTTTTCAAATAACAATGTTGGCTCAAAATCTTCTTTCATTAAACTTTGAGATTTTGATTTAACACTTTCATAAATATTTATTAATTCTTCTATATCCTCTTTTATTTGAATTTCATTTGCGTTTACTGCAGATGTTCTTATAATGATACCATAATTTTTTATTCCTAATTCTGTAACAAAATTACTCAATCTTTCAATTTGTTCTTTATCTTCTATTTTTTGAGAAACAGTTACAAATTCAGTGTTTGGTATTATAACAACAAATTTCCCTGCAATATTTAAATTTGTAGAAACTTTTGCACCTTTTTTATCAGTTTTATCTTTTTTTACTTCTACTATAACAGGCATTCCAACTTTAACATAATCTTTGATATTATATTTATTCAAATCCTCATGCTTGTTTCCTGTTTGATTGCTAACTTTAGGTAAAACATCTTTTATATGTAAAAAAGCATTTTTGCAATCTCCAATATCTACAAATGCAGCTTGCATACCTGGTAAAATATCTGTAACTTTTCCTAAATATATATTGCCTTCCAATCTTTCTAATTCATCATATTCTTCATATTTTTCTAGTAAATTTCCATCTTCAACTACAGCAATAACATTTTTTTCATCTGTGCTATTTACAATTATTTCCTTCATTTAACACCTCTTAATTGTACTTGTTCATAGCAATATCCACACTATTTTTTAATATTTCTTCGACAGCTTCAGAAGCCAAGTCAATACCTTTTTTTAAATATTCATAATCTTCTTCTGGAACATGTCCTATAACATAATTTATTAAATCTCCCTTATGTTCAGGCATACCTATACCTACTCTAACTCGAGTAAAATCACCTGTTCCCAAACATCCAACAACTGATTTCATTCCGTTATGAGTTCCCGGTCCACCACTTTTTCTAATTCTTATTTTTCCAGGATTTGTATCGATATCATCGTAAATTACTATTATATCTTTATTTTCCACTTTGTAAAAATTAACAAATTCCTGAACAGCTTCTCCGCTTAAATTCATATATGTTTGTGGTTTTACTAAAACTACTTTTTCATTATTTATTGTCCCTGTTCCATACAATGCTTTAAATTTTGTTTTGTTAACTTTAATATCAAATTTTTCAGCAATTTTATTTATAACATCAAACCCCATATTATGTCTTGTTCTTGAATAATCTGATTCTGGATTTCCTAATCCAATTATTAAATACATATTACTTCCTTCCTTTGTCTTTACTTTTTTAAAACTTCTTCAATTTCTTCTAATTTTATTTTGCCCTGTCTTAGTATCACCGGCTTATTATCTATAACTTGAACAATTGTCGATGGTTCTGACAATTTAGCCTTTCCTCCGTTTATACAAATATCTACTTTACCATCAAAATCTTTTAAAATTTCTTCTAGAATAATTCCACTTGGTCTGCCGGAAATATTAGCACTAGGTGCAACAACCGGTAATTTAGACTCTTCTAAAATACTCATTATCATTCTATTATCTGGTATTCTAATTCCTATTGTATCCTTTCCTGATGAAATATAATCAAACATTCCCTGTTTCTTTTTTAAAATAATTGTTAATGGTCCCGGCATAAAACTTTTGATAATTTTTTCTTCTATTTCATTACTTATGATAGCATACTTACTGATTTCTTCAGCATTACCAAGCATTATAGATAATGGTTTTTCACCTGGTCTTTGTTTTACTTCGTAGATTTTCTTTACTGATTCTTCACAATATGCATTAGCGCCAATTCCATATACCGTTTCGGTTGGGAATATGATAATTCCACCTTTTTTTAGTGTTTGCACGCAATCATCTAATTCTTTTTTATCAATATCCTGCTGCCAATTGTAAACTTTAGTCATTATCCTCTATCCTTTCATACTCTACATAATACATAAAAGTATATCATCTTTATGCGAATATTTCAATAATTTTAGGAATAAATACTATACCACCAATTATAGCAGAACAGATAGCCCACACCAAAACGCCACCTGCAGCAACATCTTTTGCAATTTTAGCTTTTGGATTTTTGTATGGCATTACCATATCAACCACAGTTTCTATTGCAGTATTAAACATTTCTGCGCCAATTACCCCTCCAAATAAGATTATGCAAACAATCCATTCTATTAAGCTAATATGTAAAGCAAACCCCAATATAATTACAATAAACATCGCTAAAAAATGTATTTTCATATTTTTTTCAGATTTAAATGATGTAATAATTCCTTCTCCTGCAAACTTAAAACTATTAACTAATCTTTTAGCTTCTACTTCAACTTCTTCTTTAATTTCTTCTTTTTGCTTTGAATCCATTTTATACCTCCAAATATAACTTTTATAAATTCTATTGCAATTCCAACTTTTCATTTAAATATATTTTACTAATCAAACTAATTTCTTTTAGACTTTCGTCTGGCAAGTCAAACGAGAATATTTTCTTTGCTGGTGCTGTAATAATGTATCTTATTGCATCAACCGTTGTGGCATTCATACTTAATGCTGATTTGTCCACTTTTCCACAATTTATACACTTAAACCCATCATCCATAATACTAAAAAAAGCAATATTTTCATTTTCCCCACAACTTGTACATTTATCAATTTTAGGCATAAAACCCAGTAAACACAAAAGTCGTATTCTGAAAACTGACGCCACCAATTCCAAATCTTTGTCAGTTTCAGAAATTACATATAAAGTGTTTAATAATAATTGTAAAATTTTATAAGTATTTTGATTTTCATAAGTTACACTATCCACAATTTTGCATAATTCAACCGCATAATTCAACTTATCCAAATCGGTTCTTAAATTATAAAAAATTTCTATAGTATCACAAGAATTTATATTATAGCTGTTATTCCCCTTAAATATTAAGTATTCCCCAAAGCAAAAAAATTGAGTTCCTGCCATAAGCAGGCTCTTTGGCCTTCTCGCTCCTTTTGCAGCACACCCAATTTTTCCGTTTGGAGTTAATATTGTAACCATTTTATCATAATCGCCCATTTTACTCTCTGAAATTATTAAGCCCTTGGTCTTTATTATCCCCATATTCATTCACCTTTATATTTTCGTCTAGATTTATGTTTTTTTCTATATTTTGAAACGCCATTAGTTCCATAAAAGTATCAATATTCCCTGTGTTTTTGAATGTATTCCAAGCTAATTGTTTTATCATCTGCATCCACTCCTTATCCATAAAGCTTATAATTTGATTTTTAATTCAAACTTTACTTCACTGTTATCTTTTGCCTTTTTTTAATTTTTTATTCCATAAAAGTTACGTTTATTGCAACTTAAATTTTTTTACCAAATTGTCATTATTCTGCCAATCTTCTTTAACTTTAACCCATATTTTTAAATTCACTTTTGTATCTAACATTTTTTCTAAATCTTGTCTCGCATACGTTCCTATCTTTTTTAGCATATTGCCAGATTTTCCAATTATAATACCTTTATGAGAATCTCTCAAGCAATAAATCGTTACATCTACATCATAAATTTTTTCTTTATTTTGAGTTTTTCTTGTTTTCATTTTTTCAGTTTCAACATATATACCATGCGGAACTTCGTCATCTAGCAATCTTAAAGCTTTTTCTCTAACTGTTTCTTCAACTAATTGCCTCAATGTTTGATCTGTATATTCTTCTATATTATAGTATGCAGGTCCTGGTTTTAAGTTACTCTCAATTTCGTCTAATATTATATCCATATTTTTATTTTTCACAACAGATACTGGAATTACTGCTTCAAAATCATATTCATCTTTGTACAAATTGATTAATTCTGCTAGATGTTCTTTTGTGACTAAATCTATCTTATTAATTATTAATATAGTTTTTATTTTAGCTTCTTTTATCTTGTCTAAAATAATTCTATCACCTCTTCCAATTTCTTCAGAGGTTGCATCAATAACGAATAAAGTTATATCTACTTCGCTAATCACACCAAAGGCTGTTTCAATCATAGTGTTTCCAAGTTTAGTTTTAGGTTTATGAATACCTGGTGTATCTATGAATATTATTTGAGAATTTTCTCTATTAACAATAGCTCTTATTGCTGTTCTAGTTGTTTGAGGTTTATTAGCTATGGCAGCAACTTTTTCTCCTACTAAGCTATTTATTATGCTTGATTTTCCGACGTTTGTTCTACCCACCATAGATACAAATCCAGATTTAAATTCTTTATCCATTTCATTTCCTTTCTATACGCTAGTTTATAACAACATCTGCATTTATTGGGCAAATTTGAATAAATGTGTTTCCGTCATTTACTTCAATTTCATTTCCATCTAAATCAAGATATGTTGTTTGTTCTGTTCTGCTTTTTTTAACACATTTTATTTTAATAGCTTTTCCATTTGTAATATAGTATCCGTCTAATGTTCCCACATCATCAACTTGTTGTCTTCCTTTTTTATCTGTACTGCTTATTGGATAATTTTTAGCATAAGTTACAATTATATTTTTAACTAAAACATCTTCACCAGTACTTCCATCTTTTTGCTTAACTCCCTTTGAATATCTTTCATATTTACCAAGTTCACTATTATATTCATATTTAACAACATTAGTTCCTGAATATGGAATTGATACTGTATTAGCATTAAGCCCTTTTTCTAAATTTACTTCTTTTGTAACATAATTCAAAACACTTTTTGCATCTGAGGTAGTTCTATAACCTTTTTCTTTTGCAATTGAGTATAGAGAAGCTATGCTTGTAAAGGCGTTGTGTGGAGCATTTCTAGATTGTTCTCTCCAGTATCTTGAAGTTGATGTTCTAGCTGCACCAGTATCATAAGCTTGTCCATTAATGTTATTAACACCCATAGAAGAAATGTCCTTTTTAGCTCGTGGACTCCAACCTAAATGTCCATAAATTGCATCATTTTCAAGTGCATAATCTAAGAAATAGTGTCTAGAACTTCTTACTGGGCCAACCATATCTACATCTGTATTTTTAAATAAAGCCATCAATCTTGTTTCTTGAGCTTCAACAATTATTTCATATACAATATATGCCTTATTTATTGAATATTGAGGCCACGCATTTACATTATTATCTATCATTACAGCGACTGGTCTGTCTGTTCCTGAATAAATTTTTACATTTTCATCCCTAGTTTTTTCTAATTGAACTGCAATTTCCTCTGGCTCGGCTGGTTGTTCTACAGTTTGAGTTTTTTTGCCTCTTGTTGCAAAAAATACTCCTAAACCTATAATCAATGCAACAACAATAATTGCAACCACAATAATTATTAATTTCTTCTTATCTTTCATAAAATTACTCCTCCGTTTTCAATTCTCCATTTAAACGTTAAGCCTATCTAACTATGTTTAGCATATTTAGCACATTTTCTTCCTTTGCTCGCATAACAACCTTATCTTCTTCAACAATATGATCATACCCCATAACATGATAAAATCCGTGAACTACCATATATGCTAATTCTCTTTCAAAACTATGACCATATTCTTCAGCTTGTTCCTTTACTCTATCTACTGATATAACAATATCTCCAAGTGCCTCTTCAATTTCATTTTTACCAGAAACAACCATTTCATCAATCTCATTCTTTTCAAACATAGGAAAAGAAAGTACATCAGTTTCTTTGTCAATATTTCTAAACTCTTTATTAATACTTCTTATCTCATTAGGTGTTGTTAGAGTTATACTTAAATATAAATTTAATTTTTCCAACTTTTCTACTGAGAAACACTTATTTACAACTAAATCAATAATCTTTTCATAATTTTCATTTTTTTCCACATCTTTATACACTAATTCAACAAAATTATTTTTACTCATATTCTAAGCCACAACTTTCTTTTTTATAAATTCTCCATCTTTTGTGCTGCATTTATTTGGAAGTTTTTTCATTACACCAAGTTCAACCAATTTATCTTTGTAGAATTTTATAATTTTACAATATTTATTTTCGTTTTTACTTACATGTTTTAAATCGTTTGTTACAAATAAAATTTCTTTTTGCTTATTAAACTCTTCTTTATTTGATTTTTCCAAATTTGATATTTTTTTATATTTATTCCAAAATTCCTTATATTCATTTCTAGATTCAGGCTTGTCCCAATATACTTTTGTAGAAAGAACTTTTAAATTATATTCATCTATTAATGTTAATAATAATTTATAAGCTTTTTCTCTTTTCTTAACTATTCTTGTATCAACGATTAAGGCTCTAGCGTCCTTCAATAACTTAATGTAACATTGTTCAGCCACAACTAATGGTAAACTATGTGTAAACAATTTCCTACTAATTCCAAGCAATATCATATTTTTTTCTATTGCTTCCGCTTGATCTAATTTACCTACTGAATACTTCTCATATTTTTCATATTCTTCTGCTAAATCTTTATATACTTTTGAGTCATTTCCTTGAATTTTTAATGGGAAAATATTTGAAATGTATTCTTCCAAAGTATCAAATATTTTCTCATAAACTTCAGCCTTTTCTGCAGATGTTAGATTTTCTGTTAATTTAACTGAATAATGTTTTATAATTCCTTTATATAAAGTTTCCATTTTTGAACAATAAAAACCTTTATATTTTTCTAGCACTTTGTTCTTTTCATTATATCTTATGTTCTCATAGTCTAATTCTAATAAATATTTTTGCTTTCTATATTTATATTCCGCATATTCAGAATCTTTTAATCCTGTAATTAAATAGTATTTTGACAATGCACTCTTTTCAAATTCGTTAGCTGTATCATTTTTTACTTTTTTATAAACAGAATCCATTATATTTTTATCTATTGCTTCTAAATATAAAGTAAAAGCATCTTCATATTTTTTTACAGCAGTCGCTTTTTTATCTTCATTGTCACTTTTTTGATTAACAACATAATTGTCATAAGCTTTTAACAAACTATTTCTTTTCATAGAAATAATTATACCATTAATTCCAACCCTTGTTGGTGTCAATAACTTTGACAATTTGTTTGTAACTTTGTTTATAAATGTTTTTTCTGTATTATAGATTCTTAGACTTTTTTCTTGCATAGTAAATCATCCTTTCAAATTTAAATTTTCTCTTTAGTTCCTATATTCTCAAGAACTTCATAAATAACCTCTACTTCTACATATTCATCTGTTTCATCAGCATTTATGTAAATATTAGAAATACTGTTTTTATCTTGAATTTCTTGTTCCAACTTTTCTTTTAATTTTTTTATTCCAATTTCTTTTGCCTCATTTTTATCGTATTCTACTGCAATTTTCTGCTTTTCAAAATTATCATTCACAATGATTTCTAATGGCAAATAAAAATTAGATGTTATTTTTAATTTCTTAATCGTACTTATTGTATCATAATTTTCAAAATTTGAAAGGGTTTTGAACAAATTTATTTTAAAATTATTGATATTTATGGAATATTTTCTTTCTTTGTTGCCTGTTAAGTTTTCATAATTCTGGTTGTAATATACTTTTTCTTTTTCTGAATACCAGACTTTTGCAATTACTTCGCCCTCTGCATGAACGTATCTATTGTCCGTATACTTTCCCTCAATCCAGCCTTGAACTAACATATCACCTTTTTTTACTGTATCCCCCTCTTTAACAACAGGCGTCCCATTTTGCGCATTTACTTTCGAAATAATACCATCTTTTTTGGCAACTATATTGCAATATTCATTTTCATCAATAATTTCAGGTTTTTCATCCGCTTCTACCACTTTTATAATAAGATTAGTTCCCTTAATTTCCATTCCTACCCATGCAATATCGGCCCTCTCCAACCTAATTTTATTAATTAAATTTTGTAAATTAATGTTGTTCTTATATTTTCCAATATCAACACCTTCATTTTGAATAATTTCAATTAATTCTTTTTGTTTTACTTCATCTACACCACTTATTTCAATATTCCAAATAAAATTAGAAATAGCTACAATAGCAACTATTATAATTCCTAAAGCAATTGCAAAAATTTTTCTTTTTCTATATTTATTTAATAGAAAAGGTAATCCACTCTTTTTATTTATCTTTATTTTGCACTGACATTTTTTAGCGATTTTAACAACATCTCTATAATTCCTTACACCAATATTTGCAGACAAAACAGTAGATTTTCGTCTATTCGTATTCCAGAAAAAAATCCTTTTACTTATGCATATATTTATAAATTTTTCTATAAAAAAACCTTCAATAACTACATTAACATATCCAAATATGTAATACATCAATATCTTCAAATACAATATTAGTCCCCCTTATTTACACATTATCCACAATACTTTCAAAATCAATACTCTCAATTTTTCCTTTAACAATCACATCATCGGTAGTCATTTCCTCCAAAGTTAATTCAAAACCATTAATATTAATAATTCCAATATGAGTTTGTATTCTTACAAAAAAATCTTGGTACTCCAAAATCCCCTTATAATTTTCTATTAGCATTTCTTCAAACTTTAATATAGTCAATTTAGGAACTTTTAAAGCTACTTCATCGGGGACTTCAAGCACCTTATTTATCCTGCTTTTCATACTATTCTTTTTTCGTTTCATCATATTTTATCATCCTTTCTTACTGGAAGGTGTTTTTGGGGTCACTTACCAAAATCATCGTGATAAATTTTGAGGGTGTCCCCAAATTTACGCGTAATTTTTAAGGGTGTCCCCAAAATTATCCCCAAAATTATTCAAAATTATCTAACGTATCAAATTCATACCCCATTTCTCGAACACCTTTAATTACATCGTTTAAAATATTACTATTATCCTTAGAATTTGAGTGTAACAAAATGACAGCACCGTTATGAACGTTATCTAAAACTTTACTTTTACCATAATTCTCTCTCCCTTGTTTTGATTCATCCCAATCGTCATAAGCCAAACTCCACATTACAGTCTTATATCCTAATGAATTAGTATAATCTAATGTTCTTTCGCTAAATTCTCCTTTTGGTGGTCTGATATATTTCATTTCGTATCCAAACTTATCATAAACAGCAGTGTGTAAATCCATTACTTCTTTATTTATTGTGTTATTATCAATATCTGGCATGCTTTTATGA
>OCVV012858158.1_pt1 | contig 14970 bp, 11 predicted proteins | sample 1539721 | NCBI WGS metagenome assembly OCVV01 (sample SAMN02144230, study PRJEB22623) | gut metagenome | biome: sheep rumen | host: Ovis aries | place: New Zealand
GGCGCTGCGGCTCATTCTGCTGACGCTGTCAAATACGATCGTATCGCCGACTTTGACTCGTTTGAGCAGTTTGTCAAACTCTTTACGTTCGAGGTATTCATCATACAGACGCGTGTAGTCCAATGTGTCACATATTTCTACCAATTTCCATACCGGATCGTTCTCATCGATTAAAACTTCATAATTTATTGGTAAAACCAGTTGATTTCTGTTTCTCATCATTGTATAATTACCTTGCTTTCTGTGTGGTTTTACTGCAATTAAATTATACTATGAAAGCGCTGACCGGGCAACCCTTTCGGGCTGCCCGGTCTAGTTTTTTGGGATGTCTTGGTGCGACAGCCCCGAGCGTGTCGAAAAATCCAACACAACTTTGCAACATGTCATCCTGAGGGTTCACCCGGCAGTGGCGCTTAGCCAATCACAGACTCTGTCTGTTCCCCCTGCGCTGTTGCATGGGAGTTGTATACCAAATCACAGATTTGGACAACTCCTCAAAGGATCTTATAGTGCTATTCATCCAATTATCATATACCCATTATATATGAATCTAACGGAAAAGTGAGCGCTTTCAGATTCTTCGCTTGACACGCGTGTCCGCTCAGAATGACAGCCCTTCGTTTTTCTACAGACTGAGCCTATCCCTTTGCCGGGATAGGTTATCGTATATGGGAAACTGTTCAGACGCCGTAGCGCTCCATGAGGGCGTAGAGGTCCTTGATGTCGCTTTGAATCTCTCTGCCGGCGTCGGTGTCCTTGATCATCAGGCGCGGAGACTTTGTCTCTACGATCCTTCTGTCCGAATGGATGTCGCGGTTCTCCTTCAAGGCGGCGGAGACGCTCTCAAAGGGATGGTGCGCGGTCAGGCTCAGTCCGTGGGAGCTGTAGATCAGGGTGTAGCCCGCGATGCCGGTCGTTTTGTGGTAGCGCTTGCAGAAGCCGCCGTCGATGACGAGCAGCATGCCGCCCGCGCGGACGGGGAGCTCGCCCTTCTTGGTGCGGATGGGGGTGTGGCCGTTGATGATGTGGGAGCCTTTTGTCGGGAGTCCGAATTCCCGCAGGATATTGGAGCAGACGCTCTCAAAATAATATAAGGTATAGTAGGGGTCCTTTTCCTCGACCCAGACGCTCTTGTCGTCGATGTAGGTGTGCTCAAAGGCTTTGATCGTCCTGCCGCAGAGCGGGGACTTTCTGCCGCGCCACAGATACCACATGAAGTCAAGCTCGTCGAGGTTCTTCCTCTTGCTGAAGAAGGCGTGGCGCGCCTTGGCGTCCGCGAGGTCGAAGAGGGCTTTTCCGCTGTAGGTCTTGCCGAACAGCTCCACCTGATCCAACGCGCCGTCGGAGGTCATCGGGACACAGCCGTGGTAGAGGAGGTTGCCGTTGTAGACGCGGTACATACCGCCCTTCTCGTAGAGGAAGGTGATGTGGCGGTTGAGGCGCTCGCTGTTGAGGAAGGCTTTTTTCAGCCCTGCGAACACGGTCGCTTCCTCTTCCGTCATTTCATAGGGGCGGTTCGGGTCGAGGGTGGGGAAGTCGGTGGTATTCATTTGACAGACGGCGCCGTCGATCTCGACCGTGCCGTTTTTTGTGTCGATCTTGTGGAGCAGCATGCGCTCGGTCATGCGGTACTCCGGGTGGCGAAGGATGAGCTGACCCTCGAGCTTGAACTGGATGACGGTGATGGCGCGCTCGAGCGACTGCATCGGGCTGTCGCCATGATAGGTGTGCTCGGCGAAAAGGGCGAGGTCGCGCAGGCTGATGCCGTAGCCGTTCTCGAGGATGCGGACGGTGCGGTATTTGACGCAGTTGGTGACGACGTCGGCGATGCAGGCGTCACAGCCAGCCGCCGCGCCCATCCAGAGGATATCGTGATTGCCCCATTGGATGTCGAGCGAATGGTACTGCATCAGCAGGTCGAGGATCTTGTCCGCCGACGAGCCGCGGTCGAAGATATCGCCGACGATGTGCAGGTGATCGACCGCGAGCCGCTTGATCAGACCCGCGAAGGCGATGATGAAATTATCCGCGTCGACTTCGATGATGGTGTCGAGGATCATCTGATGGTAGCGCACCTGGTTGTTGTCCTCGTCTTTCTGGATATGGAGCAGCTCATCGATGATGTAGGCGTACTCCGGAGGCAGCGCCTTGCGCACCTTGGAGCGGGTGTACTTGGAGGAGAGAAGGCGGGTGATCTCGATCAGGTAGCCGATGGTCGTGCCGTACCACGCGGCGTTGAGTGTGTCCGCGGATTTCAGGAGCTCGAGCTTCTCACGCGGATAGTAGATAAGGGTGCAGATCTCCTTGATCTCGTCATGGGTGAGCGTGTCCGCGTAGAGGCGGTCGAGCTTCTCGCGGATAACGCCGGAGCAGTTGTTGAGGATGTGGCAGAAGGCTTCATACTCGCCGTGGATATCGCTCATGAAGTGCTCGGTGCCCTTGGGCAGGTTAAGGATGGCGGAGAGGTTGATGATCTCGCTGGTCACGGATCGGATATTGGGATACCGCTCGGCGAGAAGGGTGAGATATTTTTCGTAGTCGGTCATGGTGATACCTCTTTTCAAAAACCGTTCATGGGAGATTCTCTTTAAAGATATTGTAACGGCTCGAAGGAGAAAATGCAATTAAAAAGTGTGAGGAAAATCTGTTAAAAAATATTTTTAAATACCTATACGGGAGCAAGTATGAGATTTTGATTCTTCCGCCGATCATCCTGATCATAGGGCTGATCTTCCTCTTGGCGGCGAAGCTGATACAAGAGGAGCCGAACAAGCGGATCGCGCTGAATAGCGGGCTGGCGCCGGTCCTATTCTTCAACGCGCTGAGTTATTTTGTCCTGTACGTTCAGGCGAACGCAATCAAGGATATCGGGAAGTTCGGGTTCAATCGTTTTCTGCTGCTGGCGTTCGGCGTGTTCTTCATCTTTATCGGAAACCTGATGCCGATGGTGAGGAAAAACGCCTTCGTCGGCATGCGGACGAAGTGGAGCATGAAGAACGACGCGGTGTGGAAGAAGTGTCAGCTTTTCGCCGGCGTTTCCATGATCGTCGCGGGCGTGATCTGCGGCGTGCTGGCGTTCGCGTTGCCGGAGCTGTTCGCGATGGTCGGCGTGTTGATCGCGGTCGTGATCGTGAATGTGATCTACTCGTATATCGCGGCGAAAAATGGGTAAACGGTGACCGATTACAAATGGGGCTGTCGCAAAACAAAAAATGTCATTCTGAACGGACACGCGTGTCCGGTGAAGAATCTGAAAGTGCTCACCTTTCCGTTAGATTACACATGAAAGGTATCATCTAATTGGATAAAGAGCACTCTAAGGGGCTATCGCACCTACTCCCGCTTTTCTTGTTCAGTGCCGGCGCCGGCTTTCAGCCGTTCGATCAGCACATCCGATAACGTGTTGATAATGTTTTCAATAGAGCCGAACATAGACGTCCGCATATCATAATCTCCATTTTCTAATTTATCGGAAATGATCATGATACCTGTGCACAGGAGCTGCGCTTCAGGGTTCGTTGCCAGCAGGCGTTTGGTAGCCCTATATCTGTTTCTGAAACAATGCACATACATAAGATCAGCTACAGAATATTTCATGCTGACGGTTTCTTTATCGTTTCCATGACGATTCTGCTGTTTATTCTGTTTCATATTGCGTATCTCCCAAAGAGAATTATTACAGTTGCATTATAACATACTGTTCGCACGATTTCAGTACTTTAAAGCAGTAAAATTAATATTGTTTCTGTCTTTATGCAACAATAACAGCCGCTTGCGTTTGCATGCGGCTGTCGGTGTATTAATTCTATATACAAGGATAAATATAACCAAATAATGATTGTGGCTATTTAGCTGATCATTTTTTACGCCGCAGCGTTATTATTGATGAGCTCAATCGTTTGTCGGATTCTGTACCACAGGGACAGGTCGGTGAATACATCCACAATACTGCCTCTGTCGGTGAACGGCGGTTCCTGCAGGACGGACATATCTTTCAGGACACCGTTGTGGATGATGTATTCGATGATCTGATTGACGAAGTAGATCTGTCTGTCGTCGAGGTTCGCGTCGCTAAGATATTCGGCAAAGGCTTCTTTTGCCGCCCTCATATCCATACCGACGATCTCGCGCACGAATTCGCCGAGCGGTTTCGTACCGTACTGCGCCTCATATTCCTCTTTGGAACCAAGCTCATTCCATAGCAGATCTTCCAACCCTGCGATATCCTCCGACGTCAGCGGTACATTCCCTTTCAGCTTGGCGATCGCGCCCTCACCCTGATGCTGGCGGATATAATACTCCACCTTCTCGCGGTAGTTCTGCAAATCGTCACTATCAAGCTCGGATTCGTTCCAGTCCATCGAAAGAATCTCGTCATCGAAATTCGTGTTGTAAATATCGCCCCGATAAGGGATATATTTCATCAGATTCCTGAGACACTCGCGGATATGCTCAAATTCATTGATCCCGGCATTGTCGAAATAGTCTGTATGCAGGATCTTGTTGATCAACTCAGACTGCGCCATGATCTCGGGGATATTCGCCACACTCGCGACGCCCTGCACCTTGCCGAAGAAATCTTTTCTGCGCTTGCCGTACTTTTTACCGGCAAGATAACACAGCTCGATCCCGTACATCAGCGCGTCAAAGCGCACCGCTTTCGCATCATCCTCGTCGGGGATGATCAACGGCGCCAGCTCGTCGCGGATCGTCAGCGTGTCCTCATAAGTCAGCGCGGTGTAGCTGTCCTTCGATGAAAACTTCTCGACATAGCGCAAATGCTGTCGGACGGCAAAATTCTCACGGTTCAGCTCCAGCGTTTTATGTACCATATCGTCGACCAACGATTCTCTAAACGCGATCAGATCGGTCGTCTGATACTGCAAATCCTGTAATTTAAATACGATCTGCGCCTTCAGGTGGAAAATCGCGCTTTGCAGCGCCGCGTTATTGGCGCTGGGCTTGCCCTTGTTCATGCGGAAGAACTCAAAGTTACCGCAAAAATCGAAGATATAGAACTTGTCCTTATCCTTGCCGTCAAGCAGGTTTTCGCATAATCTGGTGCCGCGGCCGATCATTTGCCAGAACTTCGCCTTGCTCATGACCTTCTTGAAAAAGACGAGGTTCAACACCTCGGGCACGTCGATACCGGTGTCGAGCATATCGACCGAGATCGCGATCTGCGGCATTTTCTGCGGATCGGAGAACTCGTCGATCAGGCTTTGCGCATAATTGACGCGGTTGTCGATCACCTTGGCAAAGCCGTGCTGTAGATGCGGATACTCCTTGTTGAAAACCTCGAGGATCTTCTCCGCGTGATTATGGTTCTTCGCGAAGATGATCGTCTTGCCGATCTTCTGGCCGTAATCCACCGTCAAACCGTTGGTCATCAGAATATGCAGCACCTCACGGATCGTATCGGTGTTGAAGATCCACTCATTCAGCGCGCCCGAGCCGATACTGTCGGGCATTTCGCCGTCCTCATCGGTAAAGGTGCTCTCATATTCCGCCTTATCCTCATCGGACAGCTCGTCATACACGATACCCTGCTCGATGAATTTCAGCCGTGTTTCGACCGACATGAAGTCGACCAAAAAGCCGTCCTTGACCGCCTGACTCAGCTCGTAGGCATAGGTCGGCTCGTTATCGTTCAGATCAAACACCTCATAGGTGTTTTTCTCGACCTCATCTTTCGGGGTCGCGGTGAGTCCCACCAGCGGCGCGTCGAAGTAGTTGAAGATATCTTTATACTTGTTGTAGATGGAGCGGTGCGCCTCGTCGCAGATCAAGAGATCGAAGTGACCGCAGGTGAAGAGCTTGCCCTCGTCGTCTTTTACCTCGTCAATACAGCCCATCATCGTCTGATAGGTCGAGAAAACGCAGTGCGCCGTATAGTTGTCCTTTTCCTCACAGAGATTCGTCACGCTCAGATCGGGCAGGAGATTGACAAAACTGCGCTTTGCCTGTGTCACGAGCGAGGTGCGGTCAGCGAGGAACAGGATATTCTTCACCCATCCGTGTTGTAACAAAACATCGCACAATGAAATGATCGTCCTCGTTTTACCTGAACCGGTCGCCATGACGAGCAGCGCCTTGCGGCGGTTCTTGTTGTCAAAAGCATCGCACACCGCCTTGACCGCCGCTTCCTGATAATAGCGCCCGGCGATATCGCGGTTGATATAGATATTTTTGAGCGGTCGGCGCATGGTCTGCAGGTTGAAGAACTTCTCCAGATCGCGCTTTGACCAGATCGCCGCGACTCTGCGCTCGGGATAAACGCCGTCGTCGATACGGGTATCAAAGCCGTTGGTCAGGAAGATGACCGGACGGCGGTGGTATTTCTTTTCGAGCAGATCGGCATAGAGCTTTGCCTGCTGTCTGCCGACGGCGGGATCCTTACAGGTGCGCTTGGCTTCGATCACCGCGAGCGCCCTGCCGTCGTCGCCGTACAGCACATAGTCGGCATAACCGACCTCGGAGCGGTTCGGCATACCGGGCAGCTCCACTTCATCCAGCCAGTCCCTGCCCTGTGTCCAGCCCGCGTCGGTCAGCATGGTGTCGATATAGATCTTGCGCGTCGCGAACTCGGTCAGGTCGATCGGCTTGGGGGTATAGGTCTGCTGCTGTTCGGATCGGCGAGCGGTCAACTCTTCGCGCAGGCTATGATTTTCCTCTGTCAGCTTTTCGAGGTCGATCTCTTTTTCGGCGAGCTTGGCGGTCTCAGCCTTCAGCCGTTCATTCTCCGCTTTCAGGTTGTCGATATCGACCTTTTCGCCGTCCGATACCATCGCCATCGCTTCCTTGGCGGTCAGCCTGAGCAGTGAGGGGTCAAAGGTCTGTTCGTGATACTCCTCGGCGTAGCAGTAGGCGACGAAATCCATGAAGTAAAACAGATTCTCTACGCACAGCTCTGCCTGCTGAACGGTGACCCTCTGACCGGTGTGGGCGGAACGGTTGCCGACCTTGCGGATGAAGTCCATGCGGCGCAGGATATCGTCGCCCGCGATATCGCGGAACTCCTCGGTAGACATCAGCACCGCGAGCGTTTCATTATACGGGAGCTTGAGATCCTTGTCGACCGAATACATCCACTTGACCGCGAACTCCATCGCCCTGCGGCAGTTGAACGCGCAGGCGTCGGGGTCGATATGTAAGATCCGCTCCGCGCTGATCGCCACATCCGCAAAGCTCTCAAACCCCTTGTCCAGTTTTAAGAAATCAAAGTTGGTCATAGTTTTCACCAATCACTTGCAGATAATAAAATTCTCAATTTCAAAAGAATAATCTGTTTTTTTACGTGCGTTCATTATTGCAATCATTTTTCCAATATCTGATGCTGCATAATCAGCGGGCACCATATCAAATTCTTTTGGGATAATCATTTTCACTTCATTCTTGTTTAGACCATATGTTTTTGCGGTGCGTTCAGCTGCAGTATCAAGATTTAATTCTAAACAACCTAAAGAAAGTAATAATGAAAAACCTGTCATACTAATTGGGGAAAACGCGGATTGAATAGAATTGAATAGCGTTTTTAAGGTTTCTATGTCTTTTATAAATCCAAATTTTACATTCTTTATAAGAAAGGTGACCGTTAAATAATCAATCTGTTTTGTTGTTAATTGACCAACTGTAGTTATTGCAGAATCAATCACTCGTTTTATATAGTTGTTATCTGCTTTTTCAACTCTGCTCACGATTAGATCGCTCAGTGTGTTTAACAGTTCATCTGTTCCGAATCTTGCATAGCTTTTCTGCGCTTCATAATATGCATATTGCATATCAGGATCGGTAAACTCATTATAATTGACAGTGTTCATCTTGGCAAGTTGATTGAATACTTTTTCCTGAAGTTCATCCATTCTTTGCTGTACTACCGCTAACGCTTCCTCTTGCAATCTTGGGAAATTTTCTATAAACAGCTTGTTGACAATTTCGATTGCTTTTTCAGGAGGAATACCCACATAATTATTTTGAATGCCTATATTATTCCCATCGCTGTTTTTTCCCGTTTTTTGAGTGATTTGATAGTCTTCATTCATCTGTATCATCTCCTTTATTTACCTTTATTCCTATCTGTGTATTGTTCTTGCCACTTTGATTTTGCTTTATCACTGTTTTTTTCTTACTAATGGTTGTTTTTACAAACAAACCGATCAAAGCGGCTCCTAAGGTAGCACCTAAGCCAATTAAAGCGATAATCATTTCTTCACTCATAATTCTATCTCCTACGCTAATCGTTATTACGGTTTATTCCTTGCATTCGTTAATCTTATGATATCACAAATAATAAAAGTTCAAATAGACATACCATTCCTTTTTTATCCAAAGTATTCCTGCATTAATGATTTTTTTAGGGTTTCGAGTTTTTCAATGGATTGATTTATTATTGTTTTTATTTTATTAATTTGATTAATATACGCCAGATACTCTTGTTGCATTTTGTAAGGTGGTAAAATGATATTGCATTTAAGAATTCCATCTTGACCTATTGTAGTCATTGTTGCTGTTTTTGCAGAAGCTAATACCTGATTTCTGAAGAAATCTAACGTTGTGAGTACTTGCAAGTATTCTGGAATAACTTTGTTTGTATCGAGCGGCAATCGTATTACATGACACTCAAACAATACATTATCAGGAATATTAGTCGGTACTATAGAAGCTTTACCAATTCCCTCAGCAACTAAAGAAGAACGACAAAACAGCATATCACCATATTGAACACGGTATTTTTCAATAGATGTATTATTTGCATTCGTTTTAGGGAGATTGTCACAATTTGAATACATACGATTAACTATGTTAGTCACACCCAGAATTGATACATTACCATTATCACAATACTCATCTCTTTTAGCAAAAAAACCGTTTGAAGCTTTTCCTCGCAAAACATTAGCGATAACTAATTCATCCCAATTAAATGGATTAATGATTGGATCTCCAAACATCTCAACAAATCGGGATTTGATGAGCTCGTCCAGTTTGTTGAGTTGTACAGAATACAAGTCTAAGATATTGTCTATCGTTGATAATACAACTACGATTTTCTCTTGTTCTTCTTTTGTGTGTTCAATCAAGTGCGCTTCTTTCAACCACTTATAATGGCGGTTGTAACCGGTGTTCGGAATTCGAACAGATGACAAAAGATAATAGAGATAGTTATAGTTGGCTTGTTCTTCTTTACTTTTGATAACCTTCACACCATCGGCACCGATAAAAAACGGAGTATCGATGTATTTTATAACTCTGGTATGATCTCCAAAAATGATTGCAGGTACATCGGAAAACAAACCTTCTTCTATATCCGTATAGCCTGCTATCTGCTTTTGTCCTTGATCAATAATAGGGTGTTTTCCGTTTTCTTGATAATCACTTGTTGGCAACTTTTTTGCAAACTTAGTTACATCTTTAAATAAATCCGAATAAATCATTATTATCCTCACGAAGCAAAAACTATCTACCTTGACACATCTACACCAACAACTTCATATGAAAAGAACTTCTCCATTTTATCGTAATCAACATATTCTTTAAAGTAACTATTACTTGAATATCGTAAAACAAACTTGTTCTTTTCAGATGAAGGATAAATGATATAAATGCACCTATCATTTAAGTTGATTTCAGTTTTTAGTTGGTCAAATATCATGCTTATGTAATCCGACGCAATCTGTAGATACACACTATCCTTAAAAGCAAGAGAAATAGGATAAGGAAGAAAGAACACAATATTTTCATCTGCTTTATCCCTCAGAATTTGGTCTCTCATAATCTTATAAAGTTTTGTGTTTTCAGTGTGATGGGGATTATCTCTGAGAGAGAATGGGTCAAATTGTGCTGCCTCATCACGCATTTCTTCAATCCATTTTTTGATTTCAGGGGCATGCTCTCTCCTATTTCTCAATAAATATACTTGCTCTTGTTGAAAAGGTAGTTTTGCATCGAATTTAGCATTGGTAACAATGTCGATATAGTCACACTGTCCTGCTGACTGATCTTCGACCATAGAGTATGAATTTGGGAAAACAGTCTTGGATAGGTTCATTAAATCCAATACAAACGATTCATAATTCTTTTTATTGAATAACTCAATAAAATCATTTGATACAGAAAAAGCGTGTTTTATTACCATCGCGTTCACCTGAGGATTATTTCTAATTCATTCAGACCTTTGGCGATCTCTGCTTCGAGCTGTTTGAGGTCGGCGAGGAGCTCGCTTGTGGGCGGGTATTCGACGGGGATATACTCGACCTTTTTGTACTTGTTAATCGAGAGGTCATAGCCGTTTTCGGCGATCTCGCTCTTTTCGACAAAGAAGGATTTTTCGGTGCGTTCGCGGTCGGCTTCTTTCTCTCGATTGCGGAACCGCTCGATGATATCGGGGATATCGTTCTGAGCTATTGGTGTGCGCTTGTCGTCAAGGCTCAGACCGTCCGCCTGCATATCGTAGAACCACACCTTGTCCGTGCCGCCGTGTCCGGTCTTGGTGAAGATCAGGATTCCCGTGCTGACGCCCGCGTAGGGCTTGAACACGCCCGAGGGCATGGAGATCACCGCCTCGAGGCGGTTGTCCTCGATCAGCGCTTTGCGGATCGCCTGATGCGCCTTTGACGAGCCGAAGAGTACGCCGTCGGGTACGATGCAGGCACAGCGCCCGCCCACGCGCAGCATCCTGAGAAACAGCGCGATGAAGAGCAGCTCGGTCTTCTTCGTCTTGCAGACCTTCAGGAGATCAGCCGATACCGAGTCATAGTCCAGACTGCCCTTGAACGGCGGATTCGCGAGGATCAGGCTGTACTTGCCCTTATCCTGATTTTGGTCGCTCAGGCTGTCACGGTATTCGATATAGGGGCTTTCGATGCCGTGGGTCATCATGTTCATCGCGCCGATACGCAGCATGGTTCGATCCATGTCGTAGCCGAAGAACATATGATTCATGAAATGATCCTTCTTCTGCTTGTTGTAGAAGATATCCTCCTTGCGGTTCTTTTTCAGATATTCCGCCGTCGTGATCAAAAAGCCCGAGGTACCGCACGCGGGATCGCAGATCACGTCCTCGGGGGTGGGCTGCATGAGCTGTACCATCATGCTGATGATATGGCGCGGGGTACGGAACTGACCGTTTAAGCCCGACTGCGAGATCTTGCTGAGCAGATATTCGTAGGTGTCGCCGCGGACGTCGGCACTCTGATCCTTGCTCATGAGGTCATAGATCACGTCGAGCGAGTCAACGACCTTGGAGAGCACGAGCGGAGTGGGGATCATAAAGATCGCGTCGTCCATGTATTTGGCATAGGCACTGTTCTTGTCCGTGTGAAGGTTCTTGATGAACGGGAAAACATCTTCCTGCATGACGGTGTACATCTTGCCAGCGGGGAAGTCGTGGAACACCGACCACTTGAGCGTTTTGCCTTTGACCTTGCGCCCCGCGATTTCCACTTCATCCGCAAAGATGCTCTCGAACGGCAGTCCGAGCATGGCGCATTCCTTTGCCTTGGTGTTATCCGCGTCGTCGAGATCGTGAATGAACATCAGGTAGGTGATCTGCTCGATGACCGTCAGCGGATTGACGATACCTCCCGCCGCGAAGATATCCCATAAGCTGTCGATTTTGTTTTTCAGTTCTCCTGTAATCATACTTCATTCTCCCTGTTCCATGTGTAGGAGGTATAGCGACCTCCGCTGATTTTGATGATCTCGCCCTTGCTTTGCAGGTCGGCAAGCGTGCGCTGTACCGTCACCTGGCTGATATCGGGGCATTGTTCCATGATCTCTGATTTCGTGATCCTGCCAAGGGTGCCTTTGATGATCTCGCGAATGCGCTCGGGCTTGCTGAGGTTCTTTGTGGATATTACCTCTACGCGTGAGGCAAACTCTCTGTGTGCCAATACCAGTACGCCGAGCATATATTGCACAAACGGGGCATAGTCGTTCTTGCCCTCATGCCAATTCTCAGAGCTATACTGCAAGGCTTCATAGTAGGTGTCCTTGCTCTGCTCGATGATCTTCTCGATACTGATATATTTGCCGACGATATAGCCGCTGCGATAGAGTAAAAGCAGGGTGAGCAGTCGGCTCATGCGACCGTTGCCGTCGTTGAACGGGTGAATGCAGAGGAAGTCGAGGATGAACATCGGGATCAGCAGCAGAGGATCGGCGTCGGGATTTTGTAAGGCTTCATTGTACGCGGCGCAGATAAATTCGATCGCGTCGGGCGTTTCCCATGCCGGTACAGGTTGGAATCGGACGAATTGATTGCCCTGTGCGTCTTCTTCTGCGATCACATTGTCGGCGTTTTTGTAGCTGCCACCGATGGAGCTGCCGCTGTATTTGTAGAGGTCGCGGTGGAGCTGGAGGATCATGCCCGGTCTGAGCGGGATATAATCATAGTTTTCGTGGATCGTTGCGAGAACATCGCGGTAGCCGGCGATCTCCTGCTCACTGCGATTGCGGGGATTGGTCTTGTCGAGGACGATCTTCTTGATCCGATCGTCGGAGGTGTAAATGCCCTCGATCTTATTGGACGCCTCGGTGCTCTGGATCTTGGCGATCTCCAACAGCTGAGTGAGGGTGTCGCTTTCCGCTTCGATATACAGCTTTTGCTGTCCCTTGTATTCGTGGATCTTCGTCAGCATCGATACGATATCAGGCTGCAACAGCGCATGGATCCCCTCAACATAATTCGGCTTTTTCATATATCATCAATTCCTTCTGTGAGATAGGTGTATAGGCAGATTTTGATACAATTCTATTATAGGATTCAATTATTCCATTGTCAATATCAATTTCATCATTTTTGGCAATATGATAAAATTGAATTTGTAATGATATACCAACAACCTCTTTTCGGTTAATATTAAGCAACGGCACAGGGAAATCCCTGTGCCGCCGTGCCGATAAGACTATAAATATTTTCAAATTATGATAATATCGATGGGTGCATCGCCGATAATACTTTCCAAGATTTCGGCGTCACGCTGTTTACAAAAGAGAAAGCTCTGCTGATCGTTTTGCTCAGCGTTTCGTATAAACGGTCTGAGCTTCACCGTATTCACATTACCGGTACAGATCCAAGCGGGGGAATCATCAATGAATCCCGTTCCTATGATATAACGATATCTTCCTCGACTGTCTTTTTCCGACGTATCAATATGGTACCGTTCTATGATCTCGCTCTCTGTTGATGTATCGTCTTTATACAGATCATAAAATTGACTGAGGAAGACATCCCCCGTTGAAAACACATAAAAATATTGATACCCTGCAGTATTGATTCTTTCATTATAGTAATTATACCCATCAGCAATTTGAGTCAACGCCCCTCCAACATCTTCACATAAAAGGACTGCCGTATCGACTGTCGCGCTGAAATAACGTTTTAATGCTTCCGAAACAAGCCTTTCGTGTTTTCCTAAGGAACTGACAACCATATTTGTTTTATAGATTGGGATGATCTTATTCCTACCAGCGAAAAAGCCTAATAGTTTACTTCCCTGAAAAGCCGTCGATTCATAACCAATTAAGCGTATGAACTCAATAGCCTCGTAATAATAAACTGTATCGCCATGAACCGCATCCTCAAAACTCGGTTTTGAAAATAGTTCGTATGCAATACCAGCTCGATCCATAAGTGCAAAAAGACAAGCCTGCTGTCTCTTCCTCCTTCGCCGCTTGATGCTGTAGTGTCTGTCAGTTTCCTCTTCAACATACACTCGGTACTTCATGTAATGAAGCTCACGGGTGAGTTTCTTTCCCTTCAGCGTCAATTGATATTTAGTGTATTTCTCTATTGCGGTTTTAAGCTCATCAAAACTGTAATAGACTTTTCCGTAATACATCTCCTGCTTCATAATTCCAAAGAAGTTCTCCATTCATAACTGTATTTTGGCATAAAAATCCGACCTCCGAAATTTAGATTCTTGGTCTAACTTTCGGGGGTCGGGTCAGAATGGATGCGGTCTGCTGTTGTTCTATGCACATATTCTGTTACTCTGTAGCGGAAGTGGGGCGGGCGAAGACCAAATCCAATTGCTCGGCGGCGGCTGCGTCGGCGGGTTGGATGGCGTGGGTGTAGATCCTTGTCGTTATGGTCGGGTCGGCGTAGCCTAATCTTGCGGCTATTGTTGTCAGCGGGATACCGGAGTTGATCATCAGCGTGGCGTTCGTGTGGCGCAGGCTGTGGATCGAGATGTCCGGCAGGCCGTGCGCTCTTATGAAATCACGGAACCAGCAGTCGATAGTGTCCGGATGGATCGGCATGCCATCGGGCTTGGTGAATAGCCTATCGCAGTCTATCCATCTGTCGTCCATAGAAAGTCTGCACTGTGCCTGCCACCATTTGTATTCCTTGATTGGTTGAAGGGAGGCGCCGCTGTCGGCGAGATGCTCCCGATTCTTGATTCCTCTCACTCATCAAGGAAAATCAGCCGTTGGGAAAGGTGTTCTCAGCGTAAATGTGATTCATCACTGCTGCTTTTGTTATGCTGCATCAATCAAAGCGCCGCTTATTGTGCAGTATGACTGACGAAACAGAGCAACCATAGGAGGATTTTCAGGTGTGAGCCTTTCGGGCAAAAAATAACCCCACCACCAAACGGTGATGAGGGTAGTGATCGTATAGAGATTCTGGAGGCACAGCTGTAAAAGAAGGGCTTTATACCGAATCCACCGAAGCCGAACAGCGAGAGGAGCGCTACGAATTGGCGCGCTGTCTAACGCATGACACAATCCTTATGAAGGAGCACGCCTCCAATTTGTTCCATGTCAAGTGCAGGCTTCCCGACGCAAAGGATGACCCGCTCGCCTCTATCAAGCAATTCACGGAAAACAGCGATGAAGCAGCGCTGCACCGTTATCGCGAGAGAATCACGCAGGCGGTTGATACTAAGTAGCAATAAAACACTTTAATATCTATTGCGGAGAATTCCGCATAACTGCGTTGTCAGTCTTGACAGGCGCCAGCCTGCCTGC
>OCVV011334145.1_pt1 | contig 14968 bp, 9 predicted proteins | sample 1539721 | NCBI WGS metagenome assembly OCVV01 (sample SAMN02144230, study PRJEB22623) | gut metagenome | biome: sheep rumen | host: Ovis aries | place: New Zealand
CCATCAGGACTGTCGCCACCAGGGCCATCGCTATGAGTAACCGTTTCATCATTTGGCTGCAAAGGTACGGAAAAAGGTTGAATATATCAATGCTTTTCGGAAGATTCTTTGCAAGCAAGGCATCCTTTTAGTCAAGCGAGCGCAGAACAGCGATGGGGTGATCTCATATATTTTAAACCACAATCTGTGGGTGGTTTCATTTTTTTATTGTATTTTTGCAGCATGAAAGAAAGAATCAAGCGACAAACTATAAAAACAAGTAAGTTATGAACGTAGGAGACAAGGCACCAGAGATTCTGGGTAAGGACGAAGAGGGACGGGACATCCGTCTGAGTGACTATCGCGGACGAAAGCTCGTGTTGTATTTCTATCCCAAGGACAATACTAGCGGCTGTACGTCTGAGGCATGCAGCCTGCGCGATCATTATCAGCAACTGCAAGCCGCTGGCTATGAGGTAGTAGGCGTGAGTAAGGACTCTGCTGCATCACATCAGAAGTTCAAGGAGAAGCACGAATTGCCCTTCCCCCTGATTGCCGATGTGGACCACACGCTGCTGGAGGCGATGGGAGCCTGGGGTGAAAAGTCGATGTATGGCAGAAAGACGATGGGCACCATCCGCACCACGTTTATCATCAACGAGGAAGGCATCATCGAACAGATCATCGCAGGCAAGCAGATAAAGACCAAGGAACACGCCCAGCAGATTCTTGGCGGTAAAGAGTAGAGGGGACGACAGAAGATAGGCGATTTAGCGATGATGAACGAGGCTACACGGTTGTTCATAAGTCAGCACTGGCAGGACGATGTGCGCGAGCTGGCACTCCGGGGGACGAAAGACCCTGAGGTGAACCTGGCGTTTGCCCTACAGCAGATAGATGGCCGCCGCAGGGCACAGGAGAAACTTCCATCGTGGGCGGCAATAGAGGGCATCGTGTGGCCTCCGCACCTCTCGATGGAGCAATGTTCAAGCGAGTTGACGGCCCGTTACAAAGCGAAGGTGGCTGGCGGAGGAAGCCTATTTGTAGACCTGACAGCTGGATTTGGCGTCGATGCGGCATTTATCGCAGCGGGGTTTGAGAGGGCGGTCTGCGTGGAACTTCAGAAAGAATTATGCGCCATCTCATCGGCGAATTTCGAGGTTTTAGGACTTCGTCAGATTGAGGTGGTGAACGGCAACGGTGTGGACTATCTGCATGCGATGGAGCCAGCAGACCTGGTGTTCATCGACCCTGCACGCCGCGACGAGCACGGAGGGCGCACCTACGGCATCGCCGACTGTACGCCGAACGTGCTCGAGATCATCGATGAAATGGAGGAAAAGGCGGTGCGGATCATGATTAAACTCTCGCCAATGCTCGACTGGCGTAAGGCTGTGGAGGATATCGGCAGACAGCACGTGGCGGCTGTACATATCGTGTCTGTGAACAACGAGTGCAAGGAGTTGCTTATCGTCGTGGAGGGCAGAACGCGGAGTGTGGAGGGAAAATACTCTGTGCATTGTGTGAATCTGCTGGCTGATGGTAGGACGGAAAGATTCTCGTGGAGTGTGGAGAGTGATTCGTGGAGGGAGGAGTGTGGAGGGAGGAGTGAGATATGTTCAGAGGGTGATTCTGCGGCAGGAGTATTCTCCCTCCACCTTCCACCCTCCTCCCTCCACGAGATTCCCTCCACCACCCACTATCTTTACGAACCCAATGCCTCTGTGATGAAGGCAGGCTGTTTCGACTTGCTGGAAGCGCATTTTGGGGTGAGAGCACTCCATCAGAACAGCCACCTGTTTGTGTCAGACAGGCAGATAGACGGATTCCCTGGCCGTGGGTTTGTCATCGAGCGGGAGACATCGATGAACAAGCGCGAACTGAAGGCCAGTCTCGCAGACATTACCCAGGCCAACATCGCCGTAAGAAACTTCCCCTTGTCTGTGGCAGAGCTCCGCAAACGGCTGAGGATTCAGGACGGCGGCAACGTCTATATATTCGCTACAACCACTGCAAAGGAGGGCCATCGGCTCTTTATTTGCAAGAAAATCTCTTAGTGATGCAATAAAAAAGCCACAGATTAACACTGACAATTAATGTTTTTCGGTGAAAATCTGTGTAATCTGTGGCTAAAATTTGGTTTTTTGCTCGCTTATTCGTAATTTTGCACCGAATAACAGAACGGATTTATGGAAACTGAAAACGATAACATCAAGAATCAACCAGAAGAACAGGTACAGTATAACGACGACAACATCCAGACGCTGTCGGGTCTTGAGCACATCCGGTTGCGCCCTGGTATGTATATCGGAAAGCTCGACGACGGTTCGAAGCCCGATGACGGTATCTACGTGCTGCTGAAGGAAGTGTTCGACAACTCCATCGACGAGTTCAAGATGAAGGCCGGCGACCGCATCGAGGTGACCATCGAGGACAACCTGCGTGTGACGGTACGCGACTTCGGGCGAGGCATCCCTCAGGGCAAGCTGATTGACTCGGTGAGCATCCTGAACACCAGCGGAAAATTCGACTCGAAGGCCTTCAAGAAATCTATCGGCCTGAATGGCGTGGGTGTGAAGGCCGTCAACGCACTGAGTAGCCGTTTCGAGGTGCGCAGCTATCGCGACGGCAAGGTGCGCAAGGCCGTCTTCGCATGTGGCAAGCTAGTAAGCGACGTCACAGAGCCCACGCAGGACGAGAACGGCACCTACGTGTTCTTTGAACCCGACAACACTCTCTTCAAGAACTACTCCTATCACGATGAAATCGTGGAATACATGCTCCGCAACTATACCTACCTGAATACAGGCCTCACCATCATGTACAATGGCCGCCGCATCCTCTCCCGTCACGGATTGGAGGACTTGCTCAAGGACCGCATGACCAGTGATGCCCTCTATCCCATCATCCATCTGCAGGGCGAGGATATTGAGGTGGCCTTCACCCATGCCAACCAGTATGGCGAGGAGTACTACTCGTTCGTCAACGGCCAGCACACCATTCAGGGCGGCACCCACCAGAGCGCCTTCAAGGAGCATATCGCACGCACTATCAAAGAGTTCTTTAATAAATATGAGTATGGCGATATCCGCACGGGTATCGTGGCAGCTATCTCCATCAATGTCGAGGAGCCTATCTTCGAGAGCCAGACGAAAATCAAGCTGGGCTCCACCACTATGTCGCCTGACGGCGTGAGCATCAACAAATACGTAGGCGATTTCATCAAACAGGAAGTAGACAACTATCTGCACATCCACGGCGATGTGGCAGAGGTGCTCGAGAACAAGATCAAGGAGAGCGAGCGCGACCGCAAGGCGATGGCAGGCGTGACGAAGCTGGCCCGTGAACGAGCCAAGAAGGCCAACCTACACAACCGCAAGCTACGCGACTGCCGTATCCACTTCAGTGATACGAAGAACGACCGCAAGGAAGAGTCGAGCATCTTCATCACTGAGGGCGACTCCGCCAGCGGCAGCATCACGAAAAGCCGCGACGTAAACACCCAGGCCGTATTCTCCCTGCGGGGCAAGCCTCTGAACTCGTTTGGACTCACCAAGAAGGTGGTCTATGAAAACGAGGAGTTCAACCTGCTGCAGGCTGCCCTCGACATCGAGGAGGGTCTGGACACCCTGAGATATAATAAGGTGATCGTAGCCACCGATGCTGATGTCGACGGCATGCACATCCGCCTGCTCATTATCACCTTCTTCCTGCAGTTCTTCCCGGAACTGATCAAGAAGGGACACGTCTATGTGTTACAGACTCCGCTCTTCAGAGTCCGTAACCGTCGTACGAAGATCCGCAACAAGAAGGTGATTGCCGAGGCTGACGCCAAGTCGGAAAGGCTACGAGTAGGCGACGGTACGTCGGGAATTAAGAAATCCGACTTCATCACCCGCTATTGTTATAGCGAGGAGGAGCGCCAGACGGCCATCAACGAGCTCGGGCCAGACCCCGAGATCACTCGATTCAAAGGCCTCGGTGAGATTTCGCCCGATGAATTCGCAGGTTTTATCGGCCCAGACATCCGCCTGGAACAGGTGACACTCCACAAGAACGACCAGGTGCAGAAGTTGCTCGAATATTATATGGGCAAGAACACGATGGAGCGCCAGAACTTCATCATCGATAACCTCGTCATCGAGGAAGACAGGCCGGAAGAAGACCTACCCTAACCCTCCCTAAAAGGGAGGGAACGAATAGTTCAGAGGATGGAGTATAAGACGGCAAGTCCTGACAGGTATGGGTTATTGAAGGCGTTCGCAAGGGAGAACCGCCAGAATATGACTCTTGCTGAGAGTGTGTTATGGGATGCACTTCGTGCAGGCTCTATTGACGGACATGATTTTCTTCGTCAGTATATTATTGGAGATTATATTGTTGATTTCCTCTGTAGGGATAATGGTCTTATTATTGAAGTTGATGGAGGTTATCACTCAGAGCCGAGGCAAGCAGAGGATGATGAACAAAGAACAGAGTGGCTGGAGTCGAGAGGCTATCATGTCTTGAGATCCACGAACGATGAGGTATTATATGATCTGGAAAATGTGCTTTACGAAATAGAACAAAATCTAAAATGAATTGTAAGTCAGAACACTTGAAACTATTAACTCCCTCCCTTTTAGGGAGGGTTGGGGTAGGTCTTCTTCTCCTTATTTCCACCACGGTTTATGGTCAAAGAATGACGGAATCTCTGCATAAGCTGCAGTACGCCGAGATGGTGATCAACAGCCTCTATGTGGACAGCGTCGACGAGGTGAAACTGGTAGAGGACGGCATCCGAGGTATGCTCAGCAAGCTCGACCCTCACTCCTCCTACGCTACCCCGAAGGAGGTGAAGGAACTGAACGAACCCCTCAACGGCAATTTTGAGGGTATCGGCGTTCAGTTTAACATGATGGAGGACACACTCATCGTCATCCAGCCTGTCTCCAATGGCCCCTCAGAAAGGGTTGGTATTATCGCTGGCGACCGCATCGTATCCGTCAACGACACCGCCATCGCTGGGGTGAAGATGTCGAAAGAGGAGATCATGAAGCGCCTTCGCGGTCCGAAGGGTACGAAGGTGGAGTTGGGTGTGGTGCGGCAAGGCATCAGCGAAACGCTCAAGTTCACCGTTAAGCGCGATAAGATTCCTGTCCATTCCATCGACGCCACCTACATGATCCGGCCTGCCATTGGCTATATCCGCATAGGCAATTTCAGCGCCACCACCCATGAAGAATTCCTGGAGGCACTGAAGGCACTGAGGGCACAGGGCATGGAGCGGCTTATCCTCGACCTGCAGGAGAATGGCGGCGGTTATCTGAAGGCGGCTGTCGACATCGCGGACGAATTTCTGCAGCGCGGCGACCTTATCGTCTATACAGACGGGCGCAGAGCACCACGTACAGAGTACACCGCCAACGGCAACGGAGCCTTCATGGATGGCAAGGTCGTGGTGCTGGTTGACGGCTATACAGCCTCAGCGGCAGAGATCGTCACTGGCGCCATCCAGGATCATGATCGTGGACTTGTCGTGGGTCGTCGCACCTTTGGCAAAGGTCTGGTACAGCGCCCTATCGACCTGCCCGACGGCTCGATGATCCGTCTCACCGTCGCACACTATTACACCCCCTCAGGCCGTTGCATCCAGAAGCCCTATAAGAAAGGCGACGCCAAGGACTATGCGATGGACATGGTGAACCGTCTGAAAAGCGGCGAGCTGACCAATGCCGACAGCGTCCATTTCATCGACTCGCTGAAGTATGAGACACTACGCGAACACCGCACCGTCTATGGCGGAGGGGGCATCATGCCAGACTACTTCGTACCCCTCGACACCACACTTTATACCCGATTCCATCGACAGCTGGCCGCCAAGGGCATCGTCATTCAGCAGAACCTGCGCTATGTAGACAACAACCGCAAGCAACTGAAAGCACGTTGGACAAACTTTGCCGACTTCAAGCAGCATTTCGAGGCACCGCAAAGCCTTGTCGATACTATTTTGTCAGAAGGAGAGAAACAAGGCATCAAACCCAAGGACGAGGCAGAACTCGAGAAGACCCTGCCCTACCTGCGTGTGCAGATAAAGGCCCTCATCGCCCGCGACCTCTGGGAGATGAGTGAGTATTTCTCCGTCTTCAATGAAAGCAGCGAGATTATTAAGAAAGCCCTTGAAGTAATCATGAACGACTCCAAGGAGGCCCCTTCAAAATAATAAAAGAAAGAACTAGATGAGAACAACTAAATGCTTGGTAGCCGCCATCGTGGCGAGTGCCTTTAGTGTCTGCCCCATGCAGGCACAGAACACTGTCGTGGGTATGATGCCTGAAAACGGTGCAGTGGAAGTGAACCCTGACACACACCTCAGGCTGACGATGGCTGAGGATGCCGTCATCGGAACAAAAGGATTCATCACTGTCTATGACAAACAGACGGGACGAGTGGTTGACCGTCTCGACATGAGTATCCCTGCAGGCCCTACGGAGGGTCAGCCCAGGAATCCGTCAGCCCAATACACACCCGTACCTTATTTATATAAGGCCCATCAGCACATCACCAACCGCAACACCAAAGCCGGCACCCCCTCCGGCGTCAATGCCTGGGACATGGGGCACTATCAGTTGGACATCATAGGAGGCTTCTCCGACGGATTCCACTTCTATCCCATCATTGCCCACGGCAAACAGCTGACCATCTATCTGCATCACAACATGCTGGACTATGACCGAGAGTACTATGTCACCATCGACAAGGGCGTCATTAAAGGCTGCAACGGTATCAAGGGGAAACGGGGTTGGACCTTCCGCACGAAAGCAAAAGCACCAGCCCCTGAGCAACAGGTGCTGACAGTTTCAGCCGATGGAACGGGGGATTTCTCTACCGTTCAGGGGGCTCTCGACTTCATCCCCGACTCTGTTTCGACAGAGCAAGAAGGCTACAAGGTGATGGTGAAGAATGGCGACTATGAAGAACTGGTCTACTTCCGCAACAAGCGGTTTGTCACCATCGAAGGCGAATCCAGAGAGGGAGTGCTCATACATTATCCTAACAATGAGGTTTTCAATCCCCACCCTGCCGACATTAAGACCAACGAGGTTAAAGGCACGTTCCCATCCCGTCGCGCTGCCTTTGCGGCAGACAACTGTAGCGATTTGACATTCCGCAACCTGACACTCAAGACAGACTGCAAGGGTCAGGCCGAGGGCCTACTCGTCAACGGTGAACGCAACTACTTTGAGAATGTTCACATCATCGGCGACGGCGATGCGCTCCAGGCCAACGGCAGCTGCTATTGGCAGAACTGCCGTATTGACGGCGGCGGCGATACCATCCTTGGCCGCGGTCCCTCGTTCTTCAACCACTGCGTGATTACGAGTTATGGCGCCTTTATGTGGATCCGTAACACGGACGAGAACCACGGTAACATCTTTGTAGACTGTCATTTCAAAGGATTGTCACCATACGCGGAGTTAGGCCGGCTGCCAGACAATAAGGGGAAGAACTACCCCCATGCCGAGTGCGTGTTGCTGAACTGCACCCTCGAGGGTATCCCTGCTGCTGGCTGGGGACAGACAGACGATGGTGCCAAGACCGCCACCATCCTCGAGTTCAACAGTCACGACCCTGAGGGGCAACCTGTCTCCACCGCCGATCGCCATCCGCTAATGCGACAGCTAGACCCCATCCGCGATGGGGCTATCATTGGCCGCTACGCTGACAGCCGTTGGGTTCTCGGATGGTGATGCCAGACAATCGTTAGTATTCGTAGAGTTTGATGTGGAGTATTTTCCATTCTCCACAGGAGATGCGGGCATGACGGCCTTGGTGATCCTGGTCGCCATTCTCGCGGCGGATATAATTGAGTCTGCCCAGACTGTCGACACTCACCTCGTCGACAGAGGCGATGCCTAATCGCTTGCCAGAGAATCGCTTTTTGTCAACCGTAAGCTCTTTTTTCCCCTCAACGACGAACCCGTCTTCACCAAGCACCTTCTCTGCCTCAAAGGCTTTCTCGTAAGCTGTGGCAAAGCTGACAACAATGCCAGAGCCAGCCAGCAAGTACTCGTTTGTGGCAAGCTTCAACAACATCGCACCTCCCTCTGGCCACTCAGAACCGTCTGTGGCTCGTGGATCCCAGGGCAGGGTAAAGAAATGTCGGCAGGTGATAACGGTCTGCCCGTCGTTGATGATCCGTTCCTTGTCTTGTTGGTCGAACAAGAGTCCCCAGGAGGCTTTGGGCTTTGAGCTTTGAGCATTGGGCTTTGAGCTTTGAGCATTGAGCTTTGAGCTTTGAGCATTGAGCTTTGAGCATTGCCGGATGAGGCCGTAGGCCCTTGTCACCGACTCTGTCTCTTCAGGTGCAGCCTGATCGATGGCGAAGGGCGAGAATCCGAGGGCCTGGTGCTCGCCAAAGGCGTACATCGCCCTTACTCCACTATTCACGCAGCAACGGCTCTCAGGGATGAAGAGTGGATTATTGTGGAGTGCATACTGCTCAGCCCAGCCCTTGAAGCCAGTGTCGTAGATGTCTGGTGCCAGCAGGTCGATGCTTGGTGCCCCGGCATGCCAGAAGTCTATCAGATGAGCCAACGGTCCGGCTGACGGATACTGTCCGGGCAGACGGCCTCGGCTGTTCATGGCCGCATTCACATAGAGCGGCATGTCATAGATGCTTCGGGCTGTCTGAGCCAGTTGTTCCACATACTTTGCATAGTGGTAGGCCATGAATTTCTCCTCACCGTAGATGTCATCGCCGAAATGCTCCTGCCAGGTCCTTGGCTGTTGGATGCCCAAAGTCTTCCACAGTATCCTGGGAATCTGCGACTGGTAAGCCTTCTCTGCCAGTGGCGAATGGTCGCGTGCTGCCTCAAGCATACCTATCTCATTTTCTATCTGCATCATGACGACGGTGCCTGTGCCCTTATCCTTCTCCGCCAGATGTCGCATGAAAGAGCCGAACGCCTTGTTGTCGGCCTCCAGCACCTTCTCTGAGAAGCAACTGGCTATCTCCATCGGCTTCCCCGCCTTGGTCATAGCCCTTGGGAATCGCTTCGTGTCCGTCTTGAACCATAGTGGCGCATAGCAACTCATGGAGTTCTTCCACGCACCGAACCAGAGGAAGATCACCTTCAGGTCGTTCTCACGGGCCTTGTCGATCACACGGTCGGTGAGCGTGAAATCGAACTGCCCCTCTATGGGTTCGATAAACTCCCAATAGGCAGGTACGAGTACGGTATTCAGCCCCAACTGCCTCATACGGGGCATCACCGCATCTATGTCGTCAATACAAGTAGCGGCACTGTTGCTCAGTTCCCCGCCGAGAATGGGGAAGAGGCCGTTCAAACGCCGTTCATTTTGTCCTGCAAAGAACTGCACCTGTCTGGCTTCGAGTGTGGCGCAGGCCATCAAAGCCAGCAAAATAGAAAAGACCTTTTTCATATTCATATCCGTTTGTCGATGCAAAGATACGAATAAAAGTAAAAAGGTAAAAAAATAAACAGGTAAAAAACGTGAAAACATGAGAAGGTAAAAAGGTAAACACATGAAAAGAAACACGGGGCCGCGTAACAGGCGACCCCGTGTAACAATGATCAGAGAGATGTCACATTGTCATGCTAATCAATACGAAACAAACTAACTAATTTCTATATGCAGGGTTTTGATATGCAGCTTTCTCCTCATCCGACATCTGCATGCCGTCGAGCTGTCCCTGAGGGATAGGACGGATGTAGTATCCAGCAGGGATGTTGCGAGTGAAGGTCTCCAAGTCCTTATCGGTATAGCCACTGCCAGCGATGCGGTAGGTGGTGGCGCGTTCAGCCCACTTCTGGGTGCGCACGAGGTCGTACCAGCGATAGCCTTCACCCCAGAACTCACGGCTGCGCTCGTCAAGGATGTAGTCGATGGTGATGGTGGCAGGTGTGGCGGCCAGCATGGCCTCTGTATTGTCAACAGATACGGCCACATTGTCGTTCTGGCTGAAGGTCTGCTTGCCAGCACGGGCACGGAGCACATTGACCAACTCACGAGCCTCACTGTTCTTGTTCAGTTTCACGGCAGCCTCTGCACCAATGAGATAGAACTCAGAGAACTTAGCAACACTCCAAGGACGTGGGCTACCACCGTTCACCTTTGAACCAAGACCGCCAGCATTGTCGGTACGATAGATACCTAGCTTCCAGTTGATGGGGTACTTCTTGCGGCTGATATGGTTCACAGCCACCACGAAGTCAGGACGGCCCTCCATCTCACCAAAGCCCAGTTTACCATCAGCACCGGTATAGTTGATCTTGCTGTCCTCGCTCTCAGGCACCCAACTGAAATAAATCTCATTAGGACCTACCTGCATGCCGTTGGCACCGAATACGTAAGGCTCCGTGTTGCCAGATTTCTGCCAGTTGGTGTGATAGCGCAGGGTGAAGGTAGCATCGTAACGAGAGTCGATGGCCTTGACGGCATCCTCCCAGACGCCGCCCTCCATGAAGTTGTCGGCGATAGGAGCCATACGGGTCCAGGGACGGCCGAGAGCCTGCACGGCCTCACGCTGGATGGGATTGATGGTGGCACCAGAGGCAGCCTTGGCAATCATCTCCGTGTAATTCCAGGTCTCCATCCAGTAGGCGAAGTTCTCAGGTGAGCCACCACCTCCCCAACCATAGCCGGCACCACCGTTACCATATTTCTCGTTCTCATCGTGATCAGCGTAGAGCATGATCTCCGAGTTACGGTCGTTGGTAGCCACATTCACATCGTAGAAGGTGGGCTGCAGGGCATACGGTCCAGGGTTGTTGATAGCCTGCATGGCCGTGTCGTAAGCCTTCTGGAAATAACTTGTTGCCTCTCCACTGTTACGGCTGCACTCCGGATAGGTGGGAATATTGTTCGGATTCTCCAACCACCAAGCATAGGTCAGATAGGCCTTGGAGAGATACAGTCGGGCCACATTCTTGGTAACAGTACCTGTAAGACGGGGATTTTCAGGCAGGTCGTTGACGGCCTTCTCCAGATCACTGAAAATGGCGGCATAAACCTCAGGAACCGTATTACGGACAGAGGTACGGACGGTAGAGGTGTTGAACTTCAACTCACCAGCGCCCAGATCAAGGGGCACACCACCATAGGTCTGAACCAAGAGGAAATAGTCGAAGCCACGGAAGAAGTAGGCCTCAGCGAGCAGGGATGCATCAATACCGGCCTCAGCACCGTTTTCAATGATACCGCTGGCGGTGTTGATGTTGGGGAAGAGTGCGCCCCATATAGAACCGGCAATAGAGTTAGTGGGAGTCATCTGTCCCACGCCGGAGAGGTCGGCATCCTTGAAATTACCGTCGGCAGACTGTGCATAGGTATATTCATCGGTACCTGTCTCAACACTATTCAGGAAATAACCGTTGCCATAGAAATAGCGCAGGTGAGCATAGAGCGATGTCAGACCGCCCTCAATACCCGCCTTCGTATTGAAGAATGTCGGGTCAAACTGGCTGCGCGGCTGCTCTTCCAGCACACTGTTGCAGGAGGTCATGGTAGCAGAGAGACCACAGCAAACTAAACCCGCAGCGAGAATATATTTGATACTTTTAGTTTTCATAACCGAATTGTTTTTTACCTTTTTACTTTTTTACCTTTAGAAAGTTACGTTGACACCGAACAGGAAGTTACGGGTAGCAGGCGTGTTGTAACCTACGATTGGCATTTTGTGCTTGCCGGTATAGCCGTCGACAGGAACAGCCGTGTTCTGGTTTGCCCAGGAGTTGGTCTCGGGATCAAGGCCGCTCTCGTTATTAAACGGCGAGAAGAGCACGAACGGGTTCTGAACCGTAGCATAGAGGCGCAGACGGCTGATGCCGAGATCCTTGATGCACCTCAGGTTGTCGAAATTGTAACCAAGTGTAATGGTACGGAACTTCAGATAACCAGCATTGAAGTAACCGAGTGTAGAACCGTATTTGGGATTATCACCACTTTGGATACCACCAGGTTTAGGATACTTGGCCCCCGTATTCTCTGGCGTCCAATAGTCTACATCAAGCTGTCCGCGACGTCCTGTCAGCATGTTCAGGTAACCATTTGAAGAGTGGATGGCAGAAATCAGCTTACCGCCAATCTGGAAGGCACCAATCACGGTCAGGTCGAAACCTTTGTAGCCAACAGTCGTGTTGAAACCACCAATGAGGTCAGGCTCCATGCTCATGATCTGACGATCCTCGGCACCAATGGCACGACTTGGTGTTACACCGTCTGCCTCATAGTCACCCAGAGATGCATCGCCACGATACTTCACCTTGATCATACCAACGTTTCCGCCTGGCTCAAGAATGTCAAGATAGGGGTCACCCTCTTGCCAAAGACCTTCATACTCATAGTCGTAAATGACATCGATAGGATAACCTACGAACCAGCGGTTAGCCTCATCACGCTCCTTCTTTTCCTGTCCATTGGGAAGAATGATAGGCTCTGTACCTGTCAGTTTGGTCAACTTGTTACGGTTGGCATAGAGGTTGATACCTGCCTCCCAGTTCCAGCCATTCTTGTTGTCGATGATGATACCGTTCAGGGTCAACTCGAAACCTTTGTTCTCGGTATTACCGATGTTACCCGTGAAGCTGCTTACACCCGAGGTTGAAGGCAGAGACACATCGAGCAGGATGTCCTTAGTCTTCTGGGTGTAGTATTCGATCGATCCATAGAGACGTCCATTGAACAGAGAGAAGTCGAGACCGAAGTTCCAAGTCTTGGAGTACTCCCAGCCCAACTCGGGGTTAGGCAGTGCATTCACATAGTAACCTGCCTTATAGGTGTTACCGAAGTTGTAGTTACGGATAGCGAGGCCACCAAGGGTTGAATAAGGATTGATACTCTGGTTAGAGGTCTCACCGTAACCAACACGCAGTTTCAGGTTGTCGATCCACTTCAGATTCTCCATGAAGCTCTCACGGGCAATGTTCCAGCCAGCGCTTACAGCAGGATAGGTATGCCACTGATGGCCCTTTGCCAGACGTGAAGAGGCATCGGAACGGAGGGCTGCAGAGATCATGTACTTATTATCATACGAGTACATCACACGACCCATCCAAGACACAAGACCACTCTGCCAATAGTTGTAGTTGTTGAGGTTCACCTCACCTGTTGCCTTATCAAGAGCATAGTACTGGAAATAGTCTGCGGGTATGCCTTGTGCAGAAGCACCTGTTGACTCATAGGTTGTCTCCTCAGCTGAGTACATGGCTACGACGTTCAGGTTGTGCTTCTCAGCGAAGGTGTGATCATAGGTCAGCAGGTTCTCGATAGCCCAGTTACGTGTCTGGTTCTCTGAGATACCACCACCATTGATAGCGTTCTCGTCTTTGTTGTTAACACCTGTACCAGTGAAATTACCACCCTTGGAACTACGGAAGTTCAGACCGATGTTGATGCGATAGCTCAGTCCCTCGATCCACGGGCACTTCAGTTCACCAAAAAGCGTATTGTAAGATCCGATACCCTTATTCTCATTCAGCCATACTTCCTGGTCACGCTCCACCGTTTCCTTAGTGACAACACTCTGGTCATCGGCAGGAAGAGTGACAAAGCGCTTCAAGTTACCATTCTCGTCGTAGGGGCTTGCCAGCGGGCTCTTGCTTAGCACGCCGTACATATCGTTCACGCCCTTGGTCTTGCGGTAGCTATTGTTGGTGCTCAGACCGAAACGGAAGTATTTGCCTACCGACTGGTCGAAATTACCACGAACGCTAATACGATCGTAACCCTCAGTAGGAACGACACTCTCATCATGATAGTAACCAGCACCGAAGCTATAACTGCCACCGTTGGTACCACCAGAGACACTCACGTCGTGGTTATAGCTCACACCTGTCTGGTAATACAGATCCTGCCAGTCGGTACTGGTATTGTCGTTCTCGTCGAGAGAATTCTGATACAAACCAGCATACTGGCGGAACTTTGAGAAGGTAGGACCATCCATCATAGGATACTTGTGGAATACCTTCTTAAAGCTAACATAACCATTGTAGGAAACCTTGGCAGGTGTTCCCTGACTACCTTTCACGGTGGTGATGATAATCACACCGTTGGCACCACGAGAACCGTAGATGGCAGTAGCAGAGGCATCCTTCAGGATATCCATCGACTTAATGTCGGCGGGGTTGATATCCGAAAGTTGTCCCATGAAGGGGATACCATCGAGCACGATCAGCGGGTCGTTAGAAGCACTCAGTGAACGCTGACCACGGATACGGATCTGCATCTCCTCACCCGGCTTTGACGATGTCTGCGTCATCAGCACACCAGCCACACGACCTTGCAGGGCCTGGGCAGCGTTCGAGGCAGCCACCTGATTCAGTTTCTCACCATTGACGTTGGCAACAGAACCTGTCACAGCCTCACGGCGCTGGGTACCGTAACCAATGACTACCACCTCGTTCACCACGTGACCATCTTCTTTAAGGTTCACGTGCATGTTACTACCAGCCTTCACCTCCTGGGAGATGTAGCCTACATAAGAGACGACGAGCGTAGCGCCCGGCTTGACATTGAGAGAGAAATTACCCTCGAAGTCGGTGACAGTACCGTTCGATGTACCTTTCTCCATGACTGTGGCACCAATCAGCGGACCCTGAGAGTCGGTCACATGACCTGATGCCTGCATCGTTTGCTGTACGGAAGCCACTCCGGCGGCTGCCGACACCTGCTGTGCACTGACTATGCCCAAGAAGCATAATCCGAGACAGAGGACTGTTTTCTTTGCTTTGAAACTCATACGTTATTTTGTTAGTTAATAAAAGAAAGTTTTAAAATTCTGCTGCAAAGATAAGCAGAATTCCCTTTTATCACTTTAACGTATGTTTCGTATCGTTTTCTTTTTGTTTCAGCTTTGTTCTTCAGCCTGATTTTGCTCCACAAATTCGGTTGGGGGCACCCCAAATTGCCTGCGGAACACCGTGGAGAAGTGTGAGACATTACTGAAACCAACCGAATAAGCCACTTGTGTCACATTGATCTTCTG
>OCVV011320250.1_pt1 | contig 14965 bp, 11 predicted proteins | sample 1539721 | NCBI WGS metagenome assembly OCVV01 (sample SAMN02144230, study PRJEB22623) | gut metagenome | biome: sheep rumen | host: Ovis aries | place: New Zealand
TCGCGCTCACCCTCCTGCTCTACGGCGCCATCCGACATAACGTGTTCACCACGGGGCAGCAGGTGCTGATCTACTGGTTCTGCGCCCACGAACTGCTCAACAGCGTCCAGATGCAGCAGTTCAATATCGCCATTGCCGCCCTCATCCTGCTCAGTTATAGCCTCATCCGCTATGAGGAGGATTTCCTGGCAGCCTTCATGATCGTGCTGGGAACGATGGTCAAACTCTACGGGATCGTGGGGCTGGCCTTCTTCTTCTTCTCCAGGCACAAGGGGCGCCTCGTGGCATACCTCGCCTTCTGGGCCGTGGTCTTGTTCGTGGCCCCGATGCTGTACTCCAGCCCGGACTTTATCATCGGGCAGCATGAACTGTGGATAGACACCCTCCTCAACAAGAACGCCGACAATATGTTCAGTCACGGCACGAACATCTCGCTGCTCGGCGTCGTGCGCAAACTGTCGGGGAGTGCTGCCTACTCAGACCTGTGGCTGATCATACCGGGCCTGATAGCCTTCGCCCTGCCTTATCTGCGCTTCGGCCAGTACAAGCATGAGGCCTTCCGCCAGACGCTGCTGGCCTCCGTGCTGATGTTTACGGTGCTGTTCAGCACTGGCTCGGAGAACAGCACCTACATCATAGCCGTCGTCGGCGTGGCCATCTGGTACAGCGCGGCTCCCTGGCAGCGCTCTAAGTGGGACGTGGCCCTGATGGTCTATGTGTTCTTCTGCTGCACAATGGCCCATTCCGACCTCGTGCCGCGCTTCCTGCGAGAGGAATACATCAAGCCATACGGCCTCAAGGCCGTTCCGGTGATACTTGTCTGGCTGAAACTCTGCTATGAGATCTGCACCAAGGATTATGCAATGCACAATGCACAATGCACAATTCACAATTCACAATGATATGAGAAAAGTTACAATATTGATTCCGTGCTATAATGAGGAGGCGTCGCTCCCGGTCCTCTACGATGCGCTAAAGGAACTGATGGACCAGCAGACGGCCTACGCGTGGGAGGTGCTGATGGTGAACGACGGCAGCCGCGACCGCACGATGGAGGTCATACGCAGGCTCAGGGCCGGAGATAGTCGTATCTGCTATCTCGACCTCTCGCGCAACTTCGGCAAGGAGAATGCGATGCTGGCGGGATTCGACTATGCCTCAGGCGACTGCATGGTGATCATGGATGCCGACCTGCAGCATCCGCCGCGCGTCATCCCGGAGATGCTCCGATACTGGGAGGAAGGCTATGAGGACGTCTATGCCAAGCGGATCACGCGCGGCAAGGAGAGTTGGCTGCGTAAGCGGATGACACTGTTGTACTATCATCTGCTGCAGAAGACGACCCGTGTGGAGATTCTGGAGAACGTGGGCGACTTCCGCCTGCTCGACCGTAAATGCATCAATGCCCTCAGGCAACTGCGGGAGTCGCAGCGCTACACCAAGGGCATGTACTGCTGGATAGGATTCAGGAAGCATGAGATATTGTTTGAACAGGGCGACCGCGTGGCGGGTGAGTCGTCCTTCGGCTTCGTGCGCCTGCTGAGCCTGGCGATGGAGGGCATCACCTCGTTTACCACGGCCCCGCTGCGCATCGCCACCTTCCTGGGGCTCATCGTGAGCACAGTGGCCTTCCTGTTTATGGTCTATGTGCTCGTCACCACGCTCATCTGGGGCGACCCCGTGCAGGGCTATCCCACGCTGATGACCGTCGTCCTCTTCCTGGGCGGCGTGCAGTTGCTGTCGCTGGGCATCATCGGAGAATATCTGGGGCGCATCTTCCACGAGACCAAGGGCCGTCCCGTCTATTTTGTGAGAGAGACGGGCGGCGTGGCGGAGCCGGCCAGCGTCTGAGGCGCATAGTCGCGCGTGTACATCTCATAGCAGAGGCGCAGCCAGACGATGGTCACCGGCAGGGCCTTGAGGGCGTATGGCTGGATCAGTCCGCGATAGACGGCCTTGGGGAAGAGGTCGCCTGGCGAGAGGCTGCTGATGACGAATACCACCACCATCAGGGCGATGTCCCAGCCGCCGCGCTTCCAGGGGGCACAGCAGTACCACAGGGCCACGCCTACGAAGGCGATGATATAGGTGCTGTTCTCAGAACCGGTGCTGAACAGCACGGTGAACATCAGCACGGAGGCCAGCAGTGCCTGGCGGAAAGCCACATGCTTATATTGGCTGATGCGCAGATAGGGGATGGCGAAGGCTGTCAGGCCGGGGATGATCAGCCACAAGTCACTGTAGGTCACTATCTGCGTGGTGCGTCGCACCATGCCCAGCAGCGAGATGTTGGTGGAGAGGTCGGCCATATTGCCCGCCAGCACATTGATGTTTTCCTGATTCTTCTCCACCAGCGCCACATACCACTCATAGTACTGGCTGACGACATATTCCGGGGAGGCTACGGCCATCGGCGCCACGAACATCACGATGCCCCAGAAGAGGCACGACAGCAGGAGCCGCGTCTTGTTCTTCGAGAAGAAGAAGAAGGCCAGCCCCACGATGCCGTAGAGTTTGATCATCGTACCGAGCATGATGAAGAAGGCCGCCCAGAAGTCGTGCCGCCGCTCTATCATCGTGAAGGTGAGCAGCACGCCCGCCGCGATGGCCACGTTGTACTGCTGGAGGAACAGGGCATTGAGCAGTTCGTGGGTACAGAACCAGAAGACGAACAACTGCTGGCCTTTCGTCAGGTCGGAACGCCTCACGGCCACATAGAGGAAGAGAGAGAGGAAGAGCATCCAGAAGAACATGCCGGCATAGCGCGGCATCCAGGCGAAGGGCGCTATCACGTAAGCGAAGAAAGGCCCGTAGTGGTTCATGTCGCCATACTCCTCAGGGTAATGGTCGAACAGGGGCAACTCGGCGATGGTGTGGTTCCAGACACCTGCGAAGATGAGGTAGTTGTTGTCACTGTTATACGACTTCGTGATGGCCAGTATCAGACACATCACCACCCATATCACAAGGATGGTGCGGTAATCATGAAAGAATGGCAATCTGAGAAATTCCGCTGTCTTCTCACGGCATACTGCCAAGATTTTCCTTGCTTTTTCCATATCCTTTGCTGAATTAGTCTGCAAAATTATAAAAAAAGTGGCAGATAGCATCGCTTTTCATGATTATTTTTCGTATCTTTGCATCTGTGATTATCGGTTATGATGCTAAAAGGATTGTGCGTAATGCTACCGGGCTGGGTAACTATGGGCGCACACTGGTCAACGACATTGCCGGGTATAAGGGCGTTGACCTTCATCTGTATGCGCCTGATATGGGGCGTGAGGATTTGCGCGCTCAGGTCGCGTCTGGCTTAAACTGGCACTTTGCGCGGCAGCATCCCGGCTCTGCCCCTCTGTCGCCGGAAGCACACGGGCGTCCAGGCCTTCATGTCGTGCCATCTTCCCTTTGGCGCACTTGGGGTATCGTGAATGACCTGAAGCGTGACGGCATCCAACTCTATCACGGCCTTTCCGGCGAACTGCCCGTCGGCATCCGGAAGAGTGGCATCAAGAGCGTGGTCACGATCCACGACCTCATATTTCTGCGTCATCCTGAGTATTACCACTGGCTCGACACCAAGATATATGCCTGGAAGTTCCGCCAGGCTGTCCGCGAGGCCGATCACATCATTGCCATCAGCGAATGTACCAAGCGTGACATCATGGAACTTGGCGGTGTCGATGAGCGGCGTATCTCCGTCATCTATCAGAGTTGCGCTCCGAGGTTCTGCCTCCCTGTCTCTCAAAGCGTGAAAGGCAGGCGTTACCTGCTGAGTGTCGGCAGTATCGAGGAGCGCAAGAATATCCTGCTGGCCGTCAAGGCGCTCCACTATCTGCCGGAGGACTTGTCGCTCGTAGTGGTTGGACGGCACACGAAGTACACCGATGCGGTGGAGGCATACGTTCGGCAGAACGGCCTTTCAGACCGGGTGCAGATTCTGCACGGCATCACTGACGAACAACTGCCGGCACTCTATGCCGGGGCCGAAGTCTTTGTCTATCCCTCACGCTATGAGGGATTTGGAATACCTGTCATCGAGGCCGTCAGTTGCGGTCTGCCCGTAGTCGCTTGTACAGGGTCTTGCCTGGAGGAGGCTGGAGGCCCCGACAACCTCTATGTCTCCCCTGATGATGAACAGGCGATGGCCGCCGCTATCCGCCGCGTACTCCAGGGAGCGGAAGGGCGCGAAGAACGCATCCGGCGCAGCAGGGAGTATATACGCAGGTTTGAGGGCAACGACGTGGCAAGTCAGGTGGTGGCGCTCTATCGCAGTCTCCTTTATTGAGTCACCGTCATAACAGCCATCTTGTTTGCACACATCAGAACTTCCACCTTATCTGTAGGTCAAGGTCCGTCTGCGACGAGCCGTCTATCTGCTGGTAACTGCTGCTGATGACGTCGCGGTCCAGGTATTTCGTCACCCCGAACTTCGCGGTCAGCGAGAGACGCTGGCCGACGGACGCCCTCACCATCAGCCAGCCGCGCACCCCTTTCCCCTGAAACTGACTCATCGCGTAGGTGTAGAGCGGGCCTTGCTCATAGAGATAGACGCGGCTGTCGTAGCCGTCGGTGCGGAAATAGCCGAAGCCGCCGTTCAGGCGCAGCCACTGCCAGTGATAGCCCAGGGTCTCGCTGACCATAAAACCTTGTTCTGGTTCCTGTGAAGAGATGTAATTATAATCCAGTTGAGTCTTGCTGGTCCAGCGGCCGTTCTGCTGATAGTCGAGGCTGAGCCGAGCCCGGTGCTCCGTACGGGGGATGAGTGCCGTCTTGTCGGCATTGTCCCTTTGTCGGCGACGGAGCCGATAGCGCCCTCCCAAGGTCCAGTGCTTTCGGGTGTACGACAGTTGAAGCAGATGATCCCAGGCGCGTGATGACTGCGAGACCTGGTACTTGGCCCAGGGCGCATAGGCAAAATCGGTATAGGCCATGACCTTGAGGGAGGGCATTGGCTGCCAGTTGACTCCCAGGTAGATGCCGCTTTCGTTCTGCACCCGTCCGCCGTCGCTGAAACTGCTTGCATAGAGCGCGGCATAACGGTAACTGTAGAACCGTTGCAGTGACATGATGCTGAGGCTTCCGCCCAGTTGCAGACTGATGCTGTTGATGGTGGCCAGTGCCCCGTTGCCGCTAAGGGCTGTCTCACCGTTGAGAGCCAGGCGGTGGCTCACGTAGCCATAGTCGGTGCTGACATTCAGGAAGTCGGTGCCTTGCGGGTAGTGCTGGCGGTAGAGGATGGCGGTGTTGGGGCTCAGTCGTCGGCTCAAGTGGGTGTAGACAGCGTTTGCGCCCAGACGGAAGCCGCCGGCGGTGTAGCGCAGAGAGCCTCCAAGGGTCGTGTTCTTCAGGTTGTTCTTCTTCTCCATCTCGTTTTCCGTGCGGTGATAGCCTGACGTGACGATGGTGGCAGCCTGGCCGTCCTGATTCAGGGTGGCGTCCATGCTGCGATATGAGGCGAAAGCCGTGGCCGACAGATGTCTGGTCAGGTTGACGCTAGCTGCGGCTCCCTGCAGATAGTTGGCTTCTGAGCGCGAGGCGTGCGGACGGATCAGGTTAGTCGGACGACCCAGGTTCTGCAGACTTGCCATCTTTCCCATGCTGAAACTGCTGTTCATCACCATTCCCATGCCCATTGCGACCTTGTATCGGCCCACGACGAGCGAGGCCAGCCGCCCTATCTGCTTCAGTTGGAGATAGGCGGAGTAGTAGTCATAGCCCCATCTGTTGCGGTTGGAGAAAAAGGGCTCACCGGCATCCTGCGAGGCCACGAGCCCCAGTTTGACGCGGTCACGGTATGTCAGTTGGTAGCGCAGCCAGTGTTTGTACGGATAGCCCAGGTAGCCCTCCTGGTCGCCCTTGCGCTGATAGAAGGGGATGCGTGCGGCAGCCACCAGTTCGTGTCTGCTGTATCTGGCCATATCCTTTATCGGGGGTAGCGATGGCTGCTCCGGCTCTCTTCCTATATATATAAAATAGGTGAGCAGTTGCCGTCGGTCGTTGTCGAGCGAGGGGATCATCAGCAGTTCACTGAGCGATTTCATCGGGCCGTATCGGTACTGGTAGACCATGATGTCCTCCACCTGCTGTGCCGTGAGAAACGGCAGTTGCTCCAGTTGCTCTCTGCTGGCGGCATTGATGTCCATAGGGTGCTGTTCCAGTTCGCACAGCCATTCATACATCTCTTCTCCGACGGCCTCGCCATCGTCTTCGCGCATCATGACTTCGTCGAGATAGTCTTCCCAAGGGTGTCTGGTCTGAGCCTTGCTGCTGACGGCTATTGTCAGGAGCGCACAAAGCAGGGCTTTCACATAGTTGCTTTTCATAAGGATCGGTTTTAAGTTTAACGTTTCGTCTAAGACGTTGCAAAAATACGACTTTTTTCCGGTTCTGCCATGCATTTTCAAATCTTTTTATGCAATTTATGCTAAATCTGCGGCTTAATCCATCGCTCTGTCGGAAAAACTGCGTAATTTTGCAGCCGATATGCGTAGTGTGCTGACCATCCTGATGCTGACGGGTGCTTGTCTGGTGACAAGTGCTCAGGACGAGCGGGTCACTGCCGAGCAGGTGCTGGCAGAGATGGACAGTCCTGCCTTCGTGCCGACGGTGAAGGTCGGCAAGGTGCTCTTCCAGGGCGACAGCATCCAGTATATGGAGATGAACAACGTCTACGTCTATCCCCAACTGACTTTCAAGAACAAGAAGCAGGCCAAGGCTTATATGCGGCTGGTCACCAACGTGAAGAAGGTACTGCCGCTGGCCAAGGAGGCCAAGCAATTGCTTTATGAGACGACGGAGATACTGGAGACACTACCCAGCAAGGAGGCCAAGGCTGCTCACATGAAGCGGGTGGAGAGCGAGATCTTCAAGACCTATAAGCCCAAAATGAAGAAGCTTACCTATTCGCAAGGTAAACTTCTCATTAAGTTGATCGACCGTGAATGCCACTCTTCGAGTTACGAGATGATTCAGGCCTTCATGGGTCCCTTCCGTGCCGGCTTCTGGCAGACGTTTGCCTGGGCCTTTGGTGCCAGCCTGAAGAAGCAGTATGATGCCGAAGGCACTGACCGCCTCACCGAACGTGTTGTCCTGATGGTTGAGGCGGGTCAGATTTGAGCCTATTTGATCATGACCTTCTTTCCGTTGTGGATATAGATGCCCTTCCTGAGTGAGGCCGCACCCTGACGGTCTATCCGCTGCCCGTTGAGGTTGTAGTAATAGCCGTCGGCCTTGTCGGCTCTGACTGTGCTGATGCCGTCGGGTGATCCGTTCCATGAGATCTCCAGTGGCAGTTTCAGCCAGACGTATCGGTAGGGTGCAGCCACCTTGCCCTGGGCATCCCACTTGGCCACGAAGCGCACCCAGCGGGTGAAGTTGAGGGGACTCGTCTCGTCCTCAACCAAGTAATCCGCATACGCTTCAGGTATCTGGAAGGAGATGACAGGACCTGACGCTCCCTCTATCTTCGGGCAGAACACGATGACCAGGTCATCATCGTAGTCAGGATCGGTGTCACCCGTCTCAGGCACATTGTTACCATTGCCATAGAAATCGTCGCCTAAGTTGAAGGTCAGCATGGGGTACATGTTCATGCCATAGTCGCCCGCCCAGTTGTAGTTATAGGCGTGTGGTATCACGAGGCTGGCATCTTCAGCAGGCACCTCCTCGTCCTCATCGGTATAGCAGTCGGCCCAGAAGTATTTCGTGAAGTCGGTAGCGCTGATGCCGAGTTTGGTGTTGACAAGGTTCATCAGCGTGGTCCAGTCGACGCCGGCTTGTATCTGTACCCCTTCTTCGTAGGAGGTCTTCATCACGGGATAGTCGATGGATGCATTGGCCGATGGCCAGTCGATGTTCTGGGGGTCTGGATCCTGAGGATCAACCGGGTCGACGGGATAGTAGGGAGGATACGTCCCTGTCGGATATGGCGCGTCGTAGGTCGGATAGTTCGTGAATGTCATCGTGTTGCCGTTGATGACGGCCTCCACGTAGCGCCAAAGGGAGCCCTGGCAGTATTGCCAACTGGAGTCGCTGGGTTTCTTGTATATGAGCGTTATCTTGTAAGTGCCGTTTCCATATTCGGATCCAATGTTGACGGTTGATGTTGAATTGGAGTTAAAGGTCGGATCATACGACATGGCATCATACTTCCACAGCAGACTGACATTGCCGTCGGGCTTGATAATGGCCAGGCCCAGTTCATAGTCTGCTTTCTCCAGTAAGGAATTCCTCACTCGCCAGTAGAAATTGACGCCATTGAAGCCGTACGACGAGGATGTCCTGGTGACCTGATAGCCGCTGGCCGACTCCATGGCGAGCAGTGAGAATGCCGGATAATTGGCCGTGCCGCCGGCGGAGGGTTGGATGCCGATACAGGCAGCCAGGTCTGTGGAATAGTCTCCACTGGTAGTTGTCAGAGCGTGCATGGCGAAATAGCCGTTCTGTGAGCCGCCCCATCCCCAGTTGACTGCGTAGTAGCCCTGGCTGTAACCGTGGCATATGAATGTATGCCCATTGTTTAAATCGTTGTTTACCTGGCCAGAGAGTATGAATGGCCGGCCGCTGCTCAGTTCGTTGTAGAGCACGTCATCCCAGGCTTCTGAATTGTAGGCGTTACGATACACATTGTGCACCCCCTGGTCATATCCGAAGAATTTATACAGTACCGATGGGATGCCTCCTGAACGGGCATCTGTCGCATTTGCACTGTAGTCGGCCTTCATAGCCTGTCCGCAGTAGCGCACGAGCAGGGCGGGGTTGTCGCCTGACAGGTCATTATAGTCCATATAGTTGGCTGGCAGAGCAGGCAGATTGATACCATTCGCGTCAGTGTAGGCATCGAGGGCGGGCAGATTGGTCGGGTATTTATGGTACACCATCATCTGTGCCATGGCGAGGGGGACGCAGCCTGCAAGACAGCCCTGCGGGCAATACTTGTTGTAAGGCGCAATCTGGCTCCACGAGAACGACATCATCGGAGCCACATCCGCCTTGGCGGACGCTCCGGCCCTGGTCTTGGCTGGCGTGTAGTCGGCGGGGATGGAGGCGATGCTCTCGTCGTAGGTGCTGAGCCACCACTTCATGTTGTCGGGCATCTGGCTGTAGTCGAGATGCCCCTGGTCGCTGTAGGCCAGAATCTCGCGGGCACGGCTGTCGCCTGCCACGATCACGAAACCGCCATTGTTCTCCGCATTGAATAGGTAGAGGTGCTTGTAGGGATTTCCCTGTGCACTGCTGCGGGTTCTGACAGTCTTGACAGAACTCGCGATGTTCTTTTCCTGAAGGAAGCGCTGGGCTTTCTGTAAAGCCTCCTGCTCGCTGACAGGCTGTGCTTGCAAGCCTGATACGAGCATCATCGTGATGAAAGTTAAAACTGATCGTCTCATAATAGTAATATTTAGGAGGTGAAAAAAAGAATCTTTATGGTGCTTCCGAGAATAATACCTGAATGACGGTCTGCCCGACCGCCTGCAGGGTGGCTTTGTCGATGTGGGCCATGTCGTCGTTGACGGTGTGCCACGTAGGTCCGAAACTGCTGGCTTCGCAGTCGGGGTAGTAGGGGATGATGTCGATACACGGAATCCTGGCCGTCGTGTTCACGGGCAGATGGTCGTCGGTGATGCCTTCCCCAGTGTCGGTGGGGAAGATGCTGCTGAATCCGACGATGGAGGCCGCCTTCCACACTTTGTCCACCACGTCGCGGGCATAGTGGAGCGACATCTGTTCCTGATAGAAGCGGGCTCCCTGTCCGCCCACCATGTCGAGCAGGATGCCGAAGCGGGCGGTGTAGCCCTCCTTGTGCAGGTGGGCTGCCCAGTACTGTGCGCCCAGTGCCCAGGTGTCGCCGGGGTCGTCGGCGGTCTCCCACTGGGGGAAGCCGTAGTCCTCTGCGTCGAAGCAGATGAAGTCGACACCCAGGTTCAGCGAGTCTGCTTTCTCTTTGGTGCAGAGATGGATCAGCCGCGCCACCTCCAGCATCACGGCCACGCCGCTGGCACCGTCGTTGGCCGCCATCACAGGCTGCTTCCAGTTGGCTTCGTCGGGGTCGTTGTCAGCCCACGGCCTGCTGTCCCAGTGGGCGCTGAGCAGGATGCGGTTGCTGAGTTCGGGCTTGAAACTGGCGATGATATTCGTGCTGTTCAGCATCGTGCCGTCGTAGCCCTTCAGACTGGCTTTCTGGGTGGTGACGGTCATGCCGTATTCTGTGAATTTGTCGGCAATCCACTGGCCGCAGTCATCGTGGGCCTTGCTGTTCATCGTGCGCGGGCCGAAGTCGCACTGCTGCTGGCAGAACTGATAGGCGCTGTCGGCGATGAAGGCAGGACCTACTGGCACTATGGGGGCTTCGGCCGTCACGCTCTTCCGTGAGCCGCAGGCTGCCATGATGCAGCCGATACTGGCGATGCTGAGGATTCTTGTCAGATGTTTCATAATTACTGTTTACTGTTCTGTACGAGTGTCATGACGCGCAGGAAGTTGCCGCCCCAGATTTTCTGTATGTCGCGCTCACTATAGCGTCGGGCCAGCAACTGGCGGGTGAAGTTGATGAGTTCTGATGAGTCTGCGAGACCCCTGACACCGCCGTCGCCGTCGAAGTCGGTGCCCAGTCCGACGTGGTCGATGCCCATCACCTTGATGGCGTGCTCCAGATGGGCGATGGCGTCGAGGATGGTGGCCTCTTCGTCGCCGGCCTTGAGGAATCCGTGATAGAGTGTGGTCTGTGCCACGCCGCCCTTGGCTGCCAGGGCTCGCATCTGCTCGTCGGTCAGGTTGCGGGGGTGGTCACAGAGGGCGCGGCTGCTCGAGTGGCTGCACACGATGGGGGTGCTGCTGATCTCCAGGGCGTCGTAGAAACTCTTCTCACTGGCATGGCTCAGGTCTACCATGATACCCAGGCGGTTCATCTCGCGGATCACCTGTTCGCCGAATCGGCTGACACCGTTGTGTGTGGTGCATCCCTTGGCCGAGTCGCAGATGTCGTTGTCGCCATTGTGGCAGAGCGTGATGTAGACGACTCCGCGCTGGGCGAAGTGCTGCAGGTTCTGCAACTCACCATTGAGAGCCAGTCCGTTCTCGATACCGAGCATAATCGACTTCCGCCCGTGCCGTTTGTCCTCATAGAGGTCGCCGGGTGTGCGGGCGATGCTGAGATAGGCCTTGTTCTTGGCCACAATCTCTTCTATCTTGTCGAAGATGAGGTCGGCATATTCCAATGGCCCATCCACGTCGAATTCCACTTGCGACGAGAATGTGTTGCCAATCTTCGGCTGCGGCAGATAGGCCACCATGATCGTGGCGTCCTGCCGTCCTTCCGTCATCTTGTGAAGGTCGACGCGTATCTTCGGGTCGCGCTGGTCGAAATGGATGCCTTTGGGGAAGAACATCGGGGTGTCGCAATGGGTGTCGAGGGTCAGTACGCGGTCGTGTACCTCCTGTGCCTGGCGGTAGGCCTTGGCCTCACGGATGAGCCAGGCGAAGAGTTTGTCGCCGTCGTCGAGGCATTCCGGATGCCACTGCACGCCGATGATGGGCTTGAACTCACTGCTCTCCATCGCCTCGATGAAGTTGTCGGCTGATTTGGCCACTGAGCGGAACTTGTCGCCCGTGTCTCGCACCGCCTGGTGGTGGAAACTGTTGATGTACATGCGCTCCTGACCGTACAGTTTGTATAGTATTGAGTCTTCCTCTACCTTGATGCTGTGGGTTCGCTCATAGCGGGCCGCCTCCTGCGAGTGCTTCACGGTGGTGCGCTCGTTGATGTCCTGCCACACTCTGCCTCCCAGCGCCACCGCCAGCGTCTGGATGCCTCGGCAGATGCCCAGGATCGGCATCTGGCGGTTGTAGGCCAGTTGGGCGATCATCAGTTCCGGCAGGTCGCGCTTCTGGTTGATGCCGTGCAGTTTGGGCGAGGGCTCCTCGCCGGTATAGAGGGGGTTGATGTCGCCGCCGCCGCTCAGTATCAGGGCATCTATCTGCTCGAGGGTGTCCAGCAGCGTCTCCTTCTCGGCCACGGGGGGGATGATCAGCGGTACGCCGCCTGCTGCAACGACTGCCTTGTAATAGGCTTCCGACAGTTTGCAGGTGTCGTCCTCAAAGTTCGCCGTGATGCCTACGATAGGCCGCCGTTCGGCAGCGGGGAACTGGGAGTAGACCTTGTTCAGGTGCTCTTGCAGGTCGAATGTGTCCATTTGCTCATTCCTCTTCTAATGTTACGGGTATCTCGCGCTTGATGCTCTGCTCCAGTGAGATCAGGGTTTCGGTGGCCACCACGCCGGGGATGTCCTGCAACTGTCCGTTCAGCAGTTCCATCAGTTGCTCGTTGTCGCGGGCATACAGTTTCACCAGCATCGTGTAGGGGCCTGTGGTGAAGTGGCACTCCACCACCTCGGGGATCAGTTCCAGGCGCTCCACCACGTTCTTGTACATATTTCCCTTTTCGAGCGTGATGCCCACGTAGGTACAGGTGCTGTAGCCCAGGCTCTTGGGGTTCACGTCGAATCCACTGCCTGTGATGATGTTGCCGTCGATCAGGTGCTGCACGCGCTGATGAATGGCTGCCCGCGAGACATTGCACTCCGCCGCCACATCCTTGAACGGGATGCGGGCGTTCTTCGAAAGGATGCTCAGAATCTTCTTGTCAAGATTGTCTATTTTCTCCATTAGTTACTGATATTGTTTCATTTTGAAAGCAAAGATAAACATTTTTATTGGATAATGCAACTTTTCCCGGGGAAAAATGAAAAAAGTGTGCCACTTTTGTGACACACTTGCTCTTTTCTGCGATTTCTCGCTCTCTTTTGACTATTTCTTCGCGGACTTTGCCTGCTTCTTGGCAGCCTTTGCCTGCTTCTTGATTTCCTTCGGGGCTGTCGTTGCGGGCGTCGCCGACTCTTCCGTCTTCGGCTTGTCGATGCCTTCCAGCACGACGTCGAAGATCAGGGCGCTGAAAGGCTTGATCTTGCCCGACTCGCGGTCGCCGTAGGCCAGTTCGTAGGGTATGAAGAGTTGCCACTTCGAACCGACGGGCATCATCGTCAGGGCCTCCTGCCAGCCTTTGATCACCTGGTTGGGGCGGAACTCCGCCGGCTTGCTGCCGTGCTTGCGGGAGGCGTCGAACACGGTGCCGTCGATCAGGCGGCCCTCATAGTTCACCAGCACCTTGTCGGTGGGCTTTGGTATTTCGCCAGTACCCATATAGAGCACCTTGTACTGCAGTCCGCTGGGCAGGGTGATCACACTGTCCTTCTTGGCATTCTCGGCGAGGAACTTGCGGCCGGCCTCGCGGTTCGGGCCCCACAGTTTCTCCTCCTTGGCTGCCTTGTCGGCTATCTGCTTGGCCTTGAAGTAGTCTTCTGCCTCTGCCTGCTTGAAGATGGTGGTGTCTTTCTCCAGAGCAGCGGTGAAGCCCTTGAAGAGCAGGCTGGAGACGATGGAGTCGGGGGAGTCCTGAAACTCCTTGGTGATGCCTGGCAGCATGCGCTCACGCACTTGCCGGGCGATGTCCATGCCGGCCTGGCAGGCCTTCATCCTCGGGTCGTCGCCCGCCTTGATTATTTCCTTGAAGCCTTTGATGAAGTCAGCCATGTAGGCCGTGTCCACGTTCTGCTGCTGCACCAGGAAAGGTATCAGACCGTTGGTCAGGCTGATGCCTGCGGCGTAACTGACGGAGTCGCTGCTGCTCTTCAACTGCACGGGCTCGACGGCCTCCGTCGTCTGCTTTTTGGCGGCCTTCTTCTTCGAGGCGGCCTCTGCTGTATACAAAGAAGCACCCGCCACGAGGGCGAGTGCTATGATGACTTGTCGCTTCATTACTTCTTCTTAGGATTAACTTCGAGCAACTCGATCTTGAAAATCAGCACGGAGAAAGGCTTGATGTCGCCCTGCTCGCGCTCGCCGTAAGCGAGATCCTGAGGAATGTAGACTTCCCATGTTGAACCGGCAGGCATGTGAACCATAGCGTCGGTCCAGCCCTTGATGGTCTGGTTGCAGCGCAGGTTGATGGGCTCGCCGCGCTTGTAACTGCTGTCGAACACCTTGCCGTCGATGGTCTTGCCCTCATAGTGTACCTTCACGAGTGAGGTGTCGGCAGGGATGGCACCGTTACCCTCCTTGATGACCTTGTACTGTACGCCGCTGGGCAGAGTCTTCACACCGTCTTTCTTGGCGTTCTCAGCCAGGAACTTCTCACCGGCCTTCTTGTTCGGGCCGTATGTCTTCTCCATTTCACGGGCCTTGATGGCCTGCATCATCGTCTGAGCCATGTTCTGGGCAGAGTCGACAGTCATCAGACCGCCCTTGCCGGTGGTTCCGCTGATGAAGCCGGCCATGAAGTTCTTCAGGGAGATGGTCTTCGTGGAGTCATCGCCGAAGATCTCGTGGTTGATGCCCTTCACCATGCGGTTGCTGATCTGCTGACCGATCTGGATACCGGCATAGTAAGCGGCCTTCTTCTTGTTGTCACCGGCGTTGGCACCCTCGTTGAGACCCTTGATGAAGTCGTTCATGTAGGTCGTATCAACACCCAGGCTGCCTACGAGGTATTCCTTCAGACCCTGTGTCTGAGACATACCGATGGCATAACTCAATGTGTCAACATCACTCTTCAGACTGGCCTTCGGAGTGGAATTGCCGCAACCTGTGAAAGTGGCGGCTGTAATAGCCATAGCGGCTACGAACATAATCTTTTTCATTGTTCCTATAAATATAAATATGTAAACTCAAATTTTTAAATCTTAAACCACCTGTATCAGTTCCACGTCGAAGATCAGGGCTGCAAACGGCGGGATGGAGTTGCCGGCGCCGCCCTCGCCGTAAGCCAGGCGGTAGGGGATGAAGAAACGGTACTTGGCACCCTCCTGCATCAACTGCAGGCCTTCGGTCCAGCCTGCTATCACCTGCTGGAGGGGGAATGTGGCAGGCTCGCCGCGCTGCACGCTGCTGTCGAACACGGTGCCGTCGATCAGGA
>OCVV011301748.1_pt1 | contig 14962 bp, 14 predicted proteins | sample 1539721 | NCBI WGS metagenome assembly OCVV01 (sample SAMN02144230, study PRJEB22623) | gut metagenome | biome: sheep rumen | host: Ovis aries | place: New Zealand
GAAGCCAACCTCAAAGCATTCGATGCAGGTGTCAAAGCTGGAACTTTATAACTAAATAACTAACATAAACCTATCAGGATAACATATGATACACAATCCCGAAATGGAATGCATGTCCCGTGAGGACATGAGAAAGTTGCAGAGCGAACGACTTGTGGCTACAGTGAAACGATGCTACGAGTCCGTTCCTTTCTACAAGAGGAAGATGGATGAACTCGGTGTGAAGCCTGAGGACATCAAGTCTATTGATGACGTCACCAAACTTCCTTTTACTACCAAGTACGACCTTCGCGACGAATATCCCTTCGGCTTGCAGGCAGTGCCGATGGATCAGATCCGTCGCATCCATGCTTCCAGCGGCACGACGGGTAAGCCTGTCGTTGGTACCTACACGCAGGCTGACCTCGACATGTGGTCGGAGTGCTGTGCACGTGTCTTTGCCGTTGGCGATGTGGGCCCAGGCGATGTCGTTCAGGTGAGCTACGGCTATGGCCTCTTTACCGGAGGTCTTGGTGCTCACGACGGAGCCGCAAAGCTCGGAGCCATTCAGTTGCCCACCTCAGCCGGCAACTCAGAGAAGCAAATCATGATGATGCAGGACATGGGCACAGCTGCCATCTGCTGCACGCCTTCCTATGCTTTGCACCTCGCAGAGGTCATTGAAAAGAACAAAGTCGATGTCTCGAAGCTCAAGCTGCGTGTCGGCTTCTTCGGAGCAGAACCTTGGACGTGGGGCATTCGTCGTGAACTCGAAGCCAAGCTGCACATCAAGGCTATCGACATCTATGGCTTGACCGAGATGTGTGGACCTGGTGTAGGTGGCGAGTGCCAGTATCAGGACGGCACACACATCTGGGAAGACTATTTCCTGCCCGAGATTGTTAACCCCGAGACGCTCGAACCGGTTGCCCCAGGCGAGGTCGGCGAACTGGTCATCACCTCGCTCTGCAAGGAGGCAATGCCCATACTTCGCTATCGTACGCGTGACCTCTCGAGCCTTAACTACGAGCCCTGTAAGTGCGGACGCACAGCCGTTCGTCTCGGAAAGGTGCTTGGACGAAGCGACGACATGCTCATCATCCGTGGCGTGAACGTATTCCCAAGCCAGATAGAGACCGTGCTCACCGAGTTCCCGGCCTTCACACCGCAGTACTTCATTACTGTCGATCGCAAGGGCAACGAGGATACCTTCGACCTCGACGTCGAGTTGCGCGAAGAGTTCTTCTCGCCGAACCCCGGCAAGCAGATGCCTTTCATCAAGCCGCTCTACGACCGACTCGTCTCCCTCACTGGCATCAAACCCAACATCCACATACAGCCGCCAGGGACCATCCAGCGCTCTACCGGCAAGGCAAAGCACGTGAATGACAAGCGCGACTTCTCAAATTGGCACTAACTTATAGTGTGAAAGTCGGATTATAGCGGTCGCTCTCATATATAAGGGCGGTTGCTCCAATATATTGGGGCGGCCGCCCTAATTCATGCGGGCGAGCGGGTAGGAACAAAATCGACAGCACATGTGCCCCTTTTTCTCAGCACGTTTTACCCCTTTTGTCAGCACAAGTCTCCCAGTTCCTGCCGTTGCCTCCGCTGGGCAGTCACGTCTTTTGTAGCCTAATCTGCACCTTATATAACAGGATAAAGCAAAAATCTGTATTAACAAAAGCACTTCGAAAGAAAAATAATCTGCCTTTTTGTTGCGCATTTGGTAAACAATGCGTATCTTTGCAGATGGTGTTGCACTTTAGTCAAACCTAAACAGAATAATCGTGTTAGATAAAAACAAAGTAATAAGCATCATTGACTCGATGGGGCTTGGGGATTTCTCACAGGCCACGATCCGAGACATACAGGCACTCTCGCGTGTCATTGAAGAAAAGACAGGCGAGGAAGTGATTCATCTTGAGATGGGCGTGCCGGGCTTGCAGCCTTCGGAGATTGCTTTAAAGGCAGAAGCTGAGGCCCTAAAAAACGGTTGCGCCACGATTTATCCGCCTAATGGAGGCATTCCTCGCATCAAGAAGGCCGCTTCAGACTTCGTGAAGGCATTCATCGGTGTGGATGTTGCGCCCGAAGGTTGTGTGCCGACGACGGGCAGCATGCAGGGCACCTTCGCTACCTTTACGGCTATTCATCATGCTTTTGCAGGCACGAAGCAGGACACCGTGCTGCTCATCCAGCCAGGCTTCCCTGTGCAAACCACGCAATGCGACGTGATTGGCCTCAAGCACGAAGCCCTCGACATATACAACTACAGAGGTAACGACCTGATAAAGAAACTGGAAGAGATTGTTGCGAAGGGCAACATCTGTGCCGTCGTCTATTCCAATCCAAACAATCCCTCGTGGGTTTGCTTCACGGAAGAAGAGTTGAAAGGCATCGGACAGATTGCGACAAAGTACGATATTCTCGTCCTTGAAGATCTGGCATACTTTGCGATGGACTTCCGTCGCGACCTCTCGCATCCCTATCAAGAGCCTTTCCAAGCCACTGTTGCACGCTATACCGACAACTACGTGCTGTGGGTGTCGGCGTCAAAGGCATTCTCGTATGCCGGTCAGCGTATTGGTGTGACTTGCATATCGAACAAACTTTTCCACCGTATCTATGCTCCCTTGCAGGAGAAGTTCGGTGTGGGAACCTTTGGCGACTTCTTCGTCGGCAGACTGATGTACACGCTCTCCAGCGGCACCACGCACTCCGTGCAACACGCAATGGCAGCGCTGATGGAAGCGGCTGTCAAGGGAGAGTACAACTTCCTCGATGATGTCAAGGAGTACGGTCGCAGGGCCAAGTTTATGAAGGATGTGCTGCTCGCCAATGGCTTCTATCTCGTCTATGACAACGACATGGGCGCTCCGCTGGCCGACGGCTTCTACTTCACCGTGCAGTACCCGGGCATGAATGACCTGCAGCTGACGCGTGAGCTGATGACCTGCGGCATTGCCGTCTATCCGCTGGACACGATGGGCTCCACGCAGCAAGGCGTTCGCATCTGCACTTCCTTCTTCCGCCGCGAGCAAGAACAACTGTTTACAGAACGAATCAAACAATTCCATAAAGACCATGGATGTTAAATCACCTTACCTTCATCCCGAGTATGAGACCCTCTCACGGGAGGAAATAAACAAACTGCAGACAAAACGTCTGCAAGAGACAATCAACAGATGTGCCAAGGTGCCTTTCTATGCCCAGAAGTTCAAAGAGATGGGCATTAAGGCAGAGGACATCAAATCGCCTGCTGACATTCGCAAATTGCCCTTTACCACAAAGCAGGACCTTCGCGACACCTATCCCTTCGGATTGGCTGCAGTGCCCTTGACCGACTGCGTTCGTCTGCATTCCAGCAGTGGCACGACGGGCAACCCAACCGTCATCCTGCACACGAAGAATGACCTCGACGAGTGGGCAAATCAAGTGGCACGTAACCTCTGGATGGTAGGCCTGCGTCCTGACGATGTCTTCCAAAATTCATCTGGCTACGGCATGTTCACCGGCGGACTGGGTTTCCAGTATGGCGCTGAAAGGCTTGGCATGCTGACTGTACCAGCAGCTGCAGGCAACTCGTTGCGTCAGATTAAGTTCATCAAAGACTTTGGCACGACTGCTATTCATGCTGTTCCATCGTACTTGACGCGCCTTTACGAGGTGATGCAGGAGCAGGGTGTTGACCCTCGAAAGGACACGAAGCTCAAGACCTTTGCCATTGGTGCTGAGCCTCATTCCGAGGAACAGCGCAAGCGCATAGAGAACATGTTTGGCGTGAAGGCATACAACAGCTTCGGTATGTCGGAGATGTGCGGCCCTGGCGTCGGCTTCGAGTGCCAAGAGCAGAACGGTCTCCACTTCTGGGAGGACTATTACATCGTCGAGATTGTTGATCCAGAGACCCTTGAGCCCGTACCCGACGGCGAGATTGGTGAGCTTGTGCTGACCACATTGAAGCGCGAGGCTATGCCTTTGATAAGGTATCGCACACGCGACCTCACCCGTGTGCTTGGCCGCACTTGTCCTTGCGGACGCAATCACGTGCGTTTGGACCGCATGAAGGGTCGCAGCGACGACATGATGGTGCTGCGAGGCGTGAACATCTTCCCCATACAAATTGAGAAGATTCTCATGACCTTCCCCGAGTTGGCAAGCAACTACCTCATCACACTCACCACAGACAACGACAATGACAATATGACGGTCGAAGTCGAGTTGGCAGAGATGTTTACTGACGACTATGCACGCCTGCAGTCGCTGACCAAGAACGTCACACGTGCCTTGAAGGATGAAATCTTACTCACGCCTATTGTGAAGCTCGTGCCGAAGGGAACACTGCCCGTCAGCGAAGGTAAAGCAGTTCGTGTTGTTGACAAGCGCAAAGTATATCAATAAAAACTAGACGTTATGAAACAATTGTCCATATTCATCGAAAACAAGCGTGGCACGCTCCTTACCGTGCTGAACGTTCTCAAGGAAGCTGGCATCCAGATAATCGCCTCCACCATTTCCGACACGCAGGATTTCGGCATCTATCGCATCATCTGCGACGACCCGGAACGTGCCTTCATTGTTCTAAAAGAGCAAGGCATCACGGCGACAATCACCGATGTCTTTGCCATTCAACTCGAAGATAAACCAGGCGAGGCAGCCCGCGTGCTGGCACTCTTTGCTGAGGCGGACATCAGTATTGCCTACATGTACTCCTTCCTCCTCTCGGGCAAGGGCATCCTCGTGTTCCGTTCGTCCGACACGGAAAAGACGAAGCAAGTCATCAAGGAGAAATCTCTTCAGGAGTTCTGATTCTGTCTGGGTAATACAGGCAAGACACATTAGTAAAGGAGAAGCGGATAGCCAAGTTGTAAGGCTATCCGCTTGTCTGTTTATATCCTGGGATGTGATGGTGGGAACATTCTGATAGGCGACGTTCGTCTGCCAATTTTGCGCAAGTAAAAGATAGAAGTGCTACAAACCGTTTCAGAGAGATGATGCACAATAAAGCCATGAAGGCAAAGCGTTAACCGTTAACTGTTAACTGGCAAAAAAGACATATATACTATTGTTTTTTCTTTTAGGCATACATTATATATATATTATAATAGAATATTAATATAATAATATATATAGTCTTGTTTCTTTCGAGGCATTATGAGCGTATGTGTGTATATGTTGAAAACGGCACTTAACACTTAACACTTAACGCTTCGTGTGACTTCTAAAAATGAGGCGTAGCTAAATCACAAAGTTAACGTGCTTAATTTGCAAACATGGCGTGCTTAATTTGCAAACATGGCGTGCTTAGTTGGCAAACTCAACGTGCTTAGTTGGCAAACATGGCTGCCCTATGTTCGTAAAGAAGGAAAAAAGAAGAAGCCCTGCCACGATTGTGGCAGGGCTTCCAAGTTATTTGTTCGTTATTGATGTAAGTCTCGATTACTTAATTGTAACGTAAACTACACGCTGAGACTCAGCACCTTCAGCACCGTGAGCATTTGCACCGGCAACCTTCACGCCACGATCCTCAAGATAAGCCTTGACTGCATCGCAACGACGCTGTGACAGCTTCTGGTTGTAAGCCTTAGCACCTTCGGGAGAAGCATAACCGTCGATAACAACAGTAGCGCTCTTGTCGATAGTGTTCAGCTTAGCCTTAGCAGTGTTGCTGAGAGTAGCCTTGTTCTGAGCGAACTCAACAGTTACACCATTACCAACGTTCTTGGTGACAACCTTCTCGACAACCTTCTCGACAACCTTCTCGACGGGCTTTTCAACAGTCTTCTCTACGACCTTGGTAACCTCGACGGGCTTAACCTCTGTGAAGTAGTGAGTGCCGTTGCTGGTCTTGAAGTGATAGGTGACAGCAGCAGTAATCTGACCGATAGCGTTGTGGCCATAAGCTGTGCAACCGCTACCCTTGTCACATACAACCTGCATACCCAAACCTGATTCGCGAAGAGGATCGTTGTCGCGAGAGGTCTTCAGGATAACTGCAGGACGCAGGCTGATAGTCCAAGCCTTCTTCTCACCGAGGTTGAAGTCGAAGTCAAGACCGAACTTGAAGTTGCAACGGTTCAGGTCATTGCCGCTTCTTGATGGAATTCCATCGTAGGTGGGCCAGAAGAAGCGAGTGTAACCAACACCGCCACGAGCCTGAATCTCGAAGAAACGAGGAGCACCCTTGTAACCGCCAAACCAGTTCATGAGGTTGATCTTGGTGTTAGCATAGATGCTAGCATTGTCGACAACATTAGAACTCTTTGCAGCCCAATTCCAGTTAGCGTCGTCGTTGAAGCCAGCCTGAAGTTGGAATTCCAAGCTCAGAACAGGAGTGATACCCTTGGTGAAGTTGATGCCAGCTACTGCGCCGTTGGGAGTGTCCCAATCGTGGAGGTTTGTGCTTACGCCACCTTCTGCACCAATTGACCAGTTGTCAAAAAACTTGTGACCAGTGTACTGTGCACTGGATGCCATTGCCATAGCGAACATAGCAATAACGAGTGTAATCTTTTTCATTTGTTTAACAATTGATTAACAATATTAGTGTTCTTTTCTCTTTTTCTAACGTTATTTTACACGCTTTATTTGCTGCAAAGTTACGACATTATTTTGTTCCCTGCAAGAAAAAAAGTAAAATTTTATGCATTTTAGGTGAAAAACATGCACACTTTCGCCTTTTGTGTGTAATAATAAGGCGTTTATTGCCGTAATACGTCATTTTGAGGCTTCTGTCTTTGGTTTGTCCTTTACAACGAGGATTGATAGCTCATAGAGCACATATAGTGGGATAAAGACGAGCATCAGCGTGAAGGGGTCGCCGCTTGGGGTGATGATGGCGGCGGCGATGAGAAGTGCGACAATTGCATGCCTTTTGTACTCGCGGAGGAAACTCTTCCTGAGGATTCCAAACAGACTGAGCAACCAAGCAAGCAGTGGCATCTCGAAGACGATACCCATCACGAGGATGAGCATCGTGAAGTTGTCGATGTAACTCTGCAGATTGATTTGGTTCGTGATGTTTGGACTCAGGTTATATTCGACAAGGAACCTGAAGGTGAATGGAAAGACAAGCACATAGCCGATGGCACAGCCGATGTAGAACATAAGTGTGCCGCCCAGGAAGGCCGGCCGCAGATGCTTGACCTCATCCTCGAAGAGTGCCGGCTCGATGAACTTCCATATCTCCCATATGAAGTAGGGGAAGGCAATAACTGCTGCCATTGATACGGATGTCGAGATGTGTGTCATGAACTGGCTGGCGACATTGATGTTGATGATTTGTACATCAAAGTCTGGCGAGAGCTTCACGAAGCCTTTGCCGATGGCATTGAGCCAGCGATAGGTGAAGAAGTCGTTGCTTGTGGGTGCCAGGATGAAGCGGTCGAAGATGTAGGGCATGGCAATGAATGTGCCCACCATAATGACTGCCAACACACAAGCACTGCGAAACAGCGCCCATCGCAACACCTCAAGATGATCCCAGAAGGACATTGCTCCCTCTTGAACCTCTTGCTCTTCTATCTGTTCTTTGCTCTTGTCTTCTATCTCCATAACCGAAAGCAATTCATAATTCATAATTCACAATTCATAATTGTTTCCACTGCCGGACTTGCTGGCGTAGCTTTTAATTATGAATTATGAATTAAGAATTATGAATTACATTAAACTTACTTGTCGTAGCTTGCCTTGACGAACTTTGCTGCCTTGAGGTAGTCGGCACAAACCTTCATGCCGTCCAGGATGTTGGGCCTGTTGCTTCCTTCCAACTCGACAACCAAGTGCTTGAGGCCTGCCACGTCGGCATTGTTGAAGATGGCATCAAAGCCTACCATGCCGCTTTCGCCAAATTCCTTGTGGTCCTTGATGTGGAGCAGAGTGAAGCGCCCGGGATACTTCTTGAAGTACTCGACAGGACTAACTTGTCCGCGTACTGCCCAATAGACGTCCATTTCGAAGAACACCTTGTCGGCATCGGTGTGCTCTACCATGTAGTCGTACCACACCTTGTTCTCAACCTTACCGAACTCGTGCGAGTGGTTGTGGTAGCCGAACTTCATGCCTGCTGCGTTCACCATCTCGCCGACTTTGTTCAGATACTTGCAGATGACATCTGCTTCTGCCAGAGTCTTGGGATAGTTGACGCCAGGGTTCACGATGTACTTCATGCCGGCACGCTTGTGTGCATCAATGCATTGAGCCCACCATTGCAGGGCTCCGTCGAAGTTGCCTGACTTCAGCTCTTCGTTATTCAGGTTGTGACCGACGTGGCTTGAGAGTACCTTCATGCCTGCTGCTTCGATGTCGGCCTTGAACTGCTCGGGAGTGACGCCATAGAGCTTGCCGTCACCATAGTTGGCAGCCTCGACAGCAGTATATCCCATCTTAGCCAATGCTTTCAGTGTGCTCTCGTGGTTCTGTGCATACTTGTCGGCGTTGCCGATAAGCTCACGAACTGAGTACATCTGGAAAGCAATCTCTTTCTTCTTGGCGTCAGCATTCAAGCCATAGCCAAGGAAGGTAGCGGCAAGACAGATGAATAAAAGAATCTTTTTCATCGTTATACCTTATTATATATAATATGTATCTTACTTGAGAACCTTGACGCGGATGTTGCGATACCAAACCTCGTCGCCATGGTCCTGCATGCCAAAGTAACCTGCATCCTTGCCGCAATCCTTCATGATTTCGTAAGCAAGAGGCCAGTTCTTCTGGCTGAACTTAGAGGTCTGCACCAGGTCAACCCAAGCCTTGTTTGCCAAAGTGTAGCTCAACACCTTGACGCCATTCTGGTAGTGAGTGACCTTGCCGTTCTTCACGACAATCTTCACCTTGTTCCACTGGCCTGCAGGATTAGCGTTCTGAGGCTTTGCGACAATCATGTCGTAGAGGCTTGTGCTCTGACGAATGCCGAGGGTTGCACCGAGCTTAGCATCGGGGTGACGCTCATTGTCGAGTACCTGGCACTCAGGACAGCTGATGTAGATGGGCTGATAGTTGAGCTTGCCGCGGTTGTCGATGGTCTGCGTGATGGTAACATTGCCAGCCTTTGTCTCTTCGGTCTTGGGAGCGTCATTGTTGATGGTAGCCGTTTCCTTGCCGAGGTAGAAGATGCCGGAGTTGCCTCCTTCGCTGATTTTCCATTCAATCTCGAACTCGAAGTTCTTGAACTTGTGAGCGAAGATGATGTCGCCACCTTCGCCACGAGAAGTGCGGCCGTCGAAGTGCAGAGCACCGTCCTTGATGTTCCACTTGCTGGGGATATGGTCCTTGCAGTAGCCACGCCAGCCGTCGAGGCTTGTGCCATCGAAGAGGACATAGTAGCCGTCCTTGTCAACCTTCAGCGTGCTGAGGTCAACCTGAGGGTTCTCTATAACGACGTACTGAGGCTGAGCCTGTACGCCAGCCGCAGCAGTCAGAACTGCTGCGGCCAGGATGTTCCTAAGTTTCATTTCTGTTGAACTGTTAGTCGTTTATGCGGGCATGTCGGGCAGAACGTAGCCATTCTGGTACTTCGGCTTGATGAGTTCTGCTGCAAACTCGCGAGCATTGACGGGTTCTGTGTAGGTCTTGTTGAATGTGGGGTGTCCATCGTGGATGGAGAAGCCGTCCTTCAACATAGCGCGAACAGTTGCTTTCTCGGGAATGTTGGTGAAGCGCATGTTTTCGCCGTCCCATTCGAGAGTCTGGTTCAGGCCTTGCAGACGTGTAGCCACAACGCCCATTGCTACCATTTCGTTGAAAGGACCTGCCTCGCTGAAGTCGGAAGCTGTACGTGTCCAGTCCTTCTTGCCTGCACGGATTTCCTTGATGGCACGAATCCAGTCGCGCTGGTGGCTCTCGGTAACACGACGGCAAACCTTTGGTGCATCGGGCACACGACCACTTACGAGGTAAGGCTTCTCGCCGTAGCAACCTACTACGAGGATGTCCTTGGTGCCGTAGAAGATAGCGCCACCACCGCTCACGTTGAGGTTCTTGCCAATTGCGAGACCTTCAGGACGGAAGGGGATGATGCCACCGTCGCTCCATGTAACGACAACCTCAGGCATGCCTACCTTCGGACGGTTTGGACGAGCGGGATAAGTCAGCTTGACAACCTGTGCGCTTGGGCAGCAGTCGGACATGAGAGGAGTAGAGCTGCCTTCAGCCTTGATGGGATAACCGAGGTCGAGAGCCTTGAAGACGGGATGCAGGATGTGGCAAGCCATGTCGCCCAAAGCACCTGTACCGAAGTCCCACCATCCGCGGAAGTTCCAGGGGTGATAGATGGAGTTGTAAGGACGCTTTGGAGCCGGGCCGATGAAGGCATCCCAGTTCAGTGTGCTGGGGATTTCGTGTACCTCTTCAGGACGCTCCAAGCCTTGTGGCCAGATAGGACGGTCTGTGAAGGCATCCACGCGAGTTACCTCACCGATTTCGCCGTTCCAGATCCATTCGCAAACGAGGTTCACACCTTCGCCGCTTGAACCCTGGTTGCCCATCTGTGTGGCAACGCCAGCCTTTGCAGCGAGTTTGGTGAGCAGACGAGATTCGTAAACGGTACGTGTCAGAGGCTTCTCGCAGTAAACGTGCTTGCCTGCAGCGAGAGCTTCTGCGCAGATGATAGCGTGTGTGTGGTCGGCAGTACCGCAGATAACGGCATCAGCCTGATCCAGCAGTTCGGCATACATCTTCTTGTAGTCGTTGTAGATCTTCATGTTGGGGAAGAGCTTCTGATACTCTTCGAGGACGCCCTTTGCATACTTGAAGTCCACGTCGCACATGCCGATGAACTCGATGTCGTCATAGACTTCGCCCTTGCCTTTGTAGGTGACGCCGTTGATGTCAGCATGACCACGGCCACCAACACCTACAGCGAGGAGCTTAATCTTGCCAGTTGGTACATTCTTCTTTGCCTTAGCTTTGCCGAGTACATCGACGGGAGCCATTGCGAGAGCAGCAGTTGCTGCGGTTCCTGCCTTGAGGAACGATCTTCTTGACATGTCTTTCATAAGAGAGAGGTTTGTTTTTGAATGGTTAAACTTATGTTATTTGTTTTGAATTTCTTTGATGCTTTAGCACCTCCGCCTGCGCCTGAGCACCTACTGGAGCGCAAGAAAGGCGCGCTGTTAAGGGCGCGGATCGTCTTTCTTTTCTGGCTCGGCATTGATTTCTTCCTCAATGTCTTTCATGCCTTTCTTGAACTGTGATACGCCTTTGCCGAGGCCACGCATGAGTTCGGGAATCTTCTTGCCACCAAAGAGGAGCAGGATTACGAGGGCGATAATGATGATTTCAGTGCTGCCCAGGTTCTGGATGAATAAGAGTTGATGTGTCATAATATAAATAATGTAAGAGTTTGTTTAGTGACAGTATTCTTCTGAGTAGTGCGGATGGTCGATGAGCCCATAGCCGTCGGACGCGTGTGCACGGCGGTAGTGGATTTGTTCCAGTTCCTGGGGTGTGCCTTTTGAGGGGAGGTCGTTGTGCCTGGCATCGTCGAGCATCTTCCACGAGTACTCGCTGGCGATGGCTGCATCGCGGAAGCGGGGTAGGGAGTCGGGTCGTTTGCCTGTGAGGATTGCTTCGCCCATGAGTTTGCAGAGGCGGTCTATATTCTTGTCGCCATAGGGTTTCTCGATGCGCTGGGTGATGTGTTCGCCGTGCATCTCCACGACGGCTGTCTTGAAGTCGTGCGTCATGCGGACGAAGCCCTTGCTGCCGATGAGTTCCGTGTAGGAGTTGTGTGTCTGGTCGAGAGCCAGCTGGCCATAGACGAACCCTTGGGTGATATCATAGACAATACCGTTCTCGAATGTTCCGTGACATTGCAGCCACCACGGGTCTTTATAGTCCCACATGCGGATGGCCTGAGCGTGTCCTGTCTTGTATTCCGAGTCGGCATACCAGCGTGCAATATCGACGTAGTGCATGCCGCAGTCATGGAACGAGGGCCCTTCATATTCGTGTCCTTCGCCTGGAGAGAGTCCTGGCGTCATGTGGCAGATGCGAATGATGGCAAGTTCGCCTATCTCGCCTGAGCGGACGAAGTCCTTCATGGCTTGTGTGTACCAGGCGTTACGCAGGTAGAGGTTGACGGTACAGAACTTGTCTGTCGATTCTTCAAGCCGTACGACATCCCATTCTTCGCTGAGTTTGTAGGCGAGCGGTTTCTCGCAGATGACGTGTTTGCCAGCTTTGACAGCTTTCTCGATGCGGCTAGCACGGGTGTCGGCCAATGCAAAAAGACCGACGCACTCTACTTCTGGGTCGTTCCAGATGTCGTGTTCGTCGGTAGTGAAGATGGCATTGGGAGCTATCTCGTGTGAGTGCTTTGCCTTTTCGGGGTTGATGTCGCAGGTATATTTCACGTCCCAGTAGTCACAGGCCACAAGTTCCGTGAGGTGCTTGCGTCCCATTCTACCGAGTCCTATGATTCCGATTTTTATTCTATTCATTGTTGATTTGTGCCTGTTTTGCCCTGTTTTTGTGGTAAAAACGCACTTTCAGTGTGTAAAGTTAGTAAATTTTCTTTAGTGTGGCAAAGGATTGGACTATTTTTTAACCTTTTTTACAAAGAAAAGCACAATATAAAAATGAAAAAATGTAGAAATGAAAGAATGAAGGGGAGAGAAGCGATACGAAAAGACCCGCCATGCAATTCGCACAGCGGGCCTGATTGAGTTTGTTGTCAACTCAAGAAACTATTTCTTTCCTCCACCGCTCCAGAAGTCTTCCTCAGCCTTCTGGCGAGCCTTGAAGTCGTTGTAAGCCTTCATGGCAGCAGCGTTGGCAGCCTGGTTAGCCTGAGCCTTCTGGATGTTAGCCTTCAGGCGGTCTGCAGAACCGCTGACAGTGATGTCGGCTGCGCTGGCCTTGCTGCAGTAGGCGATGGCTTCGTTGTACTGACCGAGCAGGGTGTTGATGTTGGCCATCTTGAGGTAAGCCTTACCGGTCAGGTCGGGGCTGTATGCGATAGCCTTCTCTGCGTAGGTCATGGCGCCCGTGTACTGCTTGCTCTTGGTGAGGCCGTTGCAGATGTTCAGGCAGATGATGCCACGCCTTGCGTCACTGGTAGCGAGTTCGAGTGCCTTGTTGTAGTACTCGAGCATCTTGGCCGACTCACCATCCTTCTGAGCCTTCTGAGCCAAACCGATGGCGCTGGTGTAGGAGGGCTGCAGGGCGTAAGCGGCTTCTGCGTACTGATAGTAGATGTCGCTCTCGTCGCAGTCGTTCTGTTGCATCAGGACAAGGCTCGAGTTCAGTTTGTTGATGTCGTTCTTATATCCATCGAACTTCTTCGTGTAGATGGCGATAAGCTGAGCGCTGTCGGCAGCTCCGCTTGCAGCAAAGAGTTGCTCGATGGCTGCAAGAGGTGCGTCGTAGGTGGCCACGAGTTTCTGAGCCCTTGCGGTATCGCCCTCAGCCTGAGCCTCCTTAGCCAGCTGGAGCATCTTCTCGCAAGCGTCCTTGCTGTCCAGGTAGTCCTGCAGATACTGCTCGCGAGTGCCACCCTTAGTTGCCTTGTAGATGGCGTCGCTCACCAGGAAGAAGGTCTGGAGGAAGGAGCCCGTGATTTCACGACCGCCCTGCTCGTTCACCATATCGATGGCCTCTTTGAAGTTCTTGTACGAACCACGAAGGTCGAAGTTCTGTCCGAGAACAACAGGAGCCGTCCAGTTGTAGTACTCAGCCTTCACGCTCAGCACGTCGCCCAGCGTGCTCTTCGTCTTGGCGAAAGAGTTCAGGGCGTCGAGGTTCTTCTGGCGAAGCTCGAAGAGCTCCATCATCTCGTCGAAGTACCTGCGCCTCTTGACGGGGTCTTGTTCTGCATTGATAAGGTTGTAGAACATGAACGGGCCCTGCGTGTAGATACCGTTCTGTGCGAAGGGCGCATACGTCTTTATCCACTTGTAGTTTTCGTACATGTCCTGATAGTCCTTGTTCGCATTCGTCTGCTGGAACATGGTGATGTAGCCCTTGGCGGTCTTGATGGAATCCTCATTGTCGCCAGTAGAGAACGCGATGCGCTCTTCAATGGTGCTACCTTCGAAATTCTGTGCCATAGCAGTTGCTCCGATGAGCGCGAGCAACATGGCGAGAGTCAGCTTCTTCATTTTTCTACTTATTATAATATAGTTCAACTTCATGTTAACTTTCCGAACAAATTGTAAGCGATTCATTCGTTTCTGAGTGCAAAGGTACACATAAAACTACATTCAGCCAACATTCCGTATCTTAACGAAACTTAAAAAGCGAGAAATAGAACAATTTAGACCCTAAATCGGCACAAAAAGCGTCGTTTCGAGTGGAGAAAATGGGCGAAGAGAAGGGGATTGAAAATTGAAGATTGAAAATTGAAGATTGAAGATTGAAAATGAAAAGTGAGGCGACACCAAAACCGAAAAAACCTTTTTGAACCTTTGGCACTTCGTGCTTGTCCAACCCTTCAGGGCTTCTCCGCCAATTGCAAACATCCCAGGGCGTTCTTGCGCTCTGTAGGAATAGGCTGAAGGCCTTTATCGCCATCAGCCCAAGGCACCGCCTTGGGTTTTATGTGCCACGACATATGTCGCTCAGTAAGAGCAAAAGCTCTATAGTATAACGCTTTTGGCCCTGCAGGCCGCATCTCGCCGCCAAACGCAAACAGCCCAGGGCGTGTACCCTGGGCTGACTGCTTTCTGCCCCTTCGGGGCGTAGTTTCATCATTTTGTTAAGTATCGTTTTTTCTGTTTTCTCGGCTGTCCCTCCCCTAAGAGGGACGCGTCCCTATCGCCGACGGGACGTGTCCCTATCGCCAACGCGACGTGTCCCTATTGCCAACGGGACACGTCCCTTTTTTTACTCGACACGTCGATGTCGTAAAATCCTCATGTGGATTTCCCCAAATCCTCCTGTGGATTTCATCAAATCCTCCTGTGGATTTTGCCAAATCCTCACGTGGATTTTAGGGACGCGTCCCTCTCGCCTTAGGGACGTGTCCCTCTCCTCATAGGGA
>OCVV012849628.1_pt1 | contig 14954 bp, 11 predicted proteins | sample 1539721 | NCBI WGS metagenome assembly OCVV01 (sample SAMN02144230, study PRJEB22623) | gut metagenome | biome: sheep rumen | host: Ovis aries | place: New Zealand
CCCGGATCTCCCTTTCCGCAATCTTCGTCCCGTGCATGCAGCTCCGGTCCGTCCACGGAATCTTCCGGACCATGGCCGCCAGCGTCGTAAACGTTCCGCCCGTGCCGACCCACACCTCCGGAGCCCGGTATGTATTCACTTTCTCCATGGTCTCCCGCAGGATTTCCGTCGCCGCCTTTTCGGCGATCACCATATCCTCCTGCCGCTGCAGCTGAATCGCCTGAAACAGGCGCACCGCCCCCATCTGGCAGGAGAACGCGCAGTCCACATCCAAGCCTTTCCCGGTCACGATCTCCGTGCTTCCGCCGCCGATATCGATGACGCCGCACCGGCCCGCCGTCGAAATCGCCCTGGAGGCGCCATAGAAGCTCATGGTCGCCTCCTCCTCGCCGGACAGGATCTGCGGCTTCACGCCCGCAGCGCGGGTGATGGCCTCCAGAAAATCCTGGCCGTTGGCCGCGTCCCGGGCGGCGCTGGTGGCAAAAACGGACACATGCCCCGCGCCGCGGTCCCTGGCCTCTCCGGCCATCCTGCCGACCGCCTCCGCCGTCTTCCGGATGCTCTCCGGGCTCAGCCGCTTCTCCCCGTCCAGCCCGGCAAAGAGCCGCGTTCCTTCCCGATCGCGCCAGAGGCAGGCCATGCTGCCATTCCCGCCGTTCTCCGCCAGCAGGGCGCGAACGGAATTGGACCCGATTCCCACAACAGCAGACCTCATGCGTCCTCCATTCTGTGCGGCACAACCGCCGCGATCCCATCACCGGTCAGTCGCCCAGTTCCTCCATCAGAATCTGGATTTCCGCATCCGTATAGGCATAGAGCGCTTCCGGATTGGTAAACTCAAAACGAATGTCATCCCGGCTGACATAGGAGTAGTTCTGCATCGCGCTGGAAACGATGTAATCCTCCGTTCCGACCACGCTCAGCTGGTTGCTCAGGTCCCTGTGCTCCTCTTCGAGCCGGGCCAGGGCCCTGGTCATCTCTTCGGTCTGTTCCCGCTTCCGGGTCAGATCGCTGCGCAGAAGGAGGTGAAACGTCAGAAACAGCGCCAGCACAACGGACAGTACCGCGAAAAAGCCGCGGTAGTTCATATTTTTCTGCTGCATGGAATCGCCTCCTTCCCTGAATGGTTACCTTAAATACTTCTCTGTCCGCATCCGATAATCCTGCTTTGCCCCATCCGTTTACAGGGTTCAGAACATGCTCAGCTGGTTGGTCTCCGACAGCCCGTCCAGCGCGCCCTGGCTCCGGAGGAGCTCGATGGTGGAGGAGCCGACCTTTCCCCGGTTTTTCAGATCCTCGATGCTCAGGAATTCGCCCTGCTTCCGGGCTTCCACGATCGGAATCGCCGCGCTTTCCCCCAGGCCCGGCAGGCTGATGAAGGGGCAGCGGATATTGCCGTCCTCGATTTTGAAGCGCCGCACTTCGCTCTTGTACAGATCCACCGGCAGGAAACGGATCCCGCGCATGTTCATCTCCAGCACCAGTTCCAGGCACGTCACGATGTCCTTGTCCCGGGCCGTGGCCTTGTCCATGTTCCGGATTTCCGTAATCCGCTGCCGGGCGGTGTCCGGGCTCAGGATCATCGTCGTCGCGTCAAAGCCGTCCCCGCGGACCGTGAAATAGGCGCAGTAGTAGGCCAGGGGCTCGTGCAGCTTGAACCAGGCCACCCGGAGGCTCATCGTCACATACGCGACCGCATGCCCCTTCGGGAACATGTATTTGATCTTTTTGCAGGAGTCCATGAACCATTCGGGCACGCTGGCCTCGACCATGGCCTTTTCCATCTCCGGCTTGAGGCCCTTGCCCTTGCGGACGCTTTCCATCGTCGTGAAGGAAAGCTTCGGCGCGACCCCCTTGTCCATCAGGTAATTCATGATATCGTCGCGGCAGCAGACGCATTCGCTCAGCGTCGCCGTCCCGTTGGCGATCAGCTCCTGCGCATTGCCCAGCCAGACATCCGTGCCGTGGCTCAGACCGGAAATCCGCAAAAGCTCCTCCATGGTGGAGGGGCGGGTTTCCTCCAGCATGCCGCGGACGAATCCGGTGCCGAACTCCGGCACGCCGTAGGTCCCCGTGTTGCAGAGGATGTCGTCCGAGGTCACGCCCAGCGGCTCCGGCGAGGTAAACAGCTTCCGCACGCCCGGATCGTCCAGCGGCACCTCCTTGAAGTTGATGCCCGTCAGCATCTCCAGCTCGTGCATCATCGTCGGGTCATCATGGCCCAGGCAGTCCAGCTTCACCAGGATATCGTGCATGGAGTTGAAGTCGAAATGCGTCGTGGTAAAGTCGCTTTCCAGGTCGTCCGCCGGATGCTGCACCGCCGTAAAATCGTAGATCTCGTATTCCAGCGGAACAACGACCATGCCGCCCGGATGCTGCCCGGTCGTCCGCTTCACGCCGGTGCAGGTCAGCGCCAGCCGCTCCTTCTCCGTGTTGCCGGCCTGGATACCCCGCTCCTCCAGATATTTGGAGGCATAGCCGTAGGCCGTCTTGTCCGCCAGGCCGGAAATCGTGCCCGCCCGGAACACGTGGTCATGGCCGAAGAGCTCCTCCACGTAGTGGTGCGCCTTGTTCTGATATTCGCCTGAGAAGTTCAGGTCGATATCCGGCACCTTGTCGCCCTCGAAGCCGAGGAAAACCTCGAACGGGATGTCAAAGCCGTCCTTCGTCAGCTTCCGGCCGCAGTCCGGGCAGTCCCGGTCCGGCAGGTCCACCCCAACGTGATATTTGCTCTTGTCCACGTCGAAAAAACCCTTGTGGCAATAGGTGCAGCGGTAATGCGGCGGCAGGGCGTTCACCTCGGTGATTCCGCACATCCGGGCCACCAGGCTGGAGCCCACGCTGCCGCGGCTGCCCACCAGGTATCCATCCTCCAGGGAGCGGGAAACCAGCTTCTGGGCGATGGCGTACAGCGTGCAGTAGCCGTATCCCACGATGGATTTCAGTTCTTTTTTCAGACGGGCTTCCACGATCTGGGGCAGCGGATTGCCGTACATCTCCTCCGCCGTGCCCCAGCTCATCTCCTGAATCATATCCTCCGCAAAGTCCCAGAAGGGCTGGAAGGTATCCTCCCCCTTGGGGTGCTTCGGAAACAGGCGGATTTCCTCCACCATGTCCGCGATCTTCCGCGGGTTTTCGATCACGATCTCCCGCGCCTTCTCCGCGCCGAGATAGGAGAATTCCTCCAGCATCTCGTCCGTCGTCTTGAAATACAGCGGCGGCTGCTGATCGGCATCGGAATACTTCATGCCCGCCTGGATGATCGCCCGGCCGATGGAATCCTTCGGATCCATGAAATGCACGTCCCCGGTCGCCACCACCGGCAGGCCCATCTCATCACCCAGCTCCACGATCTTCCGGTTCAGGCTGCGCAGATCCTCCTCGCTGTCCACCTGGCCCTCGCGGATCAGGAACGCGTTGTTCCCGATGGGCTGCACCTCCAGGTAGTCATAGAAGGAGGCAATCTCCTTCAGCTTTTCCTTTTCCGTCCCCGCCAGCACCGCGCGGAACAGCTCGCCCGCCTCGCAGGCGCTGCCCAGGATCAGCCCCTCCCGGTACTTCTGAATGATCTGCCGCGGCATGTGCGGCGTCCTGCGGAAGTATTCCAGATGGCTGATGGATACCAGCCGGTTCAGGTTCACCAGCCCCGTCCGGTTCTTCGCCAGCAGGATGATATGCCAGCTCTCGCCGATGGCGCCGCCCCGCAGCGCCCGGTTCAGGTCCTCCTGGGTGTTCACCTCCGGATGCGCCTCCCGGGTCGCCTGCATCATGCGCGACAGGCAGTGGGCCGTCGCCGTGGCGTCATGCACCGCCCGGTGGGCGTTCTTCAGGCTGACGCCCAGGTGCTTGCACAGCGCCGCCAGCCGGAAGGATTTCATGGTCGGATACAGCTTCCGGGCATAGGTGAGCGTGTCCATCACGGGGTTCCGGAAGGACAGGCCGATGCGCCTGAGCTCCGTCTTCAGCAGACTCGCGTCGAAGCTGGCGTTATGCGCCGCGATGGGCAGATCCCCGATGAATTCCAGGAACTTCGGCAGGATCTCCTCCGCCTTGGGCATCCCCTGCAGGTTCGCGTCCGTGATTCCGGTGATCTCCGTGATTTTCGGCGGCAGCGGCTCGCCGGGATCCACCAGCTGCTCAAAGGAATCGATCACCGTATCCCCGTCCAGCTTGACCGCGCCGATCTCGATGATTCTCGCCCGGGATGTGTTCAGCCCGGTGCTCTCAAAGTCCAGCACGACGATCGGCCCGTCATACGGCCGGCAGTCGGTGTCCTGAAATATTTCCCTTTCCTCCGTCAGATAGCCCTCGCAGCCGGGAATCAGCTTGATCTTTCCCTTGGCCGCCCGGAATGCCGCCGGGAAGCTCTGCAGCACGCCGTGATCCGTCACCGCCACTGCCGGATGGCCCCACTTCACCGCCCGGGCGATCAGCTGATCCACCGGCGTCAGCGCATCCAGCGTCGACATGTTTGTATGCATATGGAGCTCGACCCGCTTTTCCTCCGCCAGGTCCTCCCGCTCCTCCTTTTCCGTCTCCACCAGATCCCGCACGGAGATGGACAGCTCCCGGGCGAAGTTGTCGTACAGGCATTCGCCCCGGACCTTCACGTTCATGCCCGTGTGAATCCGGTTCACCTTGTCCATCACGGCCTGGCGCTCCTCGTCCGTGATCGGAGCGGGCGCCGCGCCGTCCTCCTTCCGGGAGAACCGGGGACGGTACCGCAGAAACACCTTGCACAGGATGGAGCTCGTGTAATCCGTGACCGCAAAGGTCAGCAGCAGCATCTCGCCGCCCTTGAGCTCCTTCGTTTCCATCTTGAAGATTTCGCCCTGCACCACGGTGAGCCCGCTCTCGCTGTTCAGCGTCCGCATCTCCACGGGCCATTCGGAGATGGCCCGGCCCAGAATCGGCTTGCCCACCGCCCGGGCTTCCGGATCGAAAGTGCCCTCCGGCTTCTGCGACTTTTCCGCCTTTTCCTGCTTCTTCTCCCCGGCGGGCTTTGCCTCCCGGGGCTTCCGCTCCTTCTTCGGCGCGGCTTCCGGAGAGGGCGCCGTCCCTTCCTGCTCCGCGCGCGCGGCGATCTCCTCCCGGGTCACGGTGATCCCTTCCGCCGCCTTTTCCCGCGCCTCCCGGATCTTCCGGAGCTGCTCCTCCCGGTCGCCGGAGACCGTCATCTCCACCCGGACCCGGGCGTCAAAGATGTCCCGGATCGCCGTGGCCAGCCGGGCACCGACATTCTTGCCGGCCATCATGTGCAGGCTGACCTCATCCGGGAAAACCAGCGTCAGAATCGCCTCGTCCCCCTCGCCGGCCCCGCCGGACTCGCCGGTCAGCTGGTTTTTCTCGATCTGCCATCCGATCTGGCCGACCCAGCCCTGGGTCGCCGGATAATTGCGCCGCAGAAAGTCGTCCAGCACCTTCCGGTAGGGCGTCGGGTCCTCCAGAAAGGCCGGCTTCAGCGCGCGGGAAACCACGCGCACGGACAGCGGCTGGCCCGGAAAAACGCCGCGCATGACCCGCTCCAGCCGCAGGTATTCCCTTTCCCCGGCCAGCTCCGTGCTTTCAAACGTGATATATGCCTTGTGAGCAGATTTGATATATGTCACCCGCGGCGCGGAAAGCTTTCCCGCCAGTTCCGGGATTTCCCGCGCGATCTGCGTCATCAGATCCTCGTAGCTCATTGATTCACCATTCTCCGCACCTCGGCAATCAGCTGATTCGCCAGTTCATCCGAATCGCCTTCCACGCGGCGGTTTTCCTGTCCCTTCACGAACAGCACCCCGCCGTTTTTTCCGCCGGCGATGCCCACGTCCGCTTCCTTTCCTTCCCCGAGTCCGTTCACGATGCAGCCCATGACCGCCACCTTGATCGGCACCCGGATGTCCGAAAGCTCCTCCTCGATCCGCTTCCCGATCCGGGCGACGGGAATGCAGGTCCGCCCGCAGGTCGGGCAGGCGATCAGCTGCACGCCACGCACCCGCAGATCCAGCGCCCGGAGGATGTCCCAGGCCGCCTTCGCCTCCGGCACCGGATCCCCGCTCAGGCTCACCCGGATCGTGTCCCCGATGCCGTCCGCCAGCAGCGCACCGATGCCGATCGCGCTCTTGACGGTGCCCTGCCCCGGCAGCCCGGCCTCCGTCACGCCGACGTGCAGCGGATACCCGGTCCGCTCATGCGCCAGGCGGTACGCGTCAATCGTCAGCTTCACACTGCTGCTCTTCATGCTCAGCACGATGTCCTCAAACCCGGCCTTCTCCAGCATCCGGGCATGCCCCAGCGCGCTCTCCACCAGGCACTCCGCCGTCGGGCCGCCGTATTTTGCCAGCAAATCCTTCTCCACGGAGCCGCTGTTCACGCCGATGCGGATCGGAATATGATGCGCCTTCGCGCAGTCCGCCAACTCGCGCACCTTCGCCTCCCCGCCGATGTTGCCGGGGTTGATCCGCAGCTTCGCGATGCCGTTTTCCGCGGACCGGATCGCCAGCCGGTGATCGAAATGAATGTCCGCCACCAGGGGCACCGGACTCCCGTCCACCAGCGCCCGCACCGCCTCCGCGCACGCCTCGTCATATACGCTCACGCGCACCAGGTCGCACCCGGCCTCCGCCAGCGTCCGGATCTGCCTGAGGGTGCTGTCCGTGTCCCGGGTATCCGTATTCGTCATGCTCTGCACCAGGACCGGGCTGCCCCCGCCCAGCTTCAGCCGGCCGATCTGAACCTCTCTTGTCATCGCTTACTCCTATTGAAACAGTCGGATAATATCCTTGTAGGTAAAGAAAATCATCAGTCCGAAGAGGAATACCATGCCCACCAGATGCACCACGGCCTCCTTCTGGGGCGGCACCGGCTTTCTGCGAACCACTTCAATGAGGCAGAATACGAGCCGGCTTCCGTCCAGCCCGGGAATCGGCAGCAGGTTCATCAGCCCCAGGTTGATGGAGATCAGGATCAGCAGCTGCACGAACGCGCTGGCGCCATAGGCCTGCACCTGGCTGGAGACCAGTGACACAATGCCCACGGGGCCGGACGTCTGATCGAGTCCCTCGCCGGTGGTCACCAGGTTCTTCAGCGCCCGGAGGATCGCTCCGCCGGCGTCCACGCACATCGCGAAGGATTCCCGGAACCCGCCAAGGAAGCCGACGGGCACCGTCTTCGTCCGCACGTATCCGCCGATGTATACGCCGATGCGCATCTTGCCGTCGGATTCATCCTTCACCGGCGTCACGGCCACCTGCACCGTTTCCTCGCCGCGTTTGACCGTCATCTGCAGCGGGCCGTCCCCCTCCTGCCAGGAGGCGATCGTGCCCAGCAGCGTGTCCACCGTGCCGTCCAGCATGTTCTTTCCGTTCACTTCCGTCACGATGTCCCCGGCCTGCAGCCCTGCGCTCTTCGCCGGGCCGGCCGCCATCACCTCGGAGATGTACGGGTCGATCTGCTCCGGCTGCACCGGCACAACGTTGCCCCAGATCCAGAAGAACGCCGTTCCGACCACGAAGGCCAGCACGAAATTCATCATCGGACCCATCACGGTCACAAACATCCGTTTCCATACGTTCTGCTTCGGATACGCCCGGGGATCGTCCTTCGTTTCGCCGGAGGCATCGTCCTCCCCGAAGAAGGCGCAGTAGCCGCCCAGCGGGATCAGCCGGACGGAAAACTTCGTCTCATGCTTCCGGCTGTTCCACCCGATGATCTTCGGCCCGAAGCCGACGGAAAACTCCGTCACTTCGATCTTCATCAGCCGGGCCGCCACGAAATGACCCCATTCATGCACCACAATCAGAATCGCCAGCAGCAGGATCGCCAGCAGAATATACACGCCTTACTTCATCTCCATCACATATTTCCGGGCCTGCCGGTCCGCCTCGAGGATATCCTCCAGGCCGTCCGCCCGCATCCCGTCCAGGCGCTCCATCGCGCCCTCCACCAGCCTTGCGATTCCGCCGAAGGGAATCTCCTCCCGCAGGAAGGCTGCCACCGCCGCCTCGTTCGCGCCGTTGAACACGGTGCAGGCCGCGCCGCCGGCGCGCAGCGCCGCACGCGCCAGCCGCAGCGCCGGGAATTTCTCCTCGTCCGGTTTTTCAAACGTCAGCTTCCCGAGGCTGAACAGATCCGGCGCAGCGACGCCGGTCTCTATCCGCTCCGGGTAAGCCATCGCGTATCCGATCGGCACCCGCATATCCGGCACGCCGAGCTGGGCCAGCACGGCCCCGTCCCGAAACACCACGCCGCTGTGCACGATGCTCTCCGGATGAACGACCACCTCGATTTTCTCCTCCGGCATATCAAACAGCCAGCGGGCCTCCATGATCTCCAGGCCCTTGTTGAACATGCTGGCCGAGTCGATGGTGATCTTCGCGCCCATGTTCCAGTTCGGATGCTTCAGCGCCTCCGCCGGCGTCGCCTTTTCAATGCGTTCCCGGTCCCACGTGCGAAACGGGCCGCCGGACGCCGTCAGCAGGATCCTTTCCGCCCGATTGTTGGCCGCCTGCTGCAGGCACTGGAAGATGGCGCTGTGCTCGCTGTCCACCGGCAGCAGCGGCTTGCCCATCTTCGCCGCCAGCTCCGTCACCAGATGGCCCCCGGTCACCAGGGCCTCCTTGTTGGCCAGCAGCACCTGCCGCCCGGCCGCCAGCGCGTTCAGCACGCTTTCGAGCCCGGCGATGCCGACGATGGAGACCAGCACCTGGTCCGCCGCCACCTCCGCCGCCGCGGCCTTCAGGGCTTCCCTCCCGCTCATGAAGGTGCAGAAGCGCAGATCCTCCGGGATCTCCGCCGGGTCGATGCCTTCCGTCAGTCCGGCCATCTCCGGCCGGAATTCCCGCACCTGGTCAAACAGCTTTTCCCGACTGCCGCGCGCCGTCAGCGCCACCACCCGGTACCGGTCCGGATGGCGCCGGCAGATGTCCAGCGCCTGTCCGCCGATCGATCCCGTCGATCCCAGTATCGCAATCCTTTTCATCGTTTTCTCCTTATCAGAAGAACAGCCTGAAGCAGTACATCAGCACCGCCATAAACAGCACGCTGTCAATCCGGTCCAGCATCCCGCCGTGCCCCGGAAACAGATTCGAAAAATCCTTGATTCCGCTGTGCCGCTTCACCATCGAGGCGAAAAGGTCCCCGATCTGCCCGATCGCGCCGCCGAAGAACCCCAGCAGCAGATACTGCCACCATTGCGGCAGCCGCATCAGCGTCGCCTCATTGCACGTGACCAGCGTGATCACATACACGACCACCGCGGCCAGAATGCTGCCGACCAGCCCGCCGATGCTGCCGGAAATCGTCTTGTTCGGGCTGATGATCGGGCACAGCTTCGGCCCCCGCAGCGCGCTGCCGACAAACAGGGCCATTGTGTCCCCCATCAGCGGAATCGCAAACGTCAGGCTCAGGAAAACAACCTCCACCGCCTTCTGCACCTGCATATCCAGCAGGCACATGGCCACCAGGCTCAGCCCCGGCAGCAGCACCGTCAGCAGCGGCAGCGCGCTCATGGCCAAATCCGACAGCTTCGGATCATTCCGGAACAGAATCTGAACCACCATCAGCAGCAGCGTCGCCGCCAGCAGCGGGATCATGATCTTTTCGGTCAGGAACGCCGTCAGCGGAATCGACGCCACCAGCGTCACCCACGTTGGCCAGGTCACCACGTGATGCCCCGCCAGGGACAGCGCGTGGTACTCTTCCCAGACGGCAAAGCCGATGCAGGTCAGCGTGAACAGCGCCATCGCCCACCCCGGCAGCCACAGCAGAACCACCAGCAGCGCAATCAGTATCGCGCCCGTAATAATCCGTTGTTTCATTTCCTGAATGCTCCCTTACAATCTTCGACCCTCAACCTCAGAACCGATGAAATTTCAGTCACTGACGGTCATCGGCTCTTCGTCCCGCAACCTCAATAGTCACAGCTCTCCACTGGAGAGCCTGCTCCTTTTCGGTTGACCTCAGAATCGATGAAATTTCAGTCACTGACTGTCATCGGTTCTTCGTCCCGCAACCTCATTAGTCGCAGCTCTCCACCGGAGAGCCTGCTCCTTTTCGGTTGACCTCAGAATCGATGAAATTTCAGTCACTGACTGTCATCGGTTCTTCGCCCAAATCTTCTTTCCCGATGCGTATAGGCGTCCAGCGCCAGATCATAGTCATGCACCGTGAAATCCGGCCACAGCGTTTCCGGAAACACGAATTCCGCATACGCGTTCTGATACAACAGGAAGTTGCTCAGCCGCTGCTCCCCGCTCGTGCGGATCAGCAGATCCACATCCGGCTGCCCGCGGGTATACAGATGCTCCGCAATCGTCGCCTCCGTGATCTGCTCCGCGCGCAGCGCGCCGTTGCGCACCAGCGTGGCAATCTCCTGCGTCGCCTTCACCAGCTCCGCCCGTCCGCCGTAGTTCACGGCGATGTTCAGCCGCAGCCCGGTGTTCCGCTCCGTCCGCGTTTCGGCCGCCTTCAGGGTTTCCCGCTGCGCCTCCGGCAGGCCTCCCTTGTCCCCCAGAATCAGGATCCGGACGTTCTTCGCGTCCAGCTCGTCGATCTCGGAGTCAAAAAAGTCCAGAATCAGCTGCATCAGCGCGGCGACCTCCTCCGCGCTCCGGTTCCAGTTCTCGGTGGAAAAGGCATAAAGGCTCAGCGCCCGGATGCCCAGGTCATCCGTATGCCGGATGATCTCCCGCAGGGTTTCCGTCCCCTGCCGGTGCCCCCGGGAAACGCTCAAGCGGTGCTTCCGGGCCCACCGGCCGTTCCCGTCCATGATGATGGCCACATGCTCCGGCAGCCTGGCAAATTCATCCGCGCTCCGCGGCGCCTTCTTCAGCGCCCGGATCAGATCCCGATTCCACTTGATTCGCATATTTCTCTCCATGACCGGCAAAACCCGCCTCCAGGCGGGTTTTGCGTATCCAGTCCGTCCTCTCCGGATCAGACCTCCATGATTTCCTTTTCCTTCTTCGCGTAGACCCCATCCACATCCTTGATGGCCTTGTCCGTCTGCTTCTGCAGCTTCTCCTCGGCGTCCCGCTGATCGTCCTCGGTGATCTCGCTGTTCTTCTTCATCTTCTTGATCTGCTCCATCGCGTCCCTCCGGATGTTGCGGATGGCCACCTTGGCCTCCTCCGCGCCCTTGGAGGCCACCTTGGTCAGATCCCGGCGGCGCTCCTCGTTCAGCTCCGGGAAGACGAGGCGGATGATTTTTCCGTCATTGGAGGGATTCAGGCCCAGATCGCTCTTCTGGATCGCCTTTTCGATCTGCGGAATCAGCTTCGCTTCCCAGGGAGCGATGACCAGCAGCCGGGGTTCCGGCGCGGAGATGTTGCCCACCTGGTTAATCGGCGTCGGCGTTCCGTAATAATCCACCATGATCCGGTCCAGCAGCTGGGGATTCGCCCGGCCGGCCCGCAGGCCGACCATGTCCCGCTCATAGGCGGCACAGGATTTCTGCATTTTCTCTTCCGCGTTTTTCAGGACATCGTCAATCATTTTCAGGGTCCCTCCTCTATTCAAAATCCGCTCGGTATTCCGATCTGCTGTGCTCTATTATACCGGTTTTCACCCGGCTTGACAATACGCGAATTAACGATGTGCGCTGTTCGGTTTCTCCGCCAGATCAATGGCATGCAGCGTTCCGATGATTCCGAGCGTGCAGGCAATGATCACCGCTCCGCAGGCCGTAAACGTCCAGTCCTCCGCCATGTACATCCAGTCCCCCCGGGTGGCCCGGAAGATCAGCGCCGCGATCTGGCCCACCAGCACGAACACGGCGATGGCCGCCGACGAGCGGGACGCCCGGATGAAGCTGTGCATATACTGATCCCGCCGCATCGGTTTGCCCCGCAGCGGCAGCGTGAAAACGCCCATGATCAGATACATCGCCGGAAAAAGGCCCGCCACCAGCGGCAGCAGAACCAGCAGCTGGCTGCCCGCCAGATGCGTCAGCAGCAGCATCTGGAAATAAGCCGCCACCAGCAGTGCCGCCAGCCCGACGCAGATCCACATCCGACAGAAAACGCCCGCGGAGGGGTTCCGAAGAACCGTCCACGGGCCGATATACCGGGCTTTCTGACGGGTTCTGCCCTTCGCGTCCTTTTCCTCGATGACCTCAAAGTCATCGACGTACTTCTTCAGATCGCTGAAGGATTTTTTGCTTCCCGCAAATCCGTCAAACAGTCCCATATTTCACTCCTTACGTGCATGATCCCCTTCGTTTGCTGCCAGCTGATCAGATGAAGGGGGATGGGGCTTTGGGGCAAGCCCCCCTATCCAAAGAGCAGCATCGTCACCCCGACAATCACCAGAATCAGCAGAAAGCACGGCAGCGCGATCGTCAAAAGCCCGCTGACCATCAGCGCCAGATGATCCTTCTTTTCCAGCTCCGGCTCATCGCTCTCCATCATTTCCTGCTTCATCTGCTCGGAAGGACGCATGCTCAGGCCTCCTTCTTCTGATTGATCTTAAAGAGGAAGTTCTTGTTCTCATCCAGCTTTCTGTCCGGATAATGGCAGGCGCAGAAATGGTTCGGCTCGATCTCCACCAGCAGCGGCGTCACGCGGCGGCACTTCTCCGTCGCCATATAGCAGCGCGTGCAGAATTTGCATCCGGGCGGCGGGTTGACCGGGCTCGGAATGTTGCCCTCCAGGATGATCCGCTCCTTCTCGGCGGAGCCGGGCTCCGTCGTCGGAATGGAGGACAGCAGCGCCACCGTATAGGGATGCCGCGGATCGTTGAAGATCGTGTTCTTGTCCGCCAGCTCGACCACGCTGCCCAGGTACATGACCGCGATCCGGTCCGAGATGAACTTGACGACGGACAGGTCGTGGCTGATGAACATATAGGTCAGATGCTGCTTTTCCTTCAGCTCCTGCAGCAGGTTGATGATCTGGCTCTGAATCGACACGTCCAGCGCGGACACGCACTCATCGCAAACCACGAACTTCGGCTGAACCGCCAGCGCGCGGGCGATGCAGATGCGCTGCCGCTGGCCACCGGAGAACTGGTGCGGATAGCGGTGCAGCATATACTCCTGCAGGCCGCACTTTTCCATCGTCTCCACGATGTAGGCCCGCAGCCGCGCCGATCCGTGCTTGAAGAAGTTGTGCGTCACCAGGCCTTCCTCGATGATCTGGCCCACGGTGAAGCGGGGATTCAGGCTCGAATAGGGATCCTGGAAGATGATCTGCAGATCCTTCCGCAGGCCGCGCATCTCCTGGCTGCTCAGCCGCGCCAGGTCGACGCCGTTATCCAGCATCTCCTCATATTTGCAGAATTCCGCGTCATCCCGGTACTTCGCCTTCACGGCGTCCAGCTGCTGCTTCAGGCCCGCAATCGTCCGGTCCTGCTCCGCGAGGGAAGCGTCCGTCGTCTTCAGCTCCGCGGCCGCCTGATCCCGCTTCTTCTTCAGGGAATCGGCCTTGCCGCCCGCGGCTTCCTTCGCCTCATGGTCGAAGTGATCGTGGTTCATCTGCAGCTTCTTCCGCTGCTCAACGATCCTGTTCCGCTTTTTGTTTTCCTGATAGAGCTCCTTCAGCAGCCGGATGCCCTCCGGGTCATCCTTGGCATAGAAGCCGCCCAGAATCTTTACGATATTGCTCAGCTTCGTCTGCTCATCACACCGGGCGATATTGCATTCCTGCAGCAGATAGAAGTCCGCCCCGTCCTCGCCGCCGGCGGCCTCCACCTTCTTTTCCAGATCGCGGGCCTTCGCCGCGGCCTTGTCCAGCTGCTGCCGGTACTTCTTCTCGTTCTTCAGCGTGTCCAGTACATACGCCGGCGTCATGTCGTCCAGCGTCTGGCCGTAATAGAGCGTGCAGCCCGCCGTCTGCGAATACAGCTGCAGCAGCACCCGGCCCAGGGTGGATTTTCCGCAGCCGGATTCCCCCACGATGCCCAGCGTTTCTCCCTCATAGATGTCCAGGGAAATATCCTCATTGGCCCGGACATACATGCGGTTCTTCTGGAAAATGGAGGTCTTGGCAACCGGAAAATACTTCTTCAGATTAGTAATGGACAGTAATTTTTTTGTGCTGGGCACTGTTCCGTTCCTCCTTGTCGGGATAGAAGCATCTGATTGCCTGGTTATCGTTCACCTTCGTCAGCGGCGGTTCCTCGTCGATGCACTTCTGGGTGCAGTACTTGCACCGCGGGCCGAACTTGCAGCCCTTCGGCAGCGCCAGCGGATGCGGCACCACGCCGGGGATGGGTTCCAGCCGGTCACTCTCGATCTCCAGCCGGGGGATGGAGAGCATCAGGCCTTCCGTATAGGGATGGCTGCATTTGCAGTTCTGGAAAATCACTTCCGCCGGGGCCTGCTCGACCACCTGGCCGCAGTACATCACGGCCACGTCGTCCGCCATCTCGTTGATGACGCCCAGGTCGTGGGTGATGAAGATAATCGCCGTTCCCGTGGTTTCCTTCAGCTCGTTCATCAGCTTCAGGATCTGGGCCTGAATCGTCACGTCCAGGGCCGTGGTCGGCTCGTCCGCGATCAGGATCTTCGGCTTGCAGGCCAGCGCCATCGCGATCATGACCCGCTGCCGCATGCCGCCGCTCAGCTGATGCGGATACTGCTTGATCACCACTTCGGGGTTCGGAATCTGCACGTCGTAGAGCATCTTCAGCGCGTGCTCGTGCGCTTCCTTCTTGTTCATCCCCTGATGAATCATGAAGGGCTCCGACAGCTGCCGGTCCACGGAGAAGACGGGGTTCAGGCTCGTCATCGGCTCCTGGAAAATGACGGAGATGTCGTTTCCGCGGATCTCGCACATTTCCTTCCGGCCGAGCTTCGTCAGATCGCGGCCCTCCATCAGGATTTCGCCGCTTTCAATATAGCCGTTTCCGTCCAGCAGCTGCAGGATGCTCATCGCGGAAACGGATTTGCCCGATCCGCTCTCACCCACGATGCCGATCGTTTTTCCGGCATCCAGGGAATAGGATACATCATTGACCGCCTTGACGATTCC
>OCVV011145166.1_pt1 | contig 14953 bp, 12 predicted proteins | sample 1539721 | NCBI WGS metagenome assembly OCVV01 (sample SAMN02144230, study PRJEB22623) | gut metagenome | biome: sheep rumen | host: Ovis aries | place: New Zealand
GACCGTTCTTCCTCTGTGGAGAACAGATCATCGAGAGAGGTCAGACTTATGTTTTTCGCGCTGCTTTTCAATCTTCAACACCTCCCCCGTAAGAGAGCGACACGCCTCGGCCACCTTGCCGTGGGGATCGTGAGCATAGATGCTCTTGCCCTCGGCGCTGATCTCCGCAGCCCGGACAGATCGCGGGATTTCGGTATCAAAGACCTTGATCTTGCTGCCGTAGGTGCATCGGAGCAGGGCGCTGACTTCTTTGGAGTAGTTGGTACGGCTGTCGGCCATCGTCAGCAGAATACCGTCAATGCGCAGATTCCGGTTGATCTGGCGGCGAACCTTGTTCACCGTTTGCAGGAGCTGTTCCAGCCCCTTTGCGGAGAGGAACTGCGGCTGCGCAGGGACAAGTACACTGTCAGCTGCGGCAAGAGCGTTGATCGTCAGCATCCCCAGCGAGGGCATACAGTCGATAAGGATATAGTCATAATCCCGCTTCAAGGGCTCCAGGCATTGCTTGAGAATCTTTTCGCGGGACATGGCGTTGATGAGGGATACCTCCAGTCCGGCCAGTTCGATGTTGGCCGGGAGCAGATCAACCTTTTCTTCATGGTGAAGGATTCCTTCCGCCACGGTGATCGGTTGATCCTCGATGGCTTGCATCATCGCTGTTGACAGCGTGTAGGGCAGCTTATCTGGCTCAGTAAAGCCGAGGGAAATAGACAAGGAGCCCTGCGGATCTGAATCTATGAGCAGTACCCGCTTGCCCTCCTGGGCAAGACCAATACCGAGATTCGCGCAGGTGGTCGTCTTTCCAACGCCGCCCTTTTGGTTGGCGATGGCGATGATCTTACATTTTTCGCCTATATGGGCATACACCTCCTGAAAATAAAAAATCCCGCCTTATCCTTTACGAACAAAGCGGGTTGAGATTAGATAATGACTATTGAAAAAGTCGTTCAATACTAGTATACTACTTTTAGGAGCGTCCTTCTGAAATACAAGGGTTTGGATAGATACCTGCATGTGGGAAAAAGGCAGAGTTGAACGGACTTATTTTTTTTACTTATTTTTAGCCTTTAGAGATCGGTACATGCAGGTAAAGGTCAGTATTAAGTGGTACTTAAAAGTTCATGGAAATGTACAAATCGGTACGAAACGGGACGCTTTTGCACAGGTTAACAGATTGACCTCTGAATTCGAGTCTTGTATCGTCCACCATGAAATCCGAACCGAAAGGTTCGGATTTTTCTTGTTTTCCGGCAAAATCGGCCTCTTTTTGCCTCAAAAAGTTGAGGCCGATTTTTCAAAACCCGTTTTTTTACTTATTTTTAGCCTTTAGAGATCGGTAAAACCCGCGAAATATCAGGAAGAAACGGTACTAATAAAATGTTCCATTCTGCTCGCGCTGGCCTGCTTCATCTGGTTTGTAACGTGCCCATACACATCCAGCGTAAAGGCGGCGGTGGCGTGACCCAAGTTTTCCTGAACGGTTTTGATGTCATCCCCACTCTTTATTGCAGCCACGGCATAGTCGTTGCAAACCGGGCACTTTTTGGCTTTCCGGCACCGACGATCGGCACCTAACCGCCAAAACCGGCACCTGTCCATTTTACGATCAAAGGTTGAAACAAAGCCTGGATACCTGTGTTTTGCTTGATAAAGATGCGGCGGGCACTGCCCGTCGCTGTGATTCTCTGCGGTGCATGGCACCGCAGTTTCTCCTGCTTATTTTTCTACCCTAGCCTTGCGCCTTTCCAAGGGGGCAATTTCACTATCCCTACGGACTTCACGCAGTGATTCACTCAGCCTTTACGCAAGGGTCAGGTTAGGGGTAGTTCCTCCGGTTCGGTGAGGTCACGGTAGACTTCGGGGTTCTCCAAATCAAGTAGGGTGTACACATTATTCTTATTCCAACCAGGGCCTCCGTGCTTGCTTTTACGGATTAGCTTTCGTCGTTCCAGGATGCCCTGTACCAAGCCATGAATGGTATGGAGCTAGGGGAGATGGACAGGATCATTTACCCGGTCTGTACCCTCTGCCGGGACCATGAGAAAGCTGGCTTCGTGGCTGGTGTTAAGGTTGGCATCCTCTTACAATCCGAGATATCCGAGAAATAGAACCGCAGCACCATCCCAATACGGATGGTGCTGCGGTTTTCTTGAAGGGTTTTTAATTGTTTATGAGTATTGTTAGATGCCACTTCCCGGTATCATATGCTACTGCGTGGCGGTAGCATAGTGTGGTCGTGATGGATCAACGAGAGAATAAATGTTACCTTGACCTTATGAATAGAGAACAGCACCATCCAGATTCCATAGGGGTGGGCCACACTGCTTCTGCAATATTTGTTGTGCATGGAATAGTTTTCCTCGGTCAAAATCAGAGGTGACCTGCTATCAACCTCTTCGTTTGTTAGCCTAAATGGAGAGTGTACGATCCAAAAGTTAACGAAAGCAAGCTTTACCCAAAGTGGCGTTTTTGCTTTGCGAAAAGGAACGGGTGCAAAGTACGAAATATACTTAGCGGTTGTCGAAATAAAAGTTTACTGCAGAAAACCGCATGATATATTAATACCGAGGAAGACTGGTATTGCCCAGTCGAATTGAAAACGGAGGGAAATATATATGAAAAAGGTAATTGTCCTGTTACTGACCGTAGTGCTGTCAGTGCTTTGTTTGTGCGCCTGTACTCAAGAAAAAAAGCCTTGTGCTCATGAATGGGAAAAAGGGATATGCAAAATTTGTCAGGAAACTTGTTCCCACAGCCGCTATGATAAAGGTTTTTGCAAACGCTGCGGCCAATTTCATGAGGAACACAGTTGGTGGACGGAATCTGTAGTTAATGGACCTATGAATGATGTGTGCGAGGTTTGTGGGTATAAGTGCCTGCATACTCAGTTGGATGAAAACCATGTTTGTTCTGTGTGTGGAAAGACCATTAAGCACCGCTACTCGGATGCCACCCATACATGCGTGGCACCGGGCTGTGATGCCGAATCCCAATACTTTTACGAGGGCTTACCAGAAGGATACAGCCTCGCGTGTGATCAACCTGGTACGATGGTAGAAGTAACATACACTACGCCTATGTATGTGGCAGCCCATGCGGACAGCGAATATGAGGGAAAGACAATTGAAAAAAATTTGTATGTATATCTCCCATATAATTATGATGCTGACAAGCCATACAGTATTCTCTATCTGATCCACGGTAGTAATGGTGAATCAGCAACTTGGCTGGTACATGGACAGCAGACAAAAAATGTGGTGGATAATATGATTCGTAACGGTGATTGTGAACCTTGCATAATTGTAACTCCTTCCTATTATTATGGAGATAAACAATTAGATAATGAAATTGACGATCTCTTCCCATTATATTTTTATGAGGAATTGCGTGAAGTTATCATTCCGTTAGTAGAATCTAAATATTTGACTTATGCAGGCAGAGATGTAACTGATGAATCCTTGACGGCCAGTCGGGATTACAGAGCAATGGCTGGTTTTTCATTAGGATCTATGACAACACTTGATAGCGGAATGTTGAACTGCCTAGACTGGATCAGCTACTTTGGATGCTTTAGTGGGGCAGCTGTGGATGGCAGTGATGTGGATAAGGTGTTGACATCAGAAGCATTTGCTCCCTTTGATATAAAGTTTATGTATAATGGTGTGGGTCGGTGTGATTACACTAGAAGCAGCCATATGGAAAGCTATTACTCCATTATGGAGAACTGTGATAAGCTGAAAGAGGGAGTAAATGCTGTACTTGTGGACAAGTACGGGTTTGAACACGATGCAGATAATCGAACACTGGATTTGTTCAATTTCATGATGTTTGATTTGTTCAAACATACGGAGGGGGAGCAATGACAAGAGCGTTAAGAAGCCTAATACTCTTATGTGTAGCTATACCGATGCTGGGTCTGTGGGGCTGCGGCACCAAAACCGGAATCGTGACAGAGAACAGTAAAACGTTCTGTTATGACCAAAACGGCGATTTTGTAAAAGGTAAGTTTGTGGTATCCGAGCATGAGGCGAATGCCGAGTCTTACGTAATTTGGTATTTCAGCAGAAAAACAGGGGAGGGCTCTAGATTCAATGTGGGCAAAGTGAACGACCACATTACCGCGATAGTAGAACCCTCCAGCCCAATCATATATGTTATTGAGGGCCAGGAGCGAGCACTTGTAGTAGACGCAGGTACAGGTGTGGGTGATATCGATGAGTTGATACAGCTTGTGACGGATAAACCTTACACTATGTGGCTGACACACGGCCATTACGACCATGTGGGTGGTGCATATTCTGCCGATTGTGATATTTTCTTTAACGAACCGGATAGGGAAATCGAGACACTTGCTACTGCAGAAGCACGGCTAGACTACTCCCAAAAACGGGGCGCAAGGAGGATTGACGTGTCAGACCTGGCACCATACAAGCAGATGGAGTATAAGACATTGCATACGGGAGATTCTATCGATCTGGGCGGTTACACAGTGGAAGCCTTGTTCTTGGGTGGTCATACGACGGGTCATCATGCTTTTTTGTGTGTGGAAGAAAGAATCCTGATTACTGGGGATTCTGCCAATCATAGTGTCAGCTTGACATCCAATGAGTCACTTTCGGTAGAAGAGTATTTAGATAACTTAAAGGAACTGAAAAATAGCGAAAACCGCTGGGATAAACTGCTCAAAACGCATCATTCATTTAGCTTCATCGAGAAGTCCCTAATCGATGAGTTGATTGCACTGTGCCAGGAAATTGTTGATAATGGTTCCTGTTCGGAGGAAGTCTGTTTAGACGAAACGACAGGAGCATATCAAACCCAGAAGAGTGACAGTATTGCCCAGATTAGCTATTATAAATCAAAAATCAAGAAGTAACCTTTTTGATCCAGCCCATCCAAGATGGGCTGGATTTTGCAATTTACGGAATAATAATGACTAACGGCGAAATGGAAGTGACATTGACACTGCGAAGTGATATAATTGTTCAATAGAACATTCATGTTGGGTCCGAGCCTAAAACATGGTAGCGAGGTAGAATGTATGTACAAAATTGCTATTGTGGAGGACGAACATACGGATATGTCCCTCCTCAAGGAATGCTTGAAGCGATACGAAAAAAGCCGGGAACTGAATATAGAGATTACCTGCTTTGAGAGTGCTACGGCGTACTTGAAAACAGATAATAAGAAATTCCATATTATATTTATGGATATCAAAATGCAGGGCATCGATGGTATTGAGGCGGCTAAGCAGTTACGCAAGACTGACCATGAAACGGTTCTGATTTTTTTGACCACTATGGCATCCTTTGCGATCCATGGTTATGAAGTAGATGCGCTTGATTATATTTTGAAACCTATTTCTTTTCCCCGGCTTCAGGCTGTCATGGACAAGGCTTTGCGCCGAGTAGCGCGAAATATGAACGATGAAGTGCTTCTCCAAACAACAGTAGGGATTTGGCGGATGTCGGCTTCCAAAATTCAATTTGTAGAAGTCATTGACCACCGATTGGTTTATCATACTGATGAAGGTGAGCTGGAAGCTTGGAACAGTATGAAAAATGCCGAACGGGAGCTAGCTCAGCAGAATTTTCTCCGGTGTAACAACAGTGTGCTGGTGAACCCAGATCGGGTTAGTGCAGTGCGAGGAAATGTTGTCTATGTGGGGCAGCATACCTTCTCTATCAGCCGCGGCAGAAAAAAAGATTTTATGGAATCCCTAATGGCGTATTTAGGAGGTTAATGATGGCAGTAACGATATTGTGGATTGTTGATTTTTTGAAGTATATAGTGGATGTTGGGCTGCTGTGCATTTTGTTTTCTTCCGGATACAGAAAGAAAGGTGGTTTCTTTTGCAAGACGTCCATGGTGATTCTACTAAGTCTTGCATTATGTGCTTTTGGATGGGCATGGTATGGAGATGAGTTGAGCGAAATCTACAAACGAATATGTTATCGATTTATCTTATTGGTGATGCTTGTATGGCAGCTTACGAGTTATAAGGAAAAGGTATGGGATGGGTGTTTCGCACTTATATCTTCAATTATGACAAAACAGGCTGCATGGAAACTGTACAATATCTTTTTACTGCTAATCCAGAATAGCGGGGATAAGCTGCTGATCGATACATTTACGCGGGGTATGCCGATGTGGCATATTGGCTGGTATCTGTTTTTTTTGCCTTTAGCGGCCATAATTTATTTTGTTCTCGAAAAACCGCAACAACGGTGGCGAGTTAGTGTTGTGCCACAGGTTGTATTGATCGGTGTTGCTATAATGTGTACCAACATACTTTTTAATGCTGTCGATTCTAAACTCTCGAAAATGGGATGCGCTTCATTAGTTATGATGTTATATCTGGGCGAGGCGACATACAGCCTAATGACCATTTATCTGAAATATATGTTGACATTCCAGGCAAAGGCGCAGGAAGAGATTTTTGCGGCTAATCAATTATGGAAGGAGGATCAAAAACAGTACGAGCAGATGCGAGAAAGTATGGAAATAATCAGAATGAAATGCCATGATATACGTCACCAAATTTATCGGCTAAAAGAAGGAATTGTGGACGATACCTGGATCAATGAGTTGGCAGAACATATATCAATCTATGATAGCGAGATGCAGACTGGAAATGAGGCGTTGGATGTGATTCTGACAGATAAACAGCTTCGTTGCCAGGCCAGAGGTATTGCACTGATGATGAATATAGACGGACGGGTATTGAATTTCATGGAGCAAGCGGATATATATTCTTTGTTCGGAAATGCTCTGGACAATGCCATAGAGTATGTTAGCGGACTCGAGGAGGAGAAACGATTTATCTCCCTAACTGTTGCATCGAAAGGTGAAATGGTGGTCATCCATCTGGAGAATTACTTTGAAGGGGACCTGCATCTTCGGGATGGAATTCCTGTGTCTAAAAAGAAAGATAAAGTTAATCACGGAATTGGCATGCAATCCATCAAGATGATTGCCCATCAGTATGGTGGCTGGATTAATGTGTTCCTACGGGACAACTTATTCTGCCTGGATGTGTTAATCATGTGTCCGAAGATGTAACAAATGAAAAAACTCTGTAAATATTTCGTGTTAATAACTGGATATTACCTTACCCTGCGTTCTTTGCGGAAGTGGACGCAGGGTATTAATATTCGTGTGATTCTGAGAAACTGTTGTTGAGCATGTCTTTCCAATCCCGAAATAATGACGACCATTGCCGAAGTATTGCTTTTCTATGGGCATGTATAACTGTATGATGATATTGAAGCAAAACCCAACAAACTAGATAAACAGAAAAGGAGAGCAAAAATCATGAAAAGAACGTTATCCTTGTGCCTGGTGGCATTACTGATCGTAGGTTCCACGCTAATGCTGTGTGCATGTGGACCTTCTGCAGAGGTTGTTTTCACGGGTAGCTATCAGCCTCGACAGACTATGGGTGCAGAGGCCGTCGAATTTGAACTGACTCTTTATAGCGATGGCACCCTGAAACTTACCCCTGGCTTGATGTTAACACTGGATGACACTGATACCACCAAGATTATCAGTGATGCTCCTGCTACAGGAACATGGACTAAAAAGGCAGATGAGACTATTGTTATGACCATCACGGCCGCTGGCGACAATAGCTTTTCGCTGGAATACACGGTAGAGAAGATTGATGGTTACTATGAGTTTGATATGATGCTGGATCTTATGGGACGTAAGAGACCCATCGTTATGACCTCCAACTAAAGTAAAACCGGTGCTGGGGTCTGAGGGTTGCCTCAGACCCCCAGTTTTTTAAGTTAGGAGAGATAGTAATGCATAGTATAAAGGAGCTTCTCAAAAAACTGGAATTAACATTCTTAGTGTTGCCGCTGATGCTTGGCTTATGCGTGCTGTTTGCAGGTTGCCAGGAAGACGTGGCGATCCAGTCTATTAAGTTTGAAGCGAAGCCGCGAGATTCCTATGTTGTGGGAGATACAGTAGATGAAAGCTGGAATCGGATACGAATCCGCATGTCTGATGGTAGCTTTAACTATATTCCAGGCAATGCCGAGGGTGTGCAAATTGAAGCAGACACTGCAACACCTGGCTTAAAAAACGCAACGGTGAGTTACGGCGGTAAAACCACAACCTTTTCCTATACCGTATTTGAACGGTTGCTAGAAACTGTAATGGTTACTGGCGGAGCAATTCAGGGTTACCGAGATGGGGAAGTGGAGATTTACAAAGGAATCCCTTATGCTGCCGATACTGCGGGAGAGAATCGCTGGAAACCACCGCAAGATGTGCCTTCGTGGGAAGGTGTGCTGGACTGCACCACTTACGGTGATAGTTGCATCCAGATGGAGCAGCCGGAAAACGATTATAATACGCCTAAGTATGTAGGCATGAGCGAGAATTGTCTTTCTCTGAATATCTGGACTACCGGAACAGAGACGGAAGGTAAACCAGTGATCGTATTTGTCCATGGTGGAGGTGCCATCAAGGGTGGGTCCTCAATTCCTGTGCTTGATGGTACCAATATGGCGAAAAAAGGTGTAGTTTTTGTCACAGTCAATTACCGATTGAGTGGTTTTAGCTCCTTGGTTTCTGAAGAATTGGCTGGAATACCTGGAGCAGGCAACTACCGTTATTTGGATGTGATAAAGGCATTGCAATGGGTGCAGGAGAATATCGATAGCTTTGGCGGTGATGCGGGAAATGTGACACTGTGTGGGCAGAGTGCTGGTTCTAGTTTGGTCAGCGTACTACTGGCTTCCCCAATTTCGGAGGGGTTGATAACCAGGGCGGTTATGTTTAGTGCGTCGGCCATCGGAACAGATTTCCTTACCCCACAGGAATATGCAGTCAGTCACAATCTGTCAGAAATGACTTTGGACCAACTGCGTAAAGCTACAGCAGAAGAAATAACTAGACTGGAAACTAGTAAAAAGGCGATGTTGGATGGTTATTTGCTGACTGACCAGATGGAAAATGCTTTTGCAAAGGGCGTTAATTCAAGTGTCGATGTGATGATGTGTATAGTCACCGGAGATGTCGGTGTGCTTATGGGAAAAGAAGAACAACAGCTGCTGGAGCCACTTCAGATGCTGGTGGGACAACAAGAGCTAATGGCACAATACCGCCATGCAGGTGGCAGCACGGGTACAAATTATGTGTGTTTGTTTGAGTATGCCATGAATGGTGCTAAAATCTGTGAACATACAGACGATCTTCCTTTTTGGCTCAGCAACCCTGTTTCTATTTACAACGAATGGGATGCGGATGACCATGCCTTCGCTCAGATCGCTTCGTCTTATCTTGTAAACTTTGCAACATCCGGTGATCCTAACGGGGAGGGGCTTCCTTTGTGGTCACCTGCAATGGATGACTATGGATATCTACATATCGGTCAGGATGGCCAGTGCGTGATGGAGCAACTGACACAAACAGAAATGGAGAGAGTGGCGCACTTTTATAAGGTAGACTGATTTCTTCACATGTCGTAATTATGGTGATAGGTGATTATACTGCACATATACAAGAATACGGAGGAGAAAATGTTAAAGAATAAAAAGTTGTTTCCTACGCTGGTGGGCATTAGTGCTTCTGCAATAGCATGGATTGCCTATGTAATGCTTTATGGCTTGATTCCCCGCAGCATGGACAGTATGTCCTGGCCCGCAGCTTGGTTGTTGCTTGCGGGTATCGCAACTGCTGTGGTTTTGATCGTAATTAGACAAGCAGCTTGGGCACCCCGTGTGCTGACAGCGGTACAACTGACTGCGTTTATGCTGTATTTGTATGGAATGTATCCTTACATTTCTGCAGCATTTGTGGGTATTGATTCGACATGGGAATTGGAATTCTTTATTACGCTAGCTTTATTTGTCATCGGGTTTGTAGTCAATATCGTTGCTGCATTTGGAAGTGTACAGATTCGATCTCGAATTGCAAAGCCACTAGCTCTGGTCTTGGCTATCGTATGTGCCATATCCTATACCGGTGGACAGATTGCTCATGAGAACGCACCTCAAATCAATAGTGTGCTTAACACACCACCTTACATCACAATTGATATTGGTGACGGCAACGAGGATACAGAGTATTTTAAATCCGATTTTGATAATCTGAAATCTCTAATCGCCGCAGGCCAGGAAATGGGCGAGATAGCTATGGCGGAAGGTGCGGTGTTGCTGAAGAATGATAATTGCGCACTTCCCTTGACGGCAGCGGATCGTGATATCACACTGTTTGGCATCGGAAGCGTGGATCCGGTCTACGGCGGTACCGGCTCTGGTGCTGTGGATACTGCAACATCTCCCACTTTTAAGTCCGCATTGGAACGTAATGGGTTGTTCCGTGTGAACGATGTGATGTGGGATTGGTATAGTGCAGAGAATCAAGCGGTATACAAGCGCGTTATGGGCGACACTGGCCCAGGTGTAACTGGCGTCAAGGTGGTGGGCGAGGCTCCTTGGACGGAGGTTCTGGCTGCTGGTGGCAGTTCCTTTGCAAAATTTGGCGATGCTGCTATTGTTGTCCTTTCCCGTGTTGGCGGTGAGGGTTCCGATATGCCGCGTGGCGACCGTTCCTTAAGCATGCTGGACGATTTTACTGGTGCTGCCGGTGACTCCACTGCGGGTGACTATCTGAAACTGACTCCCAAGGAGAAGGATCTTTTAGCTGGAGTAAAGGCTCAAAAGGACGCTGGTGTTTTCGGAAAAATTATCGTTATCCTGAACTTTGCCAACCAGATTGAAGCGGATTTCCTGGATGACGATACCTATGGTATTGATGCCGCCCTGTGGATCGGTACTCCCGGTCAGACCGGCCTGTATGCCGTGGCAGAGATCCTGGCGGGTAATGTCAACCCTTCTGGCCGGTTGTCAGCTACCTTCTGGCGTGCCCATGATCAAAACCCCAGCCTGGCAAACTTCGGAACTACCGCATATGCGGGTGCTCCCAACCCTGTCAATCAGGATGGATCTCCCCAACAGGATAGCTACTATGTGGTCTATCAGGAGGGTATTTATCTAGGATACCGTTATACGGAAACAAGGTATGAGGATTTCGTTATGGGAACGCCCAATACCGGAGCATTTGATTATGCCAAGACAGTTTCTTATCCTTTTGGCTATGGTTTGTCCTATACTGAGTTTAACTATTCCGATTTTTCTGTGACTAAAACGACAGCCAACGGAGAAAATGCATATCTGGTGAAAGTTACCGTCACCAACGACGGTACCGCAGCCGGCAAGGAGACGGTCCAGATCTATCTGCAGAAGCCTTACGGCGATTACAATAAGCAGCATGATGTGGAGGCGGCCTCTGCAGAATTGGTAGCCTTTGATAAAACCGGTGTTCTAGAACCTGGTGCCAGCGAGACGCTGGAGATCATTGTAGGTGAGAGGCAGTTTGCTAGCTATGATGCTTATAATGAGGCAACCTATGTGATCACCGAGGGTGACTATTATCTGACTGCTGCGAAGGATGCCCACGATGCCGTAAACAACATTCTGGCTAAGAAGGGTTATACGGTAGCGAACACCGGCGGCAAGATGGATGCCGATGGCCAGTCTGGCTTGGTCAGCAATGCGTTGAACTACAATTTTGATGCAAAGACCTACTCCACTTCTGCGGCAACAGGCGCTGAGATCACCAACCAGTTCAGCTATGCAGACTTTAACCTTTATGAGAACCGCGGTGATGATAAGGTGACTTATATGAGCCGCTCGGACTGGAATGGAACTACTCCCAAGAACTGGGACGACACCGTCGTTCTGAACTGGAGCGAAAACCTTAAGGCTGATCAGGATAAGTATGGTCGCCAGGGTGAGACCAAAGTGCCGGAAGTCGACATGGAATACCCTGCGTATGAGAAACTCTCCACAAGCGATGGTAAGATGATCAGCTTGATCGAACTGCGGGTGGATGAAAATGGCGAAAAGATTCCCTATGATGATCCCAAGTGGGATGCCCTTCTGGATCAGCTGAGTTGGGAAGACTACACTGGCGTGATTACTTTCGGCATGCGCCGCAGCGCACAGCTTACGCACATCAATAAGCCCGAGGCGCTGGATCACAACGGTCCGTCCGGCTTGACCCAGCCCTATTCTGCCAACAACCGGGGTTTGGCTACTGATACCAATGATCCCTTGAAGGATTCCAAGGCCATGTGTTATCCGTGCGGCGGTATCTTGTCCGCAACTTTTAACACAGATCTAATGTATAACATTGGAGATCTAATCGGTGAGGATGCTCTGTGGGCGGGTTATAACGGCCTGTACGGTCCTGGTTCCAATATCCAGAGGACACCATATTCCGGAAGAAACTTTGAGTATTACTCTGAAGACGGATATCTCAGCGGGATGATTTGCGCCTATGAAACTGCAGCTATGGAAAGTCATGGCTTGTATGTTTATAACAAGCACATTGGATTGAATGATCAGGAAGACCTGCGCCGTGGTATTTGCACCTGGGCCAATGAGCAGAGCGTCCGCGAAATTTACATGCGTGCCTTTGAAATCCCGATTACCATTGACGGCACTGAGTACACCACAACAGAGGGCGAGAATGTGACGCTGAAGGGTTCCAGCGGCGTTATGCTGGCCTTCAACCGCATGGGCTTGCACTGGGCAGGTATGCACAAGGGTATGGTAACCAATTTCCTGCGTGACGAGTGTGGTATGACAGGTATCGTAGTTACAGATATGTGGTACGGCACTGCATCTCCTTATATGAATCTGCCGATGCTGCTGCTGGCGGGTGGCAATCTGGTTGATGGAATGATGAGCGCTTCTCATCTGGATGCCTGCATGCCCGGCAATAATCACGCAGATGTGGCTTGGGCAATGCGTGAGTCCATGCACCGAATCCTGTATACAATGGTCCACTCCAATGCCATGAATGGCATTTCTGTTAACACGGTGATTGAAAAAGTCACTCCCTGGTGGCAGACGGCACTGACAAGTATTCAGGTGGTATCTACTGCTGGACTGATTGCATCCCTGGTATGGATTGCAATGTCCAAGAAAAAAGAGAGTCAGCATGTAACAGCATAACCCCATAATTGCTGAAAGGCAGTATGGTTTCCTTCTCCCAATGGCCCTGCCGTTCTTGCGGCAGGGCCAACGGTATTATAGCTGTTTGTAAGACGCTGAAACGACAAAAGAAATCAGAATGAAACCAACGGAACAACGTTGCTGGCTCCGTTAGAAAGGGTGGGTTTCGTAGGGATAAGAATACATTGTATATGGTCCAGAAGACAATATCTTTTAGGTGCTTCTCTGGACTACCCGGTTTGTACCTTGTGCCGTGATCATGAGAGGGCTGGCTTCGTGGCAGGCGTCAGAGTCGGTGTTCTGCTCCAATCCGAGCTGTCAGAAAAATAGAAACGCAGCACCATCCAAACACGGATGGTGCTGCCTGTATCTAGCCTATTCTTTGTTTATAGAGGTACGATTTGCGACATGGCAAACGGAAAGAGAAATGGAAATCATGTTGACAAATTTGTGTCATAGACGTATAATTATGTTTGAATAATAGTATTATATATTTACAGATTTGGAGGTGCAAACGATGGCAGGCTTTTTCAAAGAGGATCTTTTGGAGCGTTTAGCTCGGCTGGATGAGGATGCCGACTTGCTTTTTGATGATGACAGCCGGTTCCGAATGGTCATCGTTGGTGGCAGCGCGCTGATTCTGTTGGAAACCATCACCCGTGCTACCCATGATATCGATGCGCTGGATGTGTCCCCGGAAATTGTGGGGCTGCTTGAGAAGTATGATATCAACACAAGAGTGGGAACCTTCATCAATAACTTCCCGTATAATTACGATGAGAGACTGGTTCCTGTGCGTTTGGATGGTCGGCGGATCGATTTCTATACCGCATCGCTGGAAGATATCGTGATCGCCAAACTGTACTCGGGACGGGCAACAGATGTGCAGGACATTATTGATCCAAGGGTCCTGAAAGCAATCAACTGGGAGCGGTTGGAACATCTGGCTACTGCAGAAGATGAAGCGAGAGCATCGGCGTTGAATCCGTTCCGGTATGAAGAGTTTTTGGATAGTTACAGAACCTATGTGGAGAGGTGGTGTCCATGCGAGAACTTACTTTCAGAGGATTTCTCACTCAGTATGTGAGAAACCTGTCTGCTCAGGAAACAAACAGCCTGTATAAATTGGCAGAAGAGGCCAGCAGGGACAATCCGCGCCTGCGGGAACCGCTGTTCCTCTATGCGCTGTACGGCCAGAAGCAGGATGTATTGTTGCAGGCAACGAAGGATCCGGTACTTCATTCGGTCTATTACAAAATGACCGAGAAGTATACGACGGAATTAATGACAGACGCACTCGTGTCCGGATCTGTGGCATTGCCTGATGAATACCACAAGGTTTGGCGGAGCTATCTGAGCCGAAAGAACCGGGGACAGGCGGATGACCATACCAAGGAACTGATGCGGCAAAAAGTGAAGCGGCTCCAAGAAAAGCACGGTGTGACCAATTACCGCATCTATACGGACCTGAAGCTGAACCCCGGTAATCTGAATGCCTGGCTCAAGCATGGTGACAGCGACAAGGTGAGCCTGGATACGGCGAGGAGAACCTTGCGATATATGGAAGGCCGTGTGTCAGCTCCATAAAGAATGATTCCGGCAAGGGTTTTACTTGTTAGTTTGTATTGTTATCTGCCGCCAATCGGTAAGAGGTCTTGCCGATTGGCGGCAGTGGGAATGCGCGAGACCCCAAAATGTGGACACGACTTTGACCCATACGCTGACCCATACGGGGATAGCAGCAAGTGGACGGGACAGGCTCTAATGGATTGATGACCTCCGGGTTTGTTGGGAAATGGCAGTCAAAACGGCCAAAAGCCCTTGTGCTGCAACGGAAAGTTAGCCCGAGAGCAGCTCATAACCCGGAGGTCGTTGGTTCGAATCCTTCCCCCGCAACCATCCAACCGTCTGATTTCATT
>OCVV010965393.1_pt1 | contig 14945 bp, 13 predicted proteins | sample 1539721 | NCBI WGS metagenome assembly OCVV01 (sample SAMN02144230, study PRJEB22623) | gut metagenome | biome: sheep rumen | host: Ovis aries | place: New Zealand
GTAATCCCTGTTACCATAGTGTTTTTCCGACTTATAGTATACAGGTAAATCCACGAAACTACAAATCGGAGGTCATTACATATTGTCTAAATTAGACAAAAAAGGCTATAAAAACCTATTTAAGATTATGGCAGCTGCAGCAATGGTAATTACAATAATGTTTTCTGGGATAACTGCATATGCTACTCCAGAATACAAACCTGATGCCCACAGCAGTGATCCTATAGGAGGCACCTATGCGTATGGTCATACAGGCTATTCCTCTGCTGTAGCATCAGGATACACATCACATGGAATTGTAAGTGCTAAAACAGTGGCAGTATATGGAATTTATCGAAACGGTTCTGAAATTTTGGCCACAAGCACAGCATATAACGGAACAGGTAATACGATTGACGCAATAGTATCGGTTAGTGTCCCCGGAGGGGTAACTAATAAACGTTATTTTATCGGCTCTCACGCTGACCATTATGTAAACTATTCCGGGACAACATGGACAGATTATACTGCTATTGGTGAAATGGTTTACTGATGAGGATTATTCGGATGAAAAAAATACTTGGGCTTATTTTTATTTGCCTGATGTTTTCAGGTTGTGCCCGAACCTCCGCAAATCCAACCGAATATGAATTCAACACAGATATGCAGTATTATCAAATCAGGGAGGCAAATAAGGTCTCCCTGATTCAGAACTACGATTGTGGCTGCTATCTGGTTCACGATGGTTTTATTTATCAGGCCGATGTGAAGGATAGAAAGATCATACCCCTATGTGATAAAGTGAACTGTCTCCATGATCAGGAAACCGATGCAGCAAAACGAAGTGAATGCAATGCATTTCTTTCGGATGGGATGATTTCATCGGTATCACTGATGCTAAATGGGGATTACCTATATGTCTGCTTCAAACCGCATTCCCAAAATGATCCGTCGAAAACCGTTTTCGGATCTATTATTATCCGAGTCAGTTCAGATGGGCATTCAAAGGACGTTTTCCATGAGTTTGAGGAAGAAATCAAGTTTATCATGGCACACAGGGGATACCTGTATTGTTATTGCTCTTCTTATATATTAGAGGAAGAAGGTGTAAAGACAGGGCTTTCCATACAGCGGCTCAGTATAAGAAGGAAAAATAATGAACCGGAGGCAATCTTTTCGGTGCCGGACGGTTATCACGATTTAGGATACGGATTCCTTCAGGCATACGGGAAATATGTGTACTTTGATCTTCACTATTCCGACGACTCCGAAACTCATTCATCTCTGTTTATCTATGATACAGAAACGGGGAAAGCAGAGGAACATGAAGAACTCGGACACTGTTCTTTCTATGAAGGGAAGTTGTACTTCCACGATTATGTTGACGAAGAAGGCGATGAATATCCGACTTCCGTGTATCGTACTGACCTGGACGGGGGAAATCGCGAGGTTGTTTTTGAAGGTGTCCCGCAAGGGTACTATGTTGTCGGGGATGAAAAATATCTTTACCTGAATAACGCGATGCTTGTTTCCTGGGGGAATGAAGAACAGAAAAGATACTGGGTTTACGATCGAGACATGAATCCAGTAGATGAATTCACAGTCCCGGATACAGATATGAGTTATCTCGATCCTCCGATCGGCGGCACAGATTACCAGTATGAAATCTTCGACGATCCGGATACCGGAGAGTGGGGCGTCCTGGTCTGGGACAAATCAAAGATCGGAAGCTATCACGGAGCGGCTTACGAACAGGAGCGGATTGTATACGGAGTGAAGTGATGAGGATTCTTATGAATGAGTTTTCAGTCCTGTACCGCAGGAAGCAGTTTCTGCTGCTTTCTGCGGCTCTTTTCGTTCTCGGGATGTGGATCCTGTTCCTGTATGAGAGAAATACAGAAGAGTATTATTATCTGTTTCAGGAGAAGAATGGAACCGCTGAATGGTATGAAAACAGGGAAAAGGCGGAAGACCAGTACCTTTCGGAGTATGAAGTGTTTCTTACCGGGATGGAGGAGCGCGCGGAGAGGATCAGGGAAAGCAGTTTCATCCGGGATGAACGGGAACGCCGGTATCTCCTGAAAGAACTTCAGAAAACCCTCGAGGCCTATGAGAAGCTGTCCGATATCCGTCCCATAAAAGGAGATTATACAGCGGTGGGAAAGTACGCTTCCTGGTCTGTCGGGATACTCTTTGAACTGGTATTTCTGATCCTTCTCCTGTATTACTGCTTTTATGAGGACAAGGATCAGAACCGGTATCTGCTGTTTCGATCTGCGGAAAATGGACGAAAGAAGCTCGCATTATGTAAGCTTGCGGTTCTGTTTGTCTCGGTCTCAGTATTTACCGCAGTCTTTGAACTTGCGGAGTTCCTGCTGTTGTCTGTATTGTATGGGACAGGGGATCTTTCGGCACCGCTGTGCTCACTTCGGGCGTTTCGGAATACAACGCTTCCAATCAATATCGGAACGATGTTGGTTTTTTCAGCCAGTATCAGAGCACTGGTCCTGTGCATGCTTTTGGCTTTATTGTATGCGCTCTCAACCGTGTTCGGGAAAATCACACTTCCGGTCCTTATACTGTCAGGCACTGCAGGATTGGAGTTTCTCTTATGGTCCTCAATTAGTCCTACGAGCTCTGTGCGTGTGTTGCATTATATCAACCTTTACAGTTTCATAAGCCCTGCGGAGAGCCTCGGCTCCTGTGTATTTCTGAACCTGTTCGGATATCCGGTTTCTGCGGTACAGGTGCCCCTGATTCTTGTTCTTTTGTTTCTTTTGGCCTTCAGCACGGCTGCTATCGTCATATTTGACCGGGTGAACCAGGTACGAAAGGAAACCTTCCTGGAAAAGTCGATGCTGAAGCTCAGGAAGGTATTTCATGTGCTTCAGGAAGGGAGTTCGCTGTTCTTTTTTGAACTCTATAAAGTGCTGATCCAGCAGAAGAAGCTTCTTTTGCTGCTGCTTCTTTTATTGTATTTCGGAAGTCTGGTCCGTTCATCCCTCCTGCCGCAGATGTTCTCACAGGCGGAAGATGCCGCTTATCAGTTCTATGCGAAGAAGCTGCAGGGACCGCTTGGAACGGAGCAGGAACAGTTTCTGATGGAAGAAGAGAGGCGGCTTCAGGGGATCCGGGAGGAACTCGGATCTCTCATGGAAGAAAATGATCCCGAAAATGAGTGGCTGATCCAGGCTCGGACACAGGAACTGGAGCTGTATGAGGGGGGGCTGGAGCGAGTGAAGCTCCAGATGATGCTGCTGTCGATGCCGGATACAGGAGTAGGAGGAAAATCCTCAGGGGTACCAGATACTTCTGGCTCAAACCGGTCTTTACGGTATTTCCTGAATGAAAAGCAGTATGAGAAGCACCTCTCGGATTACAGGAGAAGGCTTTCTTCCTTCCTGCTTGCGGCTGCCGGGCTGATTGTACTGACAGGAGGCTTCTTCGCACCGGATGCACGGGCTGGCATGGACCGGCTGATCCGGACGACAATAAACGGGAAAAGGAAACTGTCTTCCGTACGGATTGGGATCACGCTGCTGTTTTCTCTTCTTCTATATCTCGGAGTCACAATACCGGACTTCATCCTGTACTTCCGGATTGACGGACTTTCGTGCTTCACAGCACGGTTTTCGGATCTTGTCACTTATGGAATCAACACCGACTTCCGGATCGGTACCGGCTTTATAATGGTTTCTGTAATCCGCCTGGTGATACTGTCAGGTCTCGGTATCTTATCCCTCCGGCTGTCCCAAAAGCTCAGGAGTGAAATGATCAGTACAGTAATCCTTTCGGGTGGCGCAGTACTTTGTACAGTGATCTTATGGATTCTCAGGACGGACCTGTGGGGAATCCTGCTTCAACTTTCTGGAATCCGCTTCCGCTGAAAACAAGGAGGGTAAGTATGGAACTCAGGATGGATCATGTATCATATTCCTATCAGGGAAACAGGAGATATGCTGTCAGAGACTTCAGCTGTGCACTCACAGAGGGCGTATATGGTCTTCTCGGCCCGAACGGCGCGGGAAAAACGACGCTGATGAATCTCCTTGCTGGAAACCTGAACCTGACGTCAGGCGTGATCACGCTGGACGGAGAGGAGATCCTCACACTTGGTGATCAGTATCGAAGCCTTCTTGGATATATGCCGCAGATGCAGAGTCTGTATGATGATTTCACGGGAGAACGGTTTCTTTGGTATATGGCAGGACTGAAGGGGATCGGAAGAAGAGAAGGAAAGAAGGAGATCGACAGACTTCTTAAGGTTGTCAATCTGCAGGAAGACCGGTTCCGGAAGATCAAAAGTTATTCGGGTGGAATGAAGCAGCGACTCCTTCTGGCACAGGCGCTTTTGTCGAACCCTAGGATCCTGATCCTGGATGAACCGACGGCCGGACTGGACCCGCAGGAAAGGATCCGGATCCGGAACTATATCAGCCGGATTTCGGAGGAGCGGATCGTACTTCTGGCGACACATATCGTATCGGATGTGGAGTCGATCGCAAAGGAAACACTGTTTATTAGAAAAGGAAAGTTGATCCTTGAAGGCTCACCTTCGGAAACACTTGGCATGCTGGAGGGGCATGTTTTCGAGGTGCTGGCAGAAGAAGGACAGGAACTTCCGAAGAAGCCGAGATTTCTCGTTTCGAACATCAGCAGGACGGCGGACGGAGTGTTGTACCGGGTGGTCGGAAATGAAAAGCCGGAATTCACTCCTGCGAGAACTGTGCATCCGACCATGGAGGACCTGTATCTTTATCTGATGGCGAAGTGAAGCGGAACAAGCGGAACAAGGGGTTCGATTCATCCTTGCTTTTTTACAGGATAAAGACGTATACTATCAATAGTGAAAGCCTTGTGGAACGAGGAAATTGGAAAATTAGTTTTGCAGCCGTTAAGGAGAGGATCATAGGAGAAAACAGCAGTTATGAAGAATAGAATCTATTATGAACCTCAACCGGGATCTGGCGGCCTGGGAACGGAAAGTCAGCGGGAAAAGCGATGAACCAATCCGGGAGGTCCCACAAAGACGGGAAAGTGTCCGGCAGCAGCTCCGGGAACTGGAGGAAGAAGCAAAAAGCAGAAAGGCGCAGCAGAAACCGCGACGGCGTAACAGGGATACGGAACGGTAATGCTCCCGCTGTAAAGAAATGAAGCTATGCCGCTGTATTTCGGTTATATACAATCTTCCCGGTGATTCTTGAAACGCCGGCTAAAAGAAACACGGCAGCAAATGCATAAAGCATCCTGCTCCAGAAGATATTAAGCACAACAACAGACACCAGTAGAGAAAGCGTCACCGCGATCGATTTGATCGTGAGTCGCTTTCTTTCTGTTTCGAGGTAAGTTTTGTTGGGGTGCAGCACAAGCGGTACAAGAAGCAAAAGAAGTGCTCCGATCCCAAGCAGGATCCAGAGCGGGATATGATGATCCTTAATAAATACAGCGGAGAGGCCGGCCAGAAGACCGATGGCCATCGTCAGAAAACATCTGAGATGTGTTTTTGCATGATATCCGCCGCCGGAGGACTGGAAGGTATAGAAACCGATTACCAGAATCGCCGCCGGGATGAACTGACGCAGCAGAAGACCCAAAAGAAGCAACGCCGCTGTCGACCAGATGGTATAGATTGTGATATCAAAACCATATTCATAGATTTCGCGATCTTCCTCAGCGATCATACCGCGTTTAACAAAATTCTGTGTAAGGATTCGAGAGAGCATTTCTATTCGTTATTCCTTTCAGCCTTTTCAAAGTAGGGTAGTGCGACATAAGCCTTAAAATATGGCCCGTCCTGAGAGAAACTGCAGATTCCGTTGATGCTGTTTGTGATATGCTCTACAACAGTCAGTCCAAGGCCATGCCCAGGGGCATCTTTGGTTGAAACGAAGAGCCCGTTTCTTTTCTTTAACGGCCGGGAGGGGCACGGGTTTACGACTTCTATAAAAAACATGTCTTCACGGCGTCGGATGGACAAGCTGACAAAATGATCAAATGTTTCACCATAATAGCGTTCACATGCTTCAGCCGCATTGTCTAATAGGTTCATGATGACGGCACAGAAATCTGAGGTTGACAAGGGGAGTACCTGCAGATCACAGAGTTCGTAGACAAAACCGATCTTCTTTTCTTCCAACAGTTTTTTACGAACAGTTAACGCCGAATCCAGTGGCAAACAACCGGTGGAGAACAGGTTTTCAAGGTTACTGGATACTTCGGCAAGATAAGAACGGCTCTCTTCAATTTCATTTTTGGATAGCATGGTTTCTGTTACCTGCATGTGCTTCCGGATATCATGATTCAGCATCTGCATCATAGAGTACATTTCACTGATTTCCGCCAGTCTGGAGTCAATGGCATTCCTTTGGCCCTGAATATAATTAATATCAGCCAACTGTTTGTTGTACAGAACAAGAGAACGATAGAGAAACAGTGTGGACAGACAGATGAACAGGGAGAACAGGGAGACGATGAAGAACAGAGTTGTGCTGAGATCTCCTTGTGGATAAAGGTAATACATCGCTTCTGCAGCCAGATTAGCCACAGTAAGAATAAGGATCAGAAAGATAACTGATTTCGGCCTGCTGTGGTTGTTTTCCCGCAGATCAGAGAAAAATCGGACAATCATGAAGAGAACAAACCACATCAGGATATTAGCAAAAAGCGTAAAACCGATCCGTTCCCAACTCGGCAGAAGAAATGACTGAAAGGTTTTGTCGAAAAACATACCAAAACTATAATAGCTAAAGGCTGATACAGTAGAAGGAATAACAAAAAGCGTAATAATCCATAAGGCTTTGCTCCACCAATGATCGCGGTAGAAGATAACAGAATAAGCAGCCGGGATCAGTTTGACCCAGGAACTTAAGAAAGCGAGGATGATCGAATCGCTGTCAAAAAGGAATGCGGAATACCCGAGAAAAGTCAGCAATACGCAGATCCAGAAAGAAATTCGTTCGCGACTCTTCTTTATCAGCATATGGTCTATAAACCAGGTAAAGAGGAAAGCCTGAAAAAGGTTTAAAAGAAGTTCATAGGGAATCCAAAACCAGTTGGAAGAGGTCATTTTTTGCCTCCGACAAAGAACTGCTGGAGCCGTTCATAAACAGTGCTGCGATATCGACGGCCGATGAGATAATCCGTTCCGGTTGAGAGATACACAGTATCTTTTGTAAACTTTGTTATATACAGTACATTCACTATAAGTCCACGCTGAACCCTCACAAACCATTCGGCCGGAAATACGGTGACATAGTCTTCAAATTTTTCATAAATCCGTGCGGTTTCTGTACCGCTGACAGTCCGAACTGTGACAGAATGCAAGCCATTTTCTACCAGAATGATTTCTTTAATACGAATACGGCTGATGCCGTCTTTCTTCACCAGCGGTAAAAAGGGGTCTGTACCGGCAAGCAGATCCGTGACACAGTGATCCAGACAGTCAAATATATTTGCTTCTGATACAGGCTTCAAGAGGTAACGGTACGCATAAACCTGGTAGCCTTCCAGCATATAGTTTTTTGAATTGGTGATGAATACTATGACAGATGCCCGGTTATGTGCGCGTATAATTTCGGCGAGGCGATAGCCGTTCATGGAAGCATTTTGACCGAATTCGATATCCAGGAAGAACAGATCATAATCGAGAGGGTGTTCGTGAGTATTCAGAAGTGATTCCGGGGTTTCATAGACGTGAATTGTCAATGGACAATCCTTATGCAGGATTTCCCACTCTTTGCAATAAGCAACAATTTCGTCGCTCATCCTCAGCTCATCTTCACATACCGCGATCAGCATAAAAAACCTCCCGTAATGTATGTTCATATCATAACATCTTTCGGGGGGTGCGGCAAGTGCGTATTTTGACAGAATATCTGCGTGTTTTGACAAGATGACAGTTGTCAACACTGATCAGGCGTCTGAATCGTCGCTTTCGGGATGGAGCAGTTTGTGCAGCAAACTCATTACCAGCCGTTCTTCCGCTGTAGTGTTTTCGAGTACAAATTGATTGTTATCGTCAAAGCCAATCAGATAGTTAGGGGTAGAATGCAGAGCCTTAGATAGAGCAAGAAGGTCGTTTTTCCCCGGAAAATGAGTCCCGGACTCCCAGTTTTTTATTGTGTTTAGAGATACGGAACATTTCTGGGCAACTTTCTCCTGAGTCATATTCAATTCTTCTCGTTTGCATCTGATTCTTTCTCCGCTCAGGTTATTCGAATTATCCATGATTCAACGCCGCTCCAAATAATATCGTTGATTTATATAGTCACAAATATGATACACCACAGCAATGTCAAGATGTTGGCTATAGAACAGGCAAATGTTTGGCTATTCCGGCTAGTTTTATGCAAGTTTTGTCAGAAAACCTGCGTATTATGACAATTCATCCTGCAGATAATCAGAATCTGCTATACTACAATTGTCAGTCAGCCATGGATCTCTGACAATAAAAATTATCAGGAGGATGAAAGTATATGAAGCAAACAGTATTGAAATGGATTCTTCGAAGGGTCATGAAAAATGCGGAGCACGGTGCTGGGATGCCAAGTGATCGCGGTACATTTGAGGCATCTGTTCCAAAAAAACTGATTTTGAAAGAGACAAAAAAATGAATCACTGGTTGGTAAAGGCCTTTTTCTAAGGACGCAACTCTATAAAGAATATCTGTTGGTGTCGATAATTAAGGCTTATTTAGTAAAGGCAAGTGTAGAAATACAATGCTTTATACCGAAGCACTATGGGAGGTTAGAAAATGAAAAGAAAAGCATCTGCGAAAAGAATAGCTGCAGTATTACTGAGTGTGTTCATGCTATTTATGTTTGCCAAACCGGCATCTGCCGCGTATGTTGAGGAAATGTATAAAAGTGCAAAGGCAACAGGGTACTTGTCAAGGCAAGCTACTTCAGCATATGGGGCAACAACCTATGACAGAGGAGACCCTTATATTTGCATAGTTGATGTTAGCCTTACCTGTCATTATTATCAGGGGGATGGTACGCATACAGTAGGAACTTTTTCCAATTATGGTGTCGGCACGTACAGCGCTTCGGCGACCGTCAGTCCTGCAAATTGCTATCAGACTTATTACTCCACAAGTACTCACACTGTAAAATTAACCGAATCAGATAAATGGATCCATTCGCTCTCAGAGTAGAGATCGATTGAATTATGGAGCTCCATGTTAAAAAGCATGATGTCCCGAAAGGTTTCTTTATGTATAAAATCCAGAAAACAGCAGTCGTTCTTTTGATGATTATCTGTAGCATATCGCTGATTTCATGCAAAAAAGAAAAACAGGATCGATTACCCGACGCCAAGGATCTTCCTGTATTTTATGTAGACCGGGTGCATACATCGGAAGATCTACAGGTATTTATTGAATTTGACAGAACACTGACTGATGACAGTTGTTATCTGTGGAATTCCGGATGGCTTTACTCACTGGATTACAAAACTGGCGATAAGCAAGCATTATGCAGCAAACCGGGATGTGGGCATGACAAAAGTCCGGAGGCTGAAAGAAACGGTTGTGACGCCTGGTTTCCGACAGGGATCATTTCAGTGATTCCGTTCCAGAATAATCTTTATGTTCTGTGTAATGGTTCAAACAGCACCATAGCAGCATACAGATGTAAAGAGGATGGAAGTGACAGAATGCTGTGTGACGAGGCGGATATGTATCCTCAGGGATCCGTAATCTATGCTGCAGGAAATCTGTTTTTTCCTGCAGCATCTGCCAGCTATGATGCAAAGGGAGGATTGCCTGAAGATACAGAGTCCTTTATTGGAATGTTTGATTTGCGGGCGGGCGTTTTTAAGGAAGCCAGTGACAGGTGGGGCTATGAACATCAGATTGTGCTGCAGCATTTTGATGGAGAACGCTTATATTTTATGTGGACAGTCCAGACTCGTGAATATTCGAGTGTTGAGGACTATGAGTCTGATCCGCCGGCTGTTTATTCTTTGTATGTTGACATTAAAACCGGTGAAATTGACAGCTATGCTGACCAAGGTGATGAGGGCTTCCTCTGCGGAAATCAGTATGTATTTGTCAGACAGGTAAAGAAAAAAAAATACAGGGTTTTTCAGAAGACACTTCCAGACGGAGAACCAGTCTTTCTTCGCGATACAAAAGAGTATCCCGGTTTTTTCAGTATCTCAGGGCAGGTGCTGTTTCTGGAGGATTATTCTGACTGGCGCAAGGATATTTATCCCAACTCCAGTACACTAAATTATATCACGGTACTGGACATGAGAAAACCTGTCGAAACTGGAGGATATATGACCGGAATCATGAAAGCAGAAGATTACCTGAACGGCATTGATGAAATCATATATGATTATTATCGATTTGAATAACAGGAGCGCGGGATGAGAACAGGATTTTCAATAATACGCTGCAGTTTGGTACTCTGTTTGTTGATATTTGTCGGATCTTCCTGCAGCAGTAAAGAGCGTATGTTCATTGAGGCTTCCGGTTATGAGGATAGCTATGTACCGGAAGAAGATTATAATCTGACGGGCTTGTCCTGTGATCTGACATATGATGTGATTGAAAAAACCGGGAAAGGTTTATTGTTTCTCGCAGGCAATTATCTGTTCTTTGCCGACAGTGAGACCATGTCTGCGCACCCGGTTTGCTATAAATCAGAGTGCATGCATAATCAGGAGGAGGATCCGGAGAAAGTGCCAAAATGCGATGCTTTCTTTCCTCAGGGGCATCGGGAACGGTTTCTGGGATCGTATCGGGACAGGATCTATCTGTACACAACGGATCTGAAGACCGATCAAATAGTTCTTCTTGAAATGAATGAGGATGGTTCCGGGCGGCGAGTGCTGCTTTCAGATATGTCGGATGTGCTTCAGGGGACGACCAGGATGCATAGAGGTGTGATTTACTTTGCGGATTCTGAGACAGATCTGGACGGAAACAGAAGATACGCACTTAAAGCACTTTCATTGGTAAGTAAGCAGAAGAAACCAACTGTGTTATTTGAGGGAACAAAAAAGAACGGAACGATCATAGCGGTGATTCCTTATGGGAATTATGTGTATTATACGGAACAGTACGAGGCGGAGAATGCAGGAGACGAGAAGCAGGAACTGTCTGGATTAACAGAGCGGATTTACCGATGCGATATCCGCAGCGGTGAAACGGAAACCGTTACTTCTGAATCATTCTATTCTATTGTTGGCGTTCGTAATGGGAAAATCATTCTGAATCACAGGCTGGATTATTTCCAATATGATCCCGGATCTGGAGAACTTGTACCCGAGCATGGAGGACTGCAGCGCTTTTCGGAGGAGCACCCGGACTGGACCTGCATGGCAGGAAATATCACGGACAGGGTGTGCTTCTTTTCCTGTTTTGACAGAGTGAAGATGGAAAGCATTCCCGACAGAATTGTAACGGATGTGGATGGAAACGAAGTCTGTAGATTAGAGGATCATGCCTTCTGTATATGGGGATCTCAGATTATTCGCCTGAATGGGGAGGATTATTATATTTCCTGGACAACTTCCTTTGCACCGTTTGCGGTACAGGCGTATAAAATGAGTGATCTGGAAGACGGGAAGGTACAAGAAGTTAATCTACTGGAAGTGGAGGACTATAACAAGGAGTTGAGCCCGGGATATATTTACCATGCCCGCTGAAAAACGAAAAGTGCAGTTTTAAGGCTCGGAAATGCGGCGGCGGAGCCGACTATGAAAATGTTATTATTTGAACTTTATAAGCTTCTTTCGAAGCCTGTTTTTGTACTGCTGACGATCGTGATCTCAGCAGTACTTCTTGTGCGCTTTGACGCCGCCTGCCGGGAGCGGGCCTTCATGGACCGGACATTGTATGAGAAGACACGGGACGAGATGGCGAAGCTTCCGTACGATGAAGCAAATCAGAAGCTCTCCCGGGACCGTGACGGTCTGGCGCTGATCACATTTCAGGAGATTTACGGAGACAGCGAGGAGGGACAGGAAATCCTGAGGATGCAGTTTTCCGAAATGGCCGGGCAGTACGGAATGCGTCTGGAGGACTTTATCGCAGAGTATGAACAGTATGCAGAAACGCCGGAAGAAAGGGAAAAGCTTCAGCCGGTCATTTCTACGCTTACAGAGCAGTATCAGTATGTCGGGAACTACCGCACGTTTATCGGTGAACTTCCTGCCCGGGCAGAGGAACTGAAGTCCATATCGATTTTCGCGAAGAAAAACTCCTTCTCCTACAGAAGCATAGAGAAGAGTCTTGAGGATTATGAAAAGCTTGGAACGCCTGTAATCACGCCGGATCTTGAGGAAGGGGTGAAGGCGCTCGGCTCAGATTATATTTCGATCATCTTCCTGATGGCGATCGCGCTCGGGGCGGCGGTGATCCTGTATTCGGAGGAACAGGACACGAAGATGCTTCAGCTTCTTCGAGCATCAAGAGAAGGGCATGCGCCGCTCGCTGTTTCAAAGCTTCTGGCCTTGTGGACGTATTCCGTGCTGACTGTTTTTTTGGTGACGGGCGGACGGATTGCGATCGCGGAAGTGCGGCTTGGCTTCGGCGATCTGTCCCGTTCTCTGCAGTCGGTGTCTCTGTTCCGGGACTGTGTTTATCAGATTACAGTCCGCCAGTACCTGATCTTTTCGATCCTGCTTCCGATGGCAGCGGTTACGGTCTTTTCTGCAGTACTTTCGTTCCTCTTTATCATCCTCGAAAAGCCCTGGATGGCGGCGGCAGGATCAGCGGTTCTGGTGTCTCTTGAGTATCTGGCCTACCGCTTTATACCGGAGAACTTTGCACTGAATCCGCTGAAGTTTCTGAACCTCTTCGCTTTCCCGGATGTAGAAGCGCGCTTCTCCCTGTATGCAAATCTCAATCTTTTCAGTTATCCGGTCTCAGCCCTTCCTGCGGAAATCCTGACCGGGTTTCTGGTGTTTCTTCTGGCAATGGCAGGCTTTATCGTCGCCTTCTCCAGGGATCTGCGGCTTCGGATCAGGCTGCCTTTCAGCATCCGGAGGAGGATCCGGATCCGGGGAAGCGTGCGGCTGTTCACACAGGAGAACTACCGACTGTATATCGCTTTTTTCGGAATCGCAGTTCTGATCGTCCTTTCTTTTCTCGGATATCGCAGAATAGAGAAAGGGGAGCGCCTTCTTTCAAACGCAGAGTATCTCTATTACAGCTGGGGGCAGGAAATCGCAGGAGAGGTGACGGATGAAACCGATACGTGGATTCAGAAGAAGCAGGAGGAACTGAACCGGGAAGCCTCGGGAGGAATAGCGGCGGACGCTGAACTCACAGAGGAAGCGCGGACGGCGGCCCTTTTTGCGGCGCAGATGAAGAGCCGGGAAATCGAAGAGAAACAGCGGGTGCTTCTGAAGATCCAGGAAGAAGTCAAGCAGCTTCAGACAGCGAGAATGCGCGGGATTCCGGTACACTATATTTCAAGGATCCAGAGTGATCCGGTCTTTATGGAGGGAGAGACATTTCTTCTGCAGGCACTTCTTTACCTTCTGATTCTCTCGGTCTGCGTCTGTCCTGTGTTTGCGGAAGACGAAGAGAGCGGGATGGGAAGACTTGTGCATACGACAAAGCACGGAAGAGGGCGGGTGTTCCGCCTCCGGTATCTCGGAATGCTGCTTCTGTGGACCGTTTCTTTTTTGATCTTCATTGTCCCGGAGCTCTATAACTGGATTCATGTCTGCCGAATGAGCGACTGGGACGCGCCGGTGCAGAGTATCCTTCGGTATACAGACTGCGAAGGGGCGATGACAATCCGGCAGTTGATGATCCTGTGGCTTTGTGGAAGCTATATTTCCGGGATCGGATATCTGTCGCTGATGTCTCTTCTTTCCAGAGTGCTGCAAAAGAAGTCGACAACGATCATTGTGTCGGTTGTCGTGATCGCGGCGGATTTTCTGGTAAACCTCCTTTCCTTCCCCGGCTTTTCCCTTGCGGCGCTCAGCTCGGGCTATGCTGTGACAGAAATCCTGCCGGGACTTCAGAAGACCGGATATCTGTATATAATCTTTGCGAAAAATCTGATGATGAGCGCAGGAATTCTGCTGCTGCATCGAAGCGTATATGTGCGCTGAAGGAAATTGGTTCCACCTCATCCGGCCCTTTTGGCCACCTTCCCCTCAAGGGGAAGGCGTAAAAACCTGGTATGGGAGTATTATATGTCAAACATTCGTCTTACAGTCAAAGAGCTTTCCAAGAGATACAGCCATGGAGCGCCGCTTGCGCTGAAGAAGTTTTCGTATAGCTTCGGAGACGGTGTCTATGGCCTTCTCGGACCGAACGGAGCGGGGAAATCGACGCTGATGAACCTGATCGTCGGAAACCTGCGCGCGACGGCGGGAGAGGTGCTGTATGAAGGACAGAAGGTCAGCGATCTGGGGAAGGAATATCGCAGTCTTCTCGGCTATATGCCTCAACAGCAGCAGCTTTACGAGAACTTCACCGTGAAGCGTTTTATGTATTATTTCGCTGCGCTGAAGGGCCTGAACAGTAAAGAGGCAAAGGCACGGATTTCGGATCTTCTGGAGTTGGTGAATCTTCTGCCGAATGCAAACCAGAGGCTGAGATCGCTTTCCGGCGGGATGAAGCAGCGCGTACTTCTCGCGCAGGCGCTATTAAATGACCCGAAGATCCTGATTCTGGACGAGCCGACGGCCGGATTGGATCCGAAGGAGCGGATGAATATCCGAAACTATATCTACTCGATCGCGGAGGGAAAGACGATTCTTCTGGCGACGCATGTGATCTCGGATATCGAGCAGATCGCAAAGGCTGTGGTATTTCTCCGAAAGGGTCGGATAGTGCTTGCTGGGACGCCGGAGCAGGCGATCCGGGCGGTTGGAGAATACATATTTGAAGCGGAAGTCCTGCGGGAGGATTACGGCGTGCTGAATGCAGCGTATCCGAGAAACCGGGTGATCGGTGAGCGTGACGGACTTGTGCAGGTGAAGCTGATTGCAAAAAA
>OCVV011337424.1_pt1 | contig 14944 bp, 11 predicted proteins | sample 1539721 | NCBI WGS metagenome assembly OCVV01 (sample SAMN02144230, study PRJEB22623) | gut metagenome | biome: sheep rumen | host: Ovis aries | place: New Zealand
TTTTTTGAAAAATGTGTAATTTCGTGCAAGATTCTTCCGCCCGGAGGATTATAGATTCGCCATGAAACGATGGATAGAAATCATATTGAGTGTCGTATACCTTGTATCCGGGTGTACCAAGGGCTTTTTCCCGGAAGACGCTGCCAGTGCGGGCCCGGAGCCTGTCCTTAATGAGTATACGGCCATAGTAACCGTAAAACAGGAATCATCCGGTCAGGTTTTTCTCCAGCTGGACGACGCAACACGCCTTTATCCCACCCGCTACCCTGAGCCTTTCACCCGTGAGTGCCGCATTATCTGCGGCCTTTCCTGGTGGAGTGGAGAAAGCCGATGCAACCTCGAGTGGATGGATTACCTGCAGGAAGGGGCTGTGCAGGGCGGCCCGGCCCGGGAAGGAGATCCTGTGGATATCCTGGATGACTGGATGACCAGTGCGGAAGACGGCTATCTTACCCTCCATTATTCCACTTTCTGGGGAGATGGCAGTGTTCCGCATACCCTGAAACTCATTACCGGAGAGAATCCGGAAGACCCCTACGAAGTTCGGCTTGAACACCAGAGTAATGGAGATGCGGCCTTGGAGAAGGCGGATGCCCTTATCTATTTTGACCTGTCCAGCCTGCCTTCGACCGGCGGCAGCAAACGAAAACTTACCTTAAAATGGAACGGCAGTGACGGTGAATCTGCAAAAAGCTTCCTCTTCAAAAGCAGGCAGTGAACTGACAGAGTTGCAGCTTTTGGAAGCGCTCCGCCGCAGGGATTCAGCCGGAATACGGGCATTCTATGACCGTTATGTGGGCTACCTGACGGCGGTGGCTCTTCGGTATGTGCCGGACAGGGCAGCCGTGAAAGACATCCTGCAGGATGCCTTCATCCGCATGATGGATGCCGCCGGCCGTTTTGAGTACCGGGGAGAGGGCTGTCTCAAGTCCTGGGCCTGCCGCATTGTGGTGAACGGCGCGCTCAAGAGTCTCCGCAGCCAGGGAAAGCTGCAATATGTGGAGGATTTGCCCGATATGCCGGAGGAGGAGGACGTTCCGGTGCAGGAAGTGCCAGCCGCCGTGCTGCAGCGCATGATCCAGGAACTCCCCGACGGTTACAGAACCGTTTTCAACCTGTTTGTATTTGAAAAGAAATCCCACCGGGAAATTGCCGGGCTGCTGGGAATCCGGGAGGACTCGTCGGCTTCCCAGTATTTCCGCGCCCGCGCATATCTGGCCCGGCAAGTCAAAGCTTATTTGAAGGAACATGAAAGATAATTGGACAGACAAGCTTCCCTCCCTTCTGGAAGGGTATGAGGAAGCGGCACCGGAAGGGCTGTGGGACGCAGTCCGGGCCGGCGCTGCCCGCCCGAAAGTGATCTGGTGGCCCTGGGCTGCCGGCGTAGTTGCTGCCGCTGCCGCGGTGGTGTTGGCCGTGTTCCTCTGGAGGCCGGCACCATCGGCCATTCCATCGACCGATGTCCCCTTTGGCGACGGGCTTCTCTGCGTCCCTTCGGAGAGGCTGGTTTGTGTTTCGCAGGAGCGTGAGCCGATGCGTGTTGTCGCCATGGCGGTGGAGCCGGTGGAGGCTGAAGCGGAGGCGGCGCCTGTGGAGACCGATACGCTGGCGCCGCAGCAATCGGAAGTCCCTCAGGAGAAGCCTGCACCGCCTGCAGAGAAGCAGATCTTGCCGGAAACCAAACCGTTCAGATGGCAACCGGAAGAGACTGCGCCCCGGAAAAAGCCCGGCCGCGTGGAGATTACCGTCACATCGGGAGGATTTCTCCTGGCACAGGCTCCCGGAACTGTTACCAAGAGTTATGGAGTTGCCTACAATCCCGGAATGGGGAATACGGTGCCTGTGGTGAAGGGCGGCGGCATTACCACCCAGATGCTCAGCCGTAACCGGGAAACCACAACAGAATCGAATCACAGGCGGTTTCCCCGCATTTCCGTGGGGGTGAGTTATGAGTTTGCCCCCCGCTGGAGCGTGGGAACGGGAATTACCTACAGCGTCCTCCGCTCGAACTACACCGCCCTGTCCGGTACTACCGAAACCCGGACGGAGCGCTACCTGCACTATCTGGGCATTCCGCTGAACGTCCAGTATCGTGCGTGGGAATGGAGAGGATTTTCGCTATATCTCAGCGGCGGCCCCATGGTAGAAACGGCCGTGGGCGCCAGGGTGGAAACGCGTTCCTTTGTGAGCGGAAAACCGGCCTCGGAGCAGTGGGAGACTCTCTCCTGCCGGGACTGGTTCTGGTCACTGAATGCCGGAGCCGGCTTCCAGTTCGGGATTACCCGTGAGACGGCGCTCTATCTGCAGCCCGGTCTCAGCTGGCACATCCCCGGCGGGCATCACATTGAATCCAGCTACACCGCCCGTCCTCTCTCCTTCGAGATGGATTTTGGCGTTCGCTGGAGTTTCTGATTTTGGTTTTATTTTCCTAAAATTAGTAAAAAACACCCAATTTTAGGAAAATAAACGGTCGCTATTTTCCTAAAATTAACCATTTTCCTTTGTTTTTAGGAAAATTAAAACGTATTTTTGCAGAAGAAACGTAAAAGATATGGTAGGTAGAATCAATGAGCAGCAGCAGCTGTTAAAGCTTTACAACAGTAAAGAATCTGAGTTTGTCGCCGTATATGGAAGACGGCGGGTAGGTAAAACCTATCTTATCAAGGAAACATTCAAGGGAAACTTCACTTTCTGGCATACAGGACTTTCCCCATATGACAGAGATAAAAGTAACCTATTGCAAGACCAGTTGATTACATTCCATAACAGTTTGTCAGCTTATGGATTAAAAGAGTCCCGTCCTCCCAAATCCTGGATAGAAGCGTTCTCGCTATTGAAAAAGTTGATTGCGAGTAGGCCGGAGAGTGAAAAAAAGGTGGTTTTTATTGATGAACTTCCGTGGATGGATACTCCACGCTCTCGTTTTGTTCCTGCTCTCGAGAACTTTTGGAATGGATGGGCAGCCACGCGTGATGATGTTCTTTTGATTGTCTGTGGCAGTGCTACTTCCTGGATGGAAGACAATCTGATTAATAACAAGGGAGGACTTTATGGGCGATTGACGCAGAAGATTCATCTAAGTCCTTTTACGTTGTCTGAATGCCGGTCTTTTTTTGCCGAACGAGGCATGAAAATGTCTTTGTATGACGTTGCGCAGTCATATATGGTGTTGGGGGGTATTCCCTACTATATGAAGATGTTCGATTCAAATCTGTCTTTTGCGCAAAATATCGACGAACTATTTTTTATAAAGGACGCCAAACTGAATGATGAATTTGATTTACTATTCGGTTCACTTTTCATCAATCCAGAACAATACAAGAGCATCGTCCGTTTGCTTGCTGGCCGGCACTGCGGATATACGCGGGAAGAGATATCAAAAAGAACGGGGATACTAAATGGTGGAAATCTCACAAAGCAGTTGAAGGCGTTGATCGCCAGTAATTTTATTGAAAAGTATATCCCCTTCGGCGAGTATCGCAAGAAGCCTTATTATCGCCTGTGTGATAGTTTCTGTCGTTTTTGGCTATATTTCCTTGAGAGGAAGCAGATCTCTGACAAACATTTCTGGATGAATAACATTAATTCACCCTCGTTGAATGTGTGGAGAGGACACGCTTTTGAGGAACTATGTCTGAATCACATTGACACAATAAAGAAAGCCTTGGGCGTGAGCGGTGTAAACACCTATGAGAGCCAGTGGTCCGTTTGTGGTGACGATGAAAAAGACGGAACGCAGATAGATTTAATTATTGACCGGGCCGATAATGTTGTCAACTTGTGTGAGATGAAGTTCTATAATGAGGAATTCCGTGTAACGAAGGATTACAGCAAAAAGCTGATGCATCGTATTAATCTTCTACAGGAGAGACTACCAAGGAGAAAGGTCGTGCATTTGACTTTAGTGACAACAGAGGGACTATTCTCGAATGAATATCAGGGCGTCTTTCAAAAGGTGTTGACTTTGGACGATTTAGCCCAATAGACAGTACGGTTTACTGCCACCAATCTGGCTTTTGATAGGAGAACTGTTCGCGTTCGGCGGCCCAGGACTCATTGACATAGACGGTGTCGGCGCGGTCGGTGTAGAGGATGCCGTCCAGGTGGTCGCACTCGTGCTGGAAGATGATGGCGGAATAGCCTTCTACCTGCTCGGTGACCGGGGTGCCATCGGCCTTGAGATAAGAGATCTGAACTTTGGGATAGCGCTGGACGGTGCCGCGAAGGGGCGGCAGCGAGAGACATCCTTCCGGCCCCGGCACCTTTTGGCCCAGGAGGCTGTCTATGCGGATGTTGAGGTACGGTTCAATGGGCTTGTCCGGTTTGTCGTAGCGCATGACCATGATGAGGCGGCGGTTGATGCCAATCTGGGGCGCCGCAATGCCCACGCCGTCCTGGGAAGGGTCCGTGAGGGTGCGGTACATTTTGGCCAGGAGTGTCTTCAGCTCCGGTGCGGCTAGTTCCTTTTGCCCAAAGTCCACACTGGGTGCGCGCAGAATGGCGCTGTCTTCGGGCATGACACATACGTACATGACGGAGTCGGAGAGGTCAATGACGGTCTTTTCCCACTCGGTCCAGCCGGAGTGGGCCGAGCAGCTGGTGATGATAGCCAGTGCGGCCAGGATTCTAAGCAGGTTTCTCATGCAGCAAAGATAGCAAAAATGTGCTATCTTTGTATGTTTATGAAACGAGTCCTCGTAATAGCCTACTACTGGCCGCCGTCGGGCGGTTCCGGCGTGCAGCGCTGGGTGAAATTCGTGAAGTACCTGCCCTCCGAGGGCTGGGAGCCGGTGGTGTTTGCTCCGGAGAATGCCGATTATCCTTCCCTGGATCCCTCCTTCGAGAAGGAGCTGCCGGAGAACCTGGAAGTGCTCCGGGGAAAGATCTGGGAGCCCTATGCCGCCTACCGCAAGCTCACCGGCGCCAAGAGTACGCAGGTGACGGAGATTTCATCCGGGGAGAAGACCTGGAAACAGAAGCTTTCCCTCTGGGTCCGGGCCAATCTCTTTGTGCCGGATCCGCGCGTGGGCTGGGTGAAGCCCTCGGTAAAAACTTTGCTGGGGTATTTGCAAGAGCACCCCGTAGACGCCATTGTCACCACGGGGCCGCCGCACTCGGTCCATCTCATCGGCCTTCGGCTGCATAAAGCTACCGGTATTCCCTGGATTCCGGACTTCCGGGACCCGTGGAGCAAGATGTACTATCTCAAGTACCTGCCCATGACATCCGGCACCTGGGACAAGCTCCGGGCTATGGAAAAGCATGTGCTGGATAGCTGCAGCACCGTTCTTACGTGCACCCCGCTCATGCAGGAAGACTTTGCGGCGCTCACGGAAACGCCCGTCGCCTGCATCACCAACGGCTTTGACGAAGAAGATTTTGCCGGGGAAGCCCCCGCTCCCGACGGCCATTTCAATATCACCCACACCGGCCTTTTTGCGGCCGACGGGAACCCGTTTACCCTCTGGAAAGTCCTGGGAAAGATGGCCTCCTCGGAGCCCGGTTTCCGGGAAGACCTCCGCATCCGCCTGGTGGGAAAAGTAGACCGGGAGGTGCTGGATGCCATTGCCGATGCCGGCCTTGCCGCCAACGTGGTGGCCCTGGGCCCCTCCGACCACGCTACCGCCGTCCGCGAGCAGCGCAGCGCCAGCGTGCTCATCCTGCCGCTTCGCAACGACCCCGATTACAGGCCCATCCTGCCGGGAAAACTCTTTGAATACCTGGCATCGCGCCGCCCCGTGCTGGGCATCGGCCAGGAAGATGGCGCCATGGCCCGCGTGCTGTTTGAGGCCCGTGCGGGCATCACCGCAGACTGGGATGAGTCCGCCGCCATGCGGGCTTTCCTCTCCAACGCCTGGCGTCAGCACTGCGAGGGGGGAGTGCCCTCCACCGAAGGGAACATCGGCCTTTATACCCGCCGCGCAACAACCCATGCGCTGGCTCAACTGCTTGGCAGCTTATGAAAGACATTTGGAAGAAAGTAGCCGTGGCAGCCGGCATTGTACTGCTGTTTCTGGCCCTCAGCTACGGCTTTGTGCCGCAGGTGCTGGAAGGTAAGATTGTATATCAGAGCGACATCTCCGGTTATGTGGGCATGTCCCACGAGATGAATGAGTGGAACGCCGCCCACCCCGATAATCCTACGTACTGGACCGACTCCATGTTTGGCGGTATGCCCACTACGGCCATCTCCACGCAGAATGGTGGAGACTACACGCAGTGGATTTACAATCTTCTTTTATCTGGTAAGCGTCCGGCAACCTACCTGTTCATTGCCCTTCTGGGAGCGTTCCTTCTTTTCCTGGCTATGGGCGTAAGCGTGCCGGTTGCCATTGGCGGCGCTATTGCCGTGGCGTTCTGCAGTTATAACTTCCAGATTATCCAGGTGGGTCACAACACCAAGATGCAGGCCATTGCCTTCATGCCCTGGGTGCTGGCGGCGCTGGTGTTTACGTATAAGAGCCGTCAGAAGCTTCTTGGGGCCGTACTCTTTGGCCTCGCGCTGAGCCTGCAGATCAAGGCCAATCATCAGCAGATTACCTATTACCTGGCCATCATGGTGCTGCTCTATGGCCTCATGGAGCTCATCCATGCCATCCGTTCCCGGGAGTGGAAGCCGTTCCTCGTGGCATCGGCCCTTCTCCTCATGCTGGGCAGCGCCGGTATCGCTACCAACGTGAACAAGCTGCTGCCGCTGGCGAAATATACGCCCCATACCATGCGGGGCGGCTCCGAGCTTTCGAAGGACGGGGCCAGTTCCAAGGGATTGGACCTCGATTATGCCACGTCCTGGAGCTATGGCTGGGAAGAGCTTCCCAACCTCATGATTCCGGATTTCAACGGCGGCGCTTCGTCGGGTGCCGTGAATCCCGACAAGAGCGAGACCATCAAGCTGCTGCGCCGGGCTGGCCAGAAGAACCTCAAGGAAACCGCCAAGAGTTTGCCGCTGTACTGGGGCCCGCAGCCGTTTACGGCCGGTCCCATGTATATGGGCGCCATTACCATTTTCCTCTTTGTGCTGGGACTCTTCCTGTATAAGGGGAGGGAGAAATGGTGGCTGGCTGTGGCATGCCTCATTGCCATCCTGATGGCGGTGGGAAACCATTTCATGGCCTTTACCCGGTTCTGCTTTGATTATCTTCCGCTGTACAATAAGTTCCGCACGGTGTCTATGGCGCTGGTGGTGCTGCAGGTGGCCCTGCCGCTGCTGGGCTTTGTAACCCTGGACCGCATTACCAAAGCGGAATACGACCGCAAGCGCTTCATGAAGGCCTTCTGGTGGGCTCTCGGTATTACCGGCGGTTTCTGCCTCGTGGCCTGGCTGGCCCCCGGCCTCTTCGGTTCCTTCTCCGGAGCCTCCGACGCCCAGATGCAGGATGTGCTGGTAGAGGCGCTGGTGAAAGACCGTATCGCCCTCTTCAAGGCCGATGCCGGCATCTCCCTGCTCCTCATCCTGGCCTCGGCTGCGCTCCTTTTCTGGGCCTATATGCCCAAGGGGCGTAGGGAGCTGGCCGCCGTCGCCATCTGCGTCCTGTCGCTGGTGAACCTCTTCGCCGTAGGCAAGCGCTACCTCAACGCCGACCATTTCACCACCCCGAAGGACTTTAACAAACCCTTCGCCGAGCGTCCCGTGGACAAGATGATCAAGGCCGACGAAGATCCGCAGTACCGTGTGCTGGATCTCACCGTGAACGTGTTCAACTCTTCTGTTCCCAGTTACCATCATAAGAGTGTGGGCGGTTATTCTCCGGCTAAGCTGCAGCGGTATCAGGATCTCATCGAGCATTATCTTTCTTCTGAGATCAATGGCCTTTACAAGCAGCTGGGAGAGGTGGAAGAGATAGAGGAGGTATCGGCCTGGATGGCTCAGAATACGCCCGTTCTCAATGCGCTCAATACGCGCTATGTTGTCCTGGACGGCAACTATCCGCCGCTGGCGAACGAAGGTGCTTTCGGTGCCGCCTGGTTCGTGGACGGCGTCGTTGAGGCTGCAACCCCCGACGAGGAAATTGCCCTCCTCGGAGCGGTAGACCTTCGCCGTACGGCTGTGGTTGGCAGCGGGGTAGCATCGGCCCAACTTTCCGGAGCGGCCGGGGATTCCATTGAACTCACCTCCTACGCCCCCAACGAGCTGCACTACCGGTATTCGGCATCGGCCTCCCGCCTGGCCGTCTTCAGCGAGATTTATTACCCCGACGGCTGGCATGCCACGGTGGACGGTGAGCCCGTGGAGCTGCTTCGCGCCGACTGGACCCTTCGCGCTGCCCTTCTCCCCGCCGGCGAGCACGAGGTGGTGATGACCTTCCTGCCGGCGAGCTACCGCACCGGCGCACTGGTATCGGCCATCGCCTCGCTCCTCCTGCTTGTGCTGGCGCTTTTCTCGATTTGCCGTAACTGCTTGATAATGAAGCGTAACGAAAAATCTCTTTAGGCTGATGTGCCTAAAGAGAAAAACTTAAAACATTAACAATCAACACGATATAACATATTCGACAAAATGGATCAAACAGATATTTTGCAGTGGCTGCAGGAGGTGCAGCACCCCGCGAAGGGCGACCAGAGCGTCGTGGCGCTGGGGATGGTGGAAGGGATTGAGCTGGCCGATGGCAGCATCCACGTGACGCTGGCGTTCCCCAAGCGCCCGGATCCCCTCAAGAATTACCTTGTTGGAGCTGTTGAGGCCTGCCTGTACCGCAACGCTCCCGGTGGAACCGAGATTGAGGTGGATACGGTGGTGAAGGACCCGGCCAAACCCGCCAAGAAGGGAATCGAGTTTAACCTGGAACAGCTGCGGGAAGTGCGTCATATCATAGGCGTCGCTTCTGGCAAGGGCGGCGTGGGCAAGAGCACCGTAGCCGTGAACCTGGCCGTGGCGCTCGCCCGTCTGGGGTATAGGGTAGGTGTGGCCGATGCCGATGTCTACGGCCCTTCCATCCCTACCATGACCGGTACCGAGAACATCGAGATTGAGATGTATGGGGAAGACGAGAACAACAACCTCTTTGTCCCCGTAGAGAAATATGGCGTCAAGTGGCTCTCCGTGGGTCATGTGTCCAGTGCTGGACAGGCGCTCATCTGGCGCGGCCCCATGGCTTCCACTGCCCTTAAGCAGATTATCCTCCAGACCCTTTGGGGGCCGCTGGATTTCCTGCTCATCGACATGCCTCCGGGAACCGGCGACATCCATATTTCCCTCATCGGAGACGTTCCCATGAGCGGCGCCGTCATTGTGACCACTCCCCAGAACGTAGCCCTGGCCGATGTCCTGCGCGGAGTGAACATGTTCCGTAACCCGCAGGTGAACAAGCCCATCTACGGCCTTGTGGAGAATATGTCCTGGTTTACTCCCGAGGCGCATCCGGAAGAGAAGTACTACCTCTTTGGCAAGGACGGCGGCACCAAGATGGCACAGGAGCTGGAAATCCCCCTGCTGGGCCAGATTCCCCTGGTGCAGGGCATCCGTGAAGGCGGTGACAGCGGAGAACCCGTGGCGCTTGGCACCCGTCCCGACTCCCTGGCCTTCCTGGAACTGGCTCAAAAGCTTGCCGCCTCGGTAGGTTGATAAATCGCTGATAGTCAACATGAAAAGAAAATCTCTTTAGGCTCGACGGCCTAAAGAGATTTTCTTAATTTATTGATAATCAATTATTTAACTAATTACCGAACGTAGGTGATTTCGTTAATGATGTTGGAAGCCTTGCCGTACTTCTCTACCAGCCACAGGACGTAGCGGATATCTACGCAGATGCAGCGCTGCAGGGCAGGCTCGAACATGACGTCGGAGCTCATGCTCTCCCAGTTGCCATCGAAGGCCAGGCCGATGAGGTTGCCCTTGGCATCGAGCACGGGGGAACCGGAGTTACCGCCGGTGATGTCGTTGTTGGTGAGGAAGCAGGTGTGCAGGCTGCCGTCCTTGTCGGCCCAGCGGCCGTAGTCCTTGGCAACAAGGAGTTCCTTGATGCCGGCAGGCAGGATGAACTCGGGATCCTCGGGATTTTCCTTCTCCAGCAGGCCCTTGGCTGTGGTGAAGTACTCATACTTGAGGGCATCCTTGGGGCTGTAAGGCAGCACGTGGCCGTAGGTGAGGCGCATGGTGGAGTTGGCGTCCGGGTACATGGCCTGTCCCTTCTGCCACTCCATGAGGGCGGCGGCGAAGTTCTTGAGACCTTTCTCGTAGGCCTTGGAGTCTATCAGCGAGGCTTTCTGGAAGTGAGCCATGACGGGAGCCATGATGGCTGAGTAAAGAGGAATAGCAGGGTCTTCGTTGATCTGATCCGGGGTAGCGGCCATCAGTTTCTCGGCGCTGGTGAAGATGCTCTTGTTGAACAGATCTTCCACATAGGCCGGGATGTCCATGGTGGCGAAGTCATAGCCGGGAATCTGGATGGCATCTTCGGGGAGGGCACGCTCACGGTAGAACTCCAGGAGGGCAACGGCCTCCTTGCGGTCTACGGCCTCCACATAGTCGCGGTAGCGGCCGGCTACTACGTTCTTGGCATATTCACGGGCAGTAGTGCTGTCCTTTCCGGCCTGCATCTGACGGCCGTAGGTGTTCATCAGGGAGGCAACAAAGCTCACCAGCTCAATGCGGTAGGGGCCTTCTGCCACCAGCGAGATGGCACGGTCATCGGCCGCACTGGCCTCTACGTAAGCGGCGATGTCGGCCATGGGGTCTCCGTATTTCTCCTTGCGGGCGGGGTCTGCTTCGATCCAAGCCTTGAGGGCAGCCTCTTTCTCCTCCTCGCGGCCGATGATGTTGAGGTTGGCGAAGGCCAGTTCCTCACCCTGCCACTTCTTCCAGCCGTTGGCGCTGCCGGCATACTTGTCGGCATACTTGAGCTGCACGGAAGGGTCGGCGCACATGGCTTCCCACATGATGTCCTGGCGGACGGTGCGGGCATCAATGGCGATGCGGTTACCGGCCATCATTTCCTTGAGCTGGGCAGCCGTCTGGTAACGCTGCGTGCGGCCGGGATAGCCCATAATCATGGTGTAGTCGCCTTCCTTTACGCCCTTGAGGGACACCTTGAGGGCCTTGGCGGGCTTGTAGGGAACGTTGTCGGGGCTGTAGGCGGCAGGCATGTTGTCCTTGCCGGCATACACGCGGAACATGGAGAAGTCGCAGGTGTGGCGGGGCCACATCCAGTTGTCGGCCTCTCCGCCGAACTTACCCATGTCCTCCGGCGGAGCGCCTACAAAGCGGATGTCGTTATAGGTGCGATATACAATAAGGTAGTGTACGTTGTCGTTATAAAAGCCAGTTACTTGCACGCGGCAGCCGGGGTTGGCTTCTTCGGCGGCCTTGGCGATATCGGCCTCTGCCTTCTCAGGGTTTTCGGCCTTCTCGATGGCGTCGGTCACGTCTTCCATCTTCACCAGGAAGGTAACGGAAAGGCCGGGAGCGGGGATTTCTTCGCTGAGGTTCTTGGCCCAGTAGCCGTCCATGAGATAGTTGTGCTCGTCGGTGGAAAGGCCCTGGATGCTGCTGTAACCGCAGTGGTGGTTGGTAACCAGGAGGCCCTGGTCGCTGATCATCTCACCGGTGCAGCCGCCGCCGAAGTGGACGATGGCATCCTTGAGCGAGGTTTTGTTGATGGAGTAAATCTCCTCGGGAGAGAGTTTGCAGCCAGCGGCCTTGAGGTCTTTGCCGTTAAGCTGCTTAAGAAGCGGCAGGAGCCACATTCCTTCGTCGGCCAGGGCAGAGAAAGACACTGCCAGGGCGGCCAATACAGTAAGAATACGTTTCATATACAAGGTTTTGAATTTGCACAAAGGTAAGAAAAAAAACAATACCAGCCCCTCAAAATGGAGGCTGGTATAGGGATTAAGCAATGCGGCGGGGAGAATTATTCTTCTTCATGCTCCTGGGCAGCGTACTCGGCCAGCAGTTTGGTCTGGACGTCGGCGGGAACCTGAACGTACTCTGCGAACTTCATGGAGAAGGTGGCGCTGCCGCCGGTGATGGAGCTGAGGACGGTGGAGTAGCGGTAGAGCTCGGCCAGCGGCACGCGGGCGTGCAGCACGGTGAAGCCCTTGTCCATATCCTGGTTCATAATCATGCCGCGACGGGTGTTGAGGTCGCTCATGCAGGGACCCACATACTCGTTGGGGGTGATGATGTCCACATTGTAGATGGGCTCCAGGATCTTGGGACCGGCATTGCGGAAGGCCTCCTTGAAGGCGTTACGGCCGGCAATGATGAAGGCAATTTCCTTGGAGTCTACCGGGTGCATCTTACCGTCGTAGACATACACGCGGATGTCACGGGCATAGGAGCCGGTGAGAGGGCCTTCCTCCATCTTGCTCTTGATACCCTTGAGGATGGCGGGCATGAAGGACAGGTCGATGGAACCACCCACGACGCAGTTGTAGAACTCCAGCTTGCCGCCCCATTCGAGGTCTGTGATATCCTGGCTCTTGAAGTTGAAAACGGTGTCCTTGCCATCAATCTTGAAGTTCTTGGGTGCTTCCTGACCTTCCACGTAAGGGCATACCAGGAGGTGCACTTCACCGAACTGGCCGGCGCCGCCGGACTGCTTCTTGTGACGGTACTGGGCCGTTGCAATCTTGGTGATGGTCTCACGGTAGGGCACCTTGGGAGCATAGAGCTCGATCTGGAGCTTGAACTCGTTGGTGACTCTCCACTTGACGTAGTTGATGTGCTGTTCGCCCATACCGGTGAGGATGGTCTGGCGCAGTTCCTTGGAATATTCTACGCCGATGGTGGGATCCTGGGCGGCAATCTTGTTGAGGGCGTCGCCAACCTTGGCTTCGTCGTTCTTGTCCACGGCCTTGACGGCGCAGCGGTACTTGGCATCCGGGAACACCATGTGCTTGATGGCTTCCTGTCCGGGGGCGGCCAGGGTGACGTCCGTCTTGCCGGCCTTGAGCTTCATGACGCAGCCGATGTCACCGGCGCAGATCTGGGAAACTTTCTCCTTCTTGGAACCGGCCACGGCGTAGATGGCGCTGAGGCGCTCGGTGTTGCCGGTTTCTGGGTTCACGAGGTCTGCACCTTCATTGAGGGTACCGCTCATCACCTTGAAGTAAGATACTTCACCGAGGTGCTGCTCTACGGTTGTCTTGAAGATGAAGAGGGAAACGGGACCGGCGGGGTCGCACTTGACGGTGCCGCCGTCCACGGTGGGCTCTTCCTTGCCTTCCGGGGAAGGAACCACGTTCACGGTGAACTCCATGAGGCGCCTGACGCCGATGTTTTCCTTGGCGCTGATGCAGAACACGGGGATGGCGTCTCTCTTGAGGATGCCCTCACGCAGACCGTTGCGGATTTCGTCGGTGGTGAGCTCCATGGTCTCGAAGAACTTCTCCATGAGGGCGTCGGAGCCTTCGGCAGCCTTTTCCATAAGGGCCGAGCGCAGTTCCTCAGCCTGGTCTGCATAGGCGGCAGGGATGTCCAGCTCTTCGTTCTTTCTGTTATAATACTTCATGGTGATGACATCCACGAAGCCTTCCAGGCCGGGACCAGGGTTCACGGGGAACTGGCACACGACGGCCTTCTTGCCGAATTCTTCGTTCACGGCATTGAGCACGCCTTCCCAGTTGGCCTTTTCGTGGTCCATCTGGTTCACGGCAATCACAATGGGAATCTGGTAGTTGTCGGCGTAACGGGCATACAGGGAGGTTCCCACCTCGATGCCTGCGGTGCCGTTCATCACCATAATGGCAGCATCCACTACCTTGAAGGCCGACAGGGCGCCGCCCTGGAAGTCGTCGGAACCGGGGGCGTCGATGAAGTTGATCTTGCAACCGTTGATCTCACCGTACAGCGGGGTGGCGTTGATGGATTTCTGGTTGTTCTGCTCGAATTCGGAGCTGTCGGAAAGGGTGTTCTTATCTTCTACGGTGCCGCGGCGATCGATGACCTTACCCTCGAAGAGCATGGCTTCGGAGAGCGTGGTTTTACCCGAGCGGGGGGCACCGATAAGGACAATGTTGCGAATGCTTTTTGTACTGTAGGTTTTCATGGTATTATTAATTATTAGTTTTCGGTTCGTGGAATGCAAATTTAGCGATATTTAGTTCAAAAGCAAGGTTTATGGCGTTTTTTGAGTATATTTGCGAGAAAGATTTTTAGTCTGGCAAGTATAGTATGAAAAAATTTTTAACAACACTGCTGCTTTCGGCAGTATGCTTGAATGCTTTCGCTCAGAAAATCGAGGATCCGTTCAAAGATACCAAATGGGACCTCGGTTTCCAGATGAACTTTTTCTATAACCATAGTTTCAAAGCCCCCGAGGGTCTCTCCCCTAGTGGTTTCGGTTTCGAGGTCATGCCCATCGAGATGCAGTGGAAGGGCTGGAAAGGAGGTTCCCTCTCCGTTGGTATCCTGGATATGTATTTTGACTGGCAGTACCTTAATAAAGGTTACAACTTTACTGGATATGCAGGAGAAATTCTTCCCGTTATAAGCGGAAAGGGCCAGCGCTTTGACCTTACGCTGGGCTTCCCGCTGGGCTTTAATCATCAGTTCAGCAAAGATTTCGGTATTAGTTTGAGCGCCGTTCCCGGCATCGGCTTCTACAGCTATCACAATAAATATGACTTTGACGGAGTGCGCCACAAGGATACCATGTACCCTGTAAATGGGCATGTGGGCTTCCGGCTCAACCTGAAGGCCGTCATCTGGTACAGCGATTTTGGTGTGGTGTTGCGTTACCAGCCCATCGCATCCAAGGACATGGGTACCACCATGCTGTCTGTGGGTATCGCTTTCCGTAACTAACGTGAAACCGTCCTTACTGCCTTATATGGAAAAAGACCGGCTGGAGGCCGGTTGCGACGAGGCCGGCAGGGGTCCCCTGGCCGGCCCCGTTTATGCCGCCGCCGTCATCCTCCCGCCGGATTTCTACCATCCCCTCCTGAACGACTCCAAGCAGATGACGGAGAAGGCCCGCGAGGAGCTTCGGCCCATCATCGAGCGGGA
>OCVV011279051.1_pt1 | contig 14939 bp, 12 predicted proteins | sample 1539721 | NCBI WGS metagenome assembly OCVV01 (sample SAMN02144230, study PRJEB22623) | gut metagenome | biome: sheep rumen | host: Ovis aries | place: New Zealand
CGGCGGCCGATATCGTTTTTACGGAAGAGGAACTGGCGCTCTATGAGAAGCTCATCAACTCCAACGACGAAGTATTTGCCGTCTCGGCGGACGGCTACACCAACAGCCCCGGTCCCATCGGTTTCCGGGACCTGCTGCGGCAGGACGCGGCGGCGGACTATATGAGCGGCGATCTCAGCGTCCAGTCTGCGCAGCCCGCCGACCTCAACGGGGACGGCAGGCCGGAATATGTGCTCTTCCTCTCCACGGCGGACGGAAACAGCAGGCTCTGCTGCTGCCTGAGCGAGCAGGACGGCAGGGTTTATGCCTATCTGCTCTCCTATTATGCCCCCGATGCGGCGGTGGACAGCAACGGCAACCTCTATTTTGCCGCCCAGTATTACCAGGAGCTTTACCGCCTCGTTTTCGACGGCGAGGAGGCTTTGTCGCTGATGCTCCCGCTGGAATATTATATGCCCTGAGGCATAAAAAAGGATGTGAACAACGTTCACATCCTTTTTTCGTGGTCAGTGGCCGGTGATCAGTCCTCCGTCTCCAGCGTCAGCAGCGTCTGGGTGAAGCCGTAGCGATCGCTGAGCTTTCGCGCCTCGGCGCGGCCGGCGGTGCCGGTCTTGCCAGTGCGTCTCGCGCGGATCATGAGATTCTTCGGTGTGCTGTCAAAATCTGTAAACTCGATCATGTCCACCGTATAGCCCCGGTCCTCGAGAATGAGGGCGCGGATGGCATCCGTGAGCAGGGCGGCCATGCGCTCCCGGAGGATGCCGTGGCGCAGGAACACGTCCAGCTCGCCGCCTTTGTGCATGCTGGCATTGATTTCATGCTGGCAGCAGGGGACGGAGAAAATGTGCTTTGCGCCTTTCTGAATGGCGTAGTGCAGGGCGTAATCCGTAGCGGTGTCGCAGGCGTGGAGCGTGACCACCATGTCCACCCGCTCGCCGTATAGCACGTCTTTGGATACGTCCGCGTGCACGAAGCGCAGACCGCCGTAGCCGTATTTCTCGGCGATGGCGTTGCAGTGCTCCACCACGTCGGCCTTCAGGTCGTAGCCGATGATCTTCACGTCCATGCCGCGCCTGACGGAAAAATAGTAGTAGAGGATGAAGGTCAGATAGCTCTTGCCGCAGCCGAAATCCAGGATCGTGATGGCTTTGTCCTCACTGCCGGAGAAGGCCTGGTCGATGAGCTCCACGAAGCGGTTGATCTGCCGGTACTTGTCGTAGCGGGCCTTGACGATCTGATAGTCTGCCGTGAAGACGCCCAGATCCACCAGCGCGGGGATGGCCTCGCCCTCCCGCAGGAGATACTGCTTTTCCCGGTTGTGGCCCTGGGCGGCCGCCGGGCGGGGGACTGCCGCGCCGCCGCTCTTCTTGTAGAGTCCGTTCTGCCGCAGGCTGTACTGGGCGGAGGCCTCCTCCGTCACGATCAGGGCCTGGCGATAGCGCCCGTCCCACTCGGTCTCGCAGAGCCGCAGCAGCTCGTCGCCCTCCAGATTCTGATGGAAGGCCTGGGCGCCGCGCTGCGCCTCCACCTGAAAGATGCGCTTTCCCCTGTGCAGCAGGGGACGGACGGAGAGCTTTGTGCCGCTGCTTTTGTCCAGCGGCTGACTGAATACCGCTTTGGAGAGCGTATCCAGCGCGGCGGAGAGCTCCGCTGTGAGATTCTTTTCTTTCATGGTCTTATTCAAATAATTTCTTCAGCCGCAGGGCGGCGGCCTTCAGCTCGTTCTTGCTGTAGGAATTGTTCTCGTCGGCCAGCACGGCGGCCACGGCCTCCTTGCCGCTGAGATTCCCGGACACCATGGCGTCCACCAGCATAGCCTCGGCCGAGACCGTGTGCTCCACCTTGTTGAACACGTACTCCGGCATGACCTCCAGCACGATGGCGTATTCGCCCTTGTCGTAATTGCCCTTGGCCAGCAGCTGCTCTTTGACCTCCGCGGGCGTGCCGCGAAAGCTCGTCTCATGGAGCTTGGTCATATCGTTGCAGAGGCAGAGGCGGACTTTGGCCTCGCTCTCGATGAAAAAGTCCACCAGATCCATGATCCGCTTGGGGGACTCATAGAGGGCGAAGGTGCGCGTGTCGCCCCGGCGCAGCTTCTCCAGCAGCTTCCGCCGCTCGGCACTTTCGCGGGGGAAGAAGCCGTAGAAGGTGAAGGAGCTCAGATCGAAGCCGGAAATGGCCAGCGCGTTCACCGCGGCGCAGCAGCCGGGCACACCCACCACGCGGATGCCCTCCTCGACCGCGGCCTTGATGAGCTCATTGCCGGGGTCGGAGATGCAGGGCGTGCCCGCGTCGGTAATGACGGCCACGCTCTTGCCCGCCTTCATCTCGCTGATGAAGTATTTGGCCTTGCCGTACTCGTTGAACTTGTGGTTGGAGACCAGCTTGTTCCTGATGCCGAGCTTGTTCAAGAGCACCATGGAGCGGCGCGTGTCCTCGGCCGCGATGATGTCCGCCTCCGTCAGAATCTGCATCCCGCGGGGCGACATGTCCCGGGAGTTGCCGATGGGGGTGGCGACGATGTACAGGGTTCCGGTGCCGTGTTCGTCCATAAAAACCTCCGTGAATTCGTTCAGTTTCACTATACTATAGCCTAAGTTTCGGAGTTTGACAAGCGCCGGGCGCGGCTCATGCGGCCCCGGCGGGCGCTTCTCCGTCCGTCTCGGGCGCGGCGTCCTCTGTAGGCAGAGGCTCCGCCCCGTCGCCGGAATAGACCGGCTCATATTCGATCCACGCCCACTGCTCCGGCGTCAGGTCGAACATGGCGGAGAAGTTGTACACCAGCTCGGACTGGGGATCGAAGATGTGCTCCTCCCCGCCCATCATGATGTAGGCCCAGCTGTGGATGCCCTGGCCGAAGGTGGAGCCGGCGCTCACCTTCGTGTTGTAACCCAGGGGCCGGCTCAGCGCGCAGAAGGCCGAGGAGAAGTTGAAGCAGTTGCCCCGGCCGGAGGAGAGCATCTTTCGCGCCGCCTCCTGCCACCAGTCGTCCGTCTCCCGTTCGTATACGGGCGCGCCGCCGTAGCGCAGCTCGGTGACGCAGTAGTCGTAGACCGCCCGCAGCTTTTCGTACTGGCTCATATCCTCAGTCAGGATCCCGTCCAGCACCGGGAGGACCAGCGCGTCCAGCTCCGGATCGCCGCTGGTGTACAGCCCTTTCTCATCGAAGAGCAGCCCCTTTTCCTCCCGCCCGATGACAAAGAGCCCGTCTTCCCCGACCCAGGACAGCAGGTTTCCCCTGTACCGGGGTCCTGGCTCAAGACGGCGCAGCACCGTGAAGTCCTCCCACTGCTCCGGCTCCGCGGCGGCGCAGCGGTGCGTGACGCCTGCCTCCGCCAGGGCGGCGCATAGGGCGGGATCCTCCAGATAATCCGCGACGGAGGCAAAGGCCTCGGCGGGGAGATCGCCGATCTCCGTCCCGCGATCGAGCACCCGGTTCATCAGAAGCAGCAGCTCCCGCCCGGTCAGCACATCCTCCGGCGCCTCCGACCCGGGATCGAACCAGCCCCGCGCCTCCGCGAGAAGCAGCGCCCCCTCCTCGGGAGAGGAGACACCCTCTGCCGGGGGATAGCAGAAGCTCAGCCAGCAAAAGAGCTCCGAGCGCGTCACCGTTTTCTCTGGGTGAAAGGGGCCGTCCCCGAGCATCCCGCAGGCCCGCATCCGCGCGGCGCCGGCGAAGGCCGGGTCCGCCGTGTCCAGATCGGGAAAGCCCTCGTCCACCGTCTCCGTCGGCTCCAGCAGGGCCTCGAACATCCGGGCGGCCTGACGACGGGTGAAGGTTTCGTCAAGGGCATAGCTTCCGTCGTCTTCCGGGAAGAAATAGGCCCGATGCTCCGGCCCGTCGGGGAGCTTCACGGCGCAGCGCTGATACAGCGCGTCCGCCTCCGTCCCGGCGCTGACGCTCTCATAGCGCTGCCCCGCGGCGTCGGTCCAGGCATAGCAGTAGTATCCGGGCTCGTCGCAGTCGAGGGAGAGCGGGGCCTCATCCGGCCCCAGCGCCAGCTCCTCCGTGTGCCCGTCCCGATAGACCAGGGTCAGCCGGCGCGGCGGCTCCGGCGTTTCACTCGGCTCCGGCGAGACTTCCGCCTCAGGCGATTCGGCGGCTTCCGGGCTGGGGACGGCTTCCGCCGCCGGGGCGGCCGTTTCCGCGCCGCAGCCGGAAAAGAGGGCGCCGAGCAGCACAAGCACGAACGACAGCAGGCATATCTTCAAGACTCTATTGCGTTCCATAGACTTCCGAATCCTTCTGGCCCCGCGGGTTTTTCCGGGGGATACCGCTTTCAAAACTTCATCTTATCATCGCGGCTCTGCCCTGTCAAGGAAAGCCCGCCCCGTTGCTGGCACGCCAAAACAGCGGAAATGCGGAGAACCTTTTCCGGTTCTCCGCATTTTTCCGCGTTCGTTTCCTCCGCTCAGGTGCTGCTCTCCAGCCACTGGGCGACGACATTCTCGTCCAGCCCCAGACCGTCCGCCAGGAAGGAGGCCATCTCGTTGAGATTCAGCTCCTGCATCCGGGCGAAGTTGGCTTTGCCGGTCAGGTCGGCGTCATGGGTGCGGCCCTCGATATAGCCGCAGTCATAGCACATGAGAAGGGGGATTTTCCGGTGGGAGTCCACGGTCAGCTCCCGGCCGCAGCGGGGACATTTCATAGGGATCAGCCTCCATTTGTTTTTCCGGTTCAGCTGCCTCCATGTTACCGCAGCGGGCTGTTTTTTTCAAGTGTAGATAAAAGTCTGACGATCGGTTAAAAATATCTAACGGGACCCTTGACAAATACCCCGTGGGGGTATATTATATTGCCGGACAACAGGAAGACGAAAGCGAGGGACGAGCCATGGAAGAGAAATGCTGCTGCTGCGCGCCAGGTGCGGGCGAAGAGGGGGAGCAGAGAACCAAAGAGCGCTCCCCGGAGGAGTATAAGGCCCTCTGCAACCGGCTCAGCCGGATTGAGGGGCAGATCCGCGGTCTGCGCGGCATGCTGGACCGGGGCGCCTACTGCCCGGATATCCTGGCCCAGGCGGCGGCCGCCAACGCGGCGCTCAACGCCTTCAGCCGGGAGCTGCTGAGCCAGCATATCCGCTCCTGCGTGGTGAACGATGTGCGCGCGGGAAAGGATGAGGTCATCGACGAGCTGCTGGGAACGCTGCAGAAGATGATGAAATAAGAGGGGAAGAAAGACTCACGCCCCTCATCAGTCACGCTGACGCGTGACAGCTCTTGCCCGCCTTGCCGCGAAAGCCGTTTCCGGGCCGGGCTTAAGCGCCTCAGCCCGAAAAGCGGCGCGGCTGCGGAGAAAGCGCGTTTGCTTTTTCCGCCCCTGGCGGCGCAAACCCGCTTTCCCCCCAGAGGGGGAAGGCTATAAGGAAAGCGCTTCGCGCTCCCTCATCCACCGCTCCGCGGTCCCCCTTCCCCCAGAGGGGGAAGGCTATAAGGAAAGGATTTGGAAATGGAACAATACAACGTGACCGGCATGAGCTGCGCGGCCTGCTCGGCCCGGGTGGAAAAGGCCGTCAGCGCGGTGCCGGGGGTGACGAGCTGCTCGGTGAGTTTGCTCACAAACTCCATGGGTGTGGAGGGCACGGCGGACGCGCAGAGCATCATCAAAGCCGTGGAGGACGCGGGCTACGGTGCAAGCCCCAGGGGGGCGGAAACACGCGCCGCCGCGCCGGACGCCGACGAGCTTGCGGATCGTGAAACACCGAAGATGCTGCGGCGACTTGCGGCTTCCGTGGGCTTTCTGCTGGTGCTGATGTACTTCTCCATGGGGCACAGCATGTGGGGCTGGCCCCTGCCGAAGTTTTTTGACGACAACCATGTGGCCATGGGCCTGACCCAGCTGCTGCTGGCTGTCATCGTCATGGTCATCAACCAGAAGTTTTTCATAAACGGCTTCAAGGGCCTGCTGCACCGGGCGCCCAATATGGACACGCTGGTGGCCCTGGGCTCCTCGGCCAGCTTTGTCTACAGCGTCTACGCGCTCTACGCCATGACGGGCGCCCTGCTCCGCGGCGGGGCGGAGGCCGCCATGCCCTGGATGCACGAGTTCTACTTTGAGTCCGCGGCCATGATCCTGGCCCTCATCACCGTGGGCAAGACCCTGGAGGCCCGGTCCAAGGGCAAGACCACCGACGCTCTGCGCGGCCTGATGAAGATCGCGCCGAAGACGGCGACCCTGCTGATTGGCGGGCAGGAGAAGACCGTGCCCATCGAGCAGGTGAAGAAGGGCGACGTTTTTGTGGTGCGCCCGGGGGAGAACATCCCGGTGGACGGCCTGGTGCTGGAGGGGGCCAGCGCCGTGGACGAATCGGCCCTGACCGGCGAGAGCATCCCTGTGGACAAGGCGGAGGGAGACCGGGTCTCCGCCGCCACCATCAACCGGGAGGGCTATCTGCGCTGCGAGGCCACCCGTGTGGGCGAAGATACGACGCTGAGCCAGATCATCCGCATGGTATCGGACGCTGCGGCCACCAAGGCACCCATCGCCAAGATCGCGGACAAAGTCTCCGGCGTGTTCGTGCCGGTGGTCATGGGCATCGCCCTGGTGACGACCGTCGTGTGGCTGCTGCTCGGCAAGGGCATCGGCTTTTCCCTGGCCCGCGGCATCTCCGTGCTGGTGATCAGCTGCCCCTGCGCGCTGGGCCTGGCCACCCCCGTGGCCATCATGGTGGGTAACGGCGTGGGCGCGAAGCAGGCCGTCCTGTTCAAGACCGCCGCCGCGCTGGAAGAGACCGGCCGCATCGATATCGTGGCCCTGGATAAGACCGGCACCATCACCGCCGGCGAGCCGAAGCTCACCGATCTGCTGCCCGCCGAGGGCGTGACGGAGCAGGAGCTGCTGCGCCTCGCCGCTTCGCTGGAGAGCCGGAGCGAGCACCCGCTGGCCAGGGCCATCCTGCAGGGGGCGGAGGAGCGAGAGATCCGCCCGGACGCGGTGGGGGACTTCCGCGCCCTGCCCGGCAACGGCCTGCGCGCCGTGCTTAACGGCAAGGCGCTGCTCGGCGGCAGCCGCAGCTATCTGGAAAAGCAGCTCAAGCTCCCCGCCGACGCCGGGAAACAGGCGGACGCGCTGGCCGCCGCCGGCAAAACGCCCCTGTTCTTTGCGCTGGACGGCCGCTTCCTCGGAATCCTCGCCGTGGCGGACGTGATCAAGCCCGACAGCGCCCAGGCGGTGCGGGAGCTGAAAAACCTGGGGATCAAAGTCGTTATGTTAACTGGAGACAATGCCCGCACCGCCGCTGCCATCGGCAGCCAGGCGGGTGTGGACCAGGTGATCGCGGGCGTCCTGCCCGACGGGAAGGAGAGCGCAATCCGGAAGCTGCAGGAGTACGGCAAGGTGGCCATGGTGGGCGACGGCATCAACGACGCCCCGGCCCTGACCCGGGCGGAAATGGGTATCGCCATCGGCGCCGGGGCGGACATCGCCATCGACGCGGCGGATGTGGTGCTGATGCACTCCAATCTGCTGGACGTGCCCGCCGCGATCCGCCTGAGCCGGGCCACGCTCCGCAACATCCACGAGAACCTGTTCTGGGCCTTTTTCTATAACGCCATCTGCATCCCGGTGGCGGCGGGCTGCTTCGTGTGGGCGGGCCTGACGCTGAACCCAATGCTGGGCGCGGCGGCCATGAGCCTCTCCAGCTTTTGTGTGGTGAGTAACGCCCTGCGGCTGAATCTTTTCAAAATGCATGACGCAAGTCATGACAAGCCCCGGAAGGGGAGCGTAAGCGAGATCGAAATCCCAATTGAGAACAAGGAGGAGACAGCAATGACGAGAACCCTGAAGATCGAGGGCATGATGTGCCCCCACTGCGAAGCCCGCGTCAAGAAGACCCTGGAGGCGCTGGACGGCGTGGAGGAGGCCGTGGTCAGCCATGTGAGCGGCACCGCCGTCGTCACCGGCGACGCCGACTTCGAGACCATGAAGGCCGCCGTCGAGGCCCAGGATTACAAGGTGCTGGGCATCGAGTAAAGTGACGCAAAATGAAAAAGGGAGGCAGAGGCCTCCCTTTTTCATTTGCTGCCATGGGTCTGCTCAGCCGGGCAGATAGTCCAGCGGGTTTACGTTCACACCGTCCACCGTGACGGCAAAGTGCAGATGCGTGCCCTGCCCGATCTCCCCGAGGGCCGTCGTGCCCACGGCGCCGATCACGTCGCCGGGCTCCACCCAGTCGCCCACGCTCACCGCCGGGACCTCCGCCAGATTGGCGTAGACCGTGCGTCCGCCGTCCCCGTGGGACACGGTGACAACGGTGCCGTAGAGATCGTCCTCGACGATGCTCTCCACGCTGCCCGCGTGGGCGGCCGTGACGGTCTCACCCAGGGGCGCCATGATGTCGATGCCCTCGTGGGTGCGCCAGTCGCGCATGGTGGTGTCATAGGTCAGGATGCTGCTGTTGTGCCAGCGCTCCACCTGCCCGCTGACGGGCCAGAGATACACCGGCGCCGGGGCTTCTTCGGCCTCGCTGAGGGTTTCGACGCGCTCCTCCGGCTCCTCAGGAATGTCGCTCGCCGGGCGGGTGACCTGAGTCTCCGGCGCCATGGCGGGCTGAATGTCCTCCTGCACCGGCGGCAGGATCACCGTCTCCACCGTCTGCTTTTCCAGGCTGTCCTGGTTCATCACGCTGATTTCTTCTGCCATGTTCCGCTCGCCCGCCGCCATCATCCAGGCCGAGCCGCCAATGATCGCCGCGCACAGGAGCAGGACGATGTAGAAGCCCTTGCCCGTGAAAAATGCCTCCAGCTTGCCGCCGGAGCTCTTGCTGTTCATGTCCGTACCTCCGTAAAGAAAAGGATTACGAGCCTATTATTTACGGGGCTGGGAAATTTTATACAGACATTTTCCGCGTTTGCGCGAGCGGAAGAAGAGCGCGTAAAAGACTGCCGGGGCAGGCTTCACGCGCTCGTTCGCTATTGGATTGGATGCTCAGGTCGTCATGTGCCGCTGCCAGAAGTCCACCGCGTGGTCGACCCAGCCCTCGGCCGCCGTGCCGATGCCGAGGCCGAAGCCGTGCCAGCAGCCCTCAAAGAAGTCCAGCTCCGCGTCAATGCCCATGCCCTGCAGGTCCCGGATGCGGGCCTTCTCGTTGGCCTGGCAGTAGAGATCCCGGTCGCCCAGATTGGCGTAGGTGGGCACGTCGTTGGGGCTCACCTCGTAGGAGGCGGTGTACTGGGTCACCACGATGGCGGGCTTGCCGTGGTCCTGCCCGCCGAAGGCGCCGGCGCCCTGTTCGCAGTACCAGACCGCGAAGTGGGCCCCGCTGGAGCCGCCCCAGATGGAGTAGTCCGTGGTGTCCACGCCGAGCTCTTCGGCGTGCTCAAAGATGAAGTCGATGGCGCGGGCCAGGTCTTCGGAGCCGGTGATCTTGCCGGGGCGGAAGACCAGCGCGAAGGCGTTGTAGCCGCGTTTTGCCAGCTCCAGCGCCTGGGGAAAGCTGTCGTGGATGGAGCCGACGTAGCGGAAAGCCATGCCGGAGGAGAGCACCGCGAACTTCGCGCCGGGATTGCCCCGGAAGAAGAACAGACCGGTGTCCGCCTTGGCGGGGTCGGCCGCCTTTTCCTCGTCGGTATAGATGTCATAGAAAATCTGATTGCCGTCTTCGGCCTGGTTCTTCAGGTAGTTGAGCACCTCACACGCGTTCTCGGGGTTGATGGTGTGGTAGGCCGGCAGCAGATAGTAAAGCTCCTCAATCGGAAGCCGCGCGGGGATATCAAAGGCGGTGGGGAACAGGAGACGGCCGAAGCCGGAGAAGGCCGGATGGTCGATCACGGCGTGGATCTTGGTGTCCACGGTGAAGTCCTCAGTATGTCCGTCACCCTCGGCGGCGGCCATGACAGGCAGGGCCAGCAGCAGGGCGATCATCAAGAACAGGGCGATGCAGCGTTTCATATCTTATTCTCCTCGTCGGAAAGTGTTCCCAGTATACCACCCTTTTGCCCGCAAAACAATCCACCCTGTTCATTTTTCTCATAATATGCTAAGATGGCAGCGAGGTGATCGCCATGCGCAATACCACGCTCTGCCACATCGAGCGGGACGGAAAGTACCTGATGATGCACCGGGTCAGGAAGACCGTGGACGAAAACAAGGACAAATGGATCGGCATCGGCGGCAAGTTCGAGGAAGGGGAGAGCCCGGAGGACTGCCTGCTGCGCGAGGTGCGGGAGGAGACGGGATTAACGCTCCGCTCCTGGCAGTTTCGCGGGATCGTGACCTTCGTCTCCGACGAATGGGGCACCGAGTACATGCATCTCTTCGTCTCCGACGACTTTTGCGGTGAAGTTCGCACCGACTGCGACGAGGGACAGCTGGAGTGGATCGAGAAGGAAGAGCTGCTCTCCAAACCCATCTGGGAGGGGGACAGGATCTTCCTGCGCCTGCTGTACGACAACGCGCCCTTTTTCTCCCTCAAGCTGCGCTACGAGGGGGACCGGCTTGCCGAAGCCGTGCTGGACGGCAGGCCCCTCCACTGAAGCATTGTCAGACGCATTTCGCGGCAGCCGCCAAACCTTCAACATTTTGATTGGATTCCAATCGAAAACGGGCTGCCTGTCAATCGGAATGAGCAGAAAACGAGGCTGCGAAAAAACGGAGTTTTTCGCAGCCTCGTTTTCTTATCCGACCGCCTCGTACTCGCAGCTGCTGGCCAGCTCGCCGCGGGCGTTGTATCGCATGTAAGTGAAGTGGCCGACGCCGTTGATCATGACCAGGCAGTGGCCGTTCTCGTCGTTGACAAAGCGGTTGTCACCCTGGTCGGCCTGCAGCTCCACGCTGTAGCCGCCGGTCACGTCGCTGATCCGCAGGGTGGCCGTGCCGCTCTGGATGCGCACGCGGGTGAAGAAATTCTTGCAGGAGGCGTCCTGCCCCACGGTCAGGGGGATCACGGTGGCGTCGCCCAGGTAGAGAGACCACTCGCCGCAGAAGGGGAGGTACAGCTCCAGATCGTGCATCCAGGCCTCCCGGTTTTCAAACTCGCCGTCAAAGCCCGTGAGCCACTCGTAAGCCCCGGGGATGTCCCCGCTCTCGCAGAGGGTGAAGAAGTCGTGGGTGAGATCCGTGGCGTCTTCGATGGCGGCCAGCAGCTCCTCCGTCCCGGGATAGCCTTCGATGCTGCCGATCAGCGCGATCACAGCCTCGTCCAGGGGCAGCATGTCGGCTGCCGGCTCCTCCTCCAGCTGCAGCTCGGCCGGGTCCTCGCCCCCGGCGGCCAGCAGGTCCGCCACGCTCTGGCTGCCCAGGTTCAGCGCCTTGTCCTTCGTCATGGAGAACAGGGAGGCCTGGTCCGGGTCCATGCTCAGCGCGGCGTAAACCCCGCGGATGTTATAATGCCGGATGTATTCGGTCAGCGCCGCGGCCTTGCGGTAGATCGGCTCGCAGGCCTGCGTCTCCTCGCCCAGGGCGAGAAAGGCCAGCCGCGCCTCGGAGAGCTTTCCGCCCTCCATCAGGGCCTCCGCGCGGCCGTAGGCGGCCTGCCGCATCAGCAGACTGCTCGCGGTCAGACCCTCGGCGCATTTGGCGGCCTGCTCGGCACTGTCCTTATAGTCGCCCAGAGCCTCGAATTCCTGCTGCGCCGCCTCATAGAGCAGCATGGCGGCCGAGGTCTCCCCATTCAGATCGGCCCGGGTGTGCCCGATCATCTGCAGGGCGGAGGGGTCGTTCTGCTCCGCGCGGCGGCGGATCTCGCAGGCGCGCAGATAGTCGATGCCCGGCCCGGCCATCTCTTCGCTGTCCTTGTAGTCGCCGAGGGAGGCGTAGGTCTCCCGCGCGGCGTCGAATTCGCCGATGCCGGCCAGCCACCGGGCACCCTCATAGAGGTTTTTGCGCTCGATCTCCCGCGGCACCGCAATCAGCAGCCCGATCACGAGGATCAACACCGGCAGCACCATGGCCGCGCCGAGGAGCAGCTTTTTCGTGAAGCTGCGCCGGTCCTCCTGCAGTTGAGCGAGGCGCAGCGGCGCCTTGCGGGCGCGGCTGTCGCTCTCGGCCTGCAGGGCGTCGACGGGCACGTTCTCCAGCGCGGCGCGGACCCTGTGGCAGCCGTGGCAGCTGCTCTCGCTCTGCCGGTTCACCGCCCCGCAGGTGCACAGCCACAGATCCTCCGCCGGCGTGATGGCGTAGCGGCAGTCGGAGCCGTAGCGGATGCGAAACTGCTCGGCAAGCTCCGCCTCGCCGTAGTGCTCCTCCAGCGTCCGGCGCTCCGGCAGGGGCAGCCAGGGCGCGTCGTCGGCCCAGGTGCCGTCCTCCAGCGAGAGGCAGAGCACCCGCACGCGGAAGGAGGCCGCGCCGCTGACGGCGAGAACGATGGGCTCCTGCTCGCCGATCACGCTGTCCCGCCCGGCGCGGGTCAGAAAGCGATAGGGCTGCTCCAGCCCCAGCGGGGCTCCCGCGGCGTCCAGCGCCTGCACGGCTACGGTGACGCTGCCGATCCGCACCCCGTCAATGACCTGCAGCCGCAGACGGCAGTACTGCAGGGAATCGTCCTCCAGCAGCTCGCCGCCCGCGATCAGCAGCGGGGCGCCCCGGGCGTAGAGCGGCCCGGGCAGCGCATAGAGCGTCTTTGCTTTTTTCAGATTGGCCATTTTTCAATCCCCCCTCAAGGGCGGAGTTATGTAACCCTACTATAACACCAGTTTTTTCAAATTGCAACGGAAAAGGTTTTGCTTGAACCTTTCATGGGATGGTGATACAATAAAAATACTGTCCCGTCGGCTGCAGCCAGGGGCGGAATGAAGGAAGAAAAAGCGGAGGAAGGCATCATGCTTGGAATCGGCAGCGATCACGGCGGCTATCAGCTCAAGCAGGCGATCATGAAGCATCTGGCGGAACGCGGCATCGAGTATAAGGACTTCGGCACCTACAGCGAGGCCAGCTGCGACTATCCGGACTACGGCCGCGCGGTGGCGCTGGCGGTGGCCGGCGGCGAGTGCGACCGGGGCATCCTGATCTGCGGCACGGGCATCGGCATCTCCATCACGGCCAACAAGGTCCCGGGCATCCGGGCCGCGCTCTGCGGGGATTGCTTCTCGGCCGAGGCCACGCGCTCCCATAACGACGCCAACATCCTGGCCCTGGGCGCCCGCGTGGTGGGCGAGGGCCTGGCGCTGAAGATCGTGGACACGTTCCTGGACACGCCTTTTTCCAATGACGAGCGCCACATCCGGCGCATTCAAAAAATAGAGGGATAACACTTGGCAAGAAATCTGGAATTCTACAAGGGAAGCCGGAAAAAGCGCAACTACGCGCTGATCCCCTTCGTGGCGCTGCTGGCGCTGCTGGTGCTGGCCGTCGTCCTGTTCTATACGGTGCAGAAGTACGCGGTCATCAGCAAGGACGGCGTGGAGGTCGTGCTGCCCGGCATGGAGCGGGACGAGGCCACCCATATCGACAGCCAGGGCCACGAGGTCAAGACCTTTGAGCGGGTGGAGACCAGCCTTGTCTTTGACGTGCCGGACTACTCGCACGTGGAGGCCACGGCTGGCCGGGGCACCAATCCGGTGCGCGCCATCTACATCGGCTCGGACGATCTCAATTACGACAACCTGCTGGAGAAGGCGGGCCGCCTGAACAGCGGCAACGCCCTGCTGCTGGAGATGAAGCCCCGGAGCGGCGTGCTCAACTGGGCCTCCCAGTCCGAGGCGGCGCTGAGCTACGGCCTGTACTACCAGAACACCGTGACGGACAACATCGCCTCCTGGGTGACAGAGCTCAAGAATATGGAGGAGAAGGACATCTGGATGGTGGCGCAGATCAGCTGCTGTGTGGACGCCATGCTCGCCTCCCGGGCGACCAGCTTCTCCCTGCGCACCGACTACGGCGCGGACTATATCGACGATACCGGCACCTGGCTCGACCCCTATAACCCGGAGCTGCGCCGCTACATCGTGGAGCTGTGCGAGGAGCTCTACGCCATGGGCTTTGACGAGGTGGTGCTGGCTGACGTGATGCACCCCGTGCCCGAGACGAACAAGGGCCAGGCGCCCATGAAGTTCATGTACTCCTCGGAGATGTCCACGACGCCCACGCCGGTGAACGCCGTCTGCGGCTTTGCGCTGCACGTGGCCAACGAGCTGAAGGACCGGCAGCCGGGAAAGCTTTTGTCCATCTACGTAAACTCCGCCAAGTCCCTGGTGGGTGAGGATGAGAACAACGGCCAGAACTCGGTGCTCTTCTTCAAGGTCTTTGACCGGGTCTATTACGAGACCGATATGTACACCTTCACCTATAACCTGCAGGACGTGGAGTATGCCGGCGGCGTCAGCTTCGGTACGCCGGCCGCCCGCTTCGTGCCGGTGGTCATCAACTACCTGCCCAAGCACGATTCCTGGATCTATATCGAGAATCTCCCGCCCGCCACGGAGTGATCGGGAGCAAAACGGAACAAAGCCGCCGCCTTTTCGTCCAAAAGGCGGCGGCTTTTGTATTGGAACAGTGAGCTTCGTCTGACCTTAACCCCAAAGGGCCGTCAGCATCGGGATGATCTGCTTCTTGCGGCTCATGACGCCGGGGAGGAAGACCTGTTTGTCTTCCGGCTCCACGCCGAAGGCCTGCTGGATCGTGTCGTCGCTGCCCTCGTAGAGCAGATAGGAGCCCTCCTTCAGCACGTCCGTGATCATCAGGATCACCAGGTCGTAGCCGAGCGAGGCCTGCTCCTTCTTCATGACGGCCCGGAACTCGTCCCGGCGCTGCAGCACATGCTCCGCGTCCGCGCTGGTGATCTGGCTGACGCCGATGTTCTGGCCGGAGATGTGGAACTGCTTGTAGTCGGTCTTGAACAGCTCCTCTGCGCTCTTGCCGTCGGAGGCGCCGGAGGAGAAGAGCTCCTTGCCCAGCTCGTCCAGCGAGATGTGGGCGAAGCGGGCCAGGCGCTCGGCCATGGCGATGTCCCGCCTGGTGCAGGTGGGGGACTTGAACATGACCGTGTCGGAGAGGATGGCGCCCGCCA
>OCVV012837324.1_pt1 | contig 14937 bp, 13 predicted proteins | sample 1539721 | NCBI WGS metagenome assembly OCVV01 (sample SAMN02144230, study PRJEB22623) | gut metagenome | biome: sheep rumen | host: Ovis aries | place: New Zealand
ATTCGGGTCTGCTTCAGCAGACAAATTCCTGTCCGAATCCGTGCGCATCCTCGCGGAGCGTTTAACTCAGTCGGAGCTTGTACCCCGACTTAGTATAGTTTGTCATAACCCCCACCTACGCTAACGCTTAGAGGTGGGGGATTTCTCCGACTGAGTTAAATAACATTCAGAACGGATGACGTCGGTATTCGTATGTGCGAACTAGAAGGTGGTAATAATGGCACAGAAGGAAAATCTCCTGGACTACGTCCCAAGACACAATAAGCTCTATCCTTGGCATTTCAATAAAGAGGGCCATGTAGAGGTACAGATCGAGCACGTAGGACCTTTTCATAAGATTGCGCAGGTGCTTTTCAAGCGCCCTCGCTATTCAGACATCGAGTTAGAGGACATGGGTTCCTTTATCTGGCAGCAAATCGACGGCCAGAAGACAGTTTTCGAGATCGGAAAGCTCCTGCATGAGGAGTTTGGCGACCGAGCAGAGCCTCTCTACGATCGTCTTGGCGCTTACATCCAGTCCCTGCACGAGCAGAAGTTTATTGTATACGAGAACAAGCTGCAGAAGGAAATATAGACCACGCCAGAAATGGAGTGAAGGGCGCCATTCCCCAAAATGGGGCCATTGTGAATAAAAAACCTGGGCGTAATCACTTACGTCCAGGTTTTTTGTTGCTTTATATAGTTTTAAAAATAGACTTACGATAGCTGCTAAAAGCCGACACGATCGAATTCTATAGAGGGGGCTTAGTGGCTTCCGTAATTGGTGTAGTCTTTACCACTCCAATACATGGTCTTCGCAATCTCAGCCTTAGGTCCTAATTCTACATCCTTCATGATGTACTCCTTGAACTTCTCGAAGCCAGTTCGATCAACGATGTAACCGATATGCTCCTTATGCTCAACTGCATTTGGATCGATGAATTCCTCGATGTAGGCATAACCATTCTTAATAATCTTCAGAACAGTATCTTCGTCTGCCCACTTGATGAACTCCTCAGCCATACGTGGATTCTTCTTACCAGTTCTACCTAAGAGGAAGATTCTGTAGTAGGTCTCCTTGGATCTGGTCCAAGCACGTGTAGGACAGTAGTGCACACAGACGCCACATCCGATACACTTCTTCTCGTCACGGACAATCTTACCATTGACTTCCTTCAGAGCTCCTACGGAACGACGCTTACACATATTTACACACTGGAGACAGGTAACACAACGGTCCTTATTATACTGAGGCTCGGTCATACCGATGATACCATAGTCGTCCATACGAACCTTGGCACAGTCATTGGAGCAGCCTGTGAGAGCAATCTTTACGTGTCGGTCATTAGGGAAGATCATGTGATCAATCTTCAGAGCCAAGCCCTTCGTATCATAGTTACCGAACGGACAGAGCGTAGAGCCAGGACATGCAACGATATTTCTGGTTCCTGAGGAATCGAATCCGGTATTCTTCTCAGCCTGTACGATTTCGTACTCATCGATGATTGGCTGGATCTCTAACTTTACAGCATCCATATCCTCTAGACGGATACCTGGAATCTCTACACCCTGACGGTTGGTGATATTCACAGTACCATCACCATACTTGTCAGCAATCTCAACAATCTTCTGTAGAACTTTCGTATTAGCAGCACCGCCAGGAATACGGATACGAGCAGCGGTCTCGCCACGATGTTTAGATACACGGAAGGCATGCTTTTTTAAATCGCCGATATTAATATCTAATTCACCCATTGTCTGTCCTCCTTAATCTACCATCTTCATGGCGTCAACATAGTTAAATACTGGACCATCTAAGCAGATGTAGGTATCGTTGACACGGCAGTGACCACACTTACCAAGTCCGCAGCACATTTTACGCTCATAGGATACCGTAATATTCTCATTCTTAAAGCCCTTCTTCTGCAGCTCGATAATGGTGAATTTCATCATTGGAGGTGGTCCTACGACGATAGCCTTTGCACTTGCTGGATCCTGTAATGGCAGGTCAGCAATGTACTTGGTAACAAGCCCTACATTTCCCTTATAGCCCTCTGGAGCACCATCTACGGTAAGGATCAGATTCAGCTTCTCCTCCCAGGTCTTCAGGTCATCTCTGAAAAGCATATCGTCAGGGCTTCTGAAGCCTGTGATTGCGTACTTATCCTTAGAATTGTCCATATTAGACAGGGCGTGGATGACACCACGAACTGGGGATACACCAGTACCACCAGCTACCACAACGGTCTCGCCGTCACGATAGAGGTCGATGTCAAATCCGTTACCATATGGTCCACGGAGGAGAAGAGTCTGTCCCACATAGGACTCGAATACTTCATTGGTAACGCGGCCAACACGACGGATGGTTAGGTCTACATAGTTCTCGCCGATTCCAGATACGGAGATTGGAGCCTCGCCGAACTTAGGAACAGATACTTCGAAGAACTGGCCAGGCTTCACATCGCCGGTGAATTCCATGCGGAAGGTGTATTCCTTCTGTGTATGCTTGATGACATCCAAAATCTTGGATGGATAAGGGATATATGGATTACTCATTATTTGGCCTCCTTTTCCATCGCATCAACTGCGTCAGCAACCTTATTAATAATATTGGAGTAGCTGATGTACTCTGGGCAGACATCATCACAACGTCCACAGCCTACGCACATGTCATAACCGAAGCGCTTTCTGTGATCTAAAATCTTATGCAGTACCTTGAAACGCATACGCTCGCCCTGGGTACGTCTGTACTGACCACCGCCAGCCACATTGGTATAACCATCTACCATACAGGAAGCACCTACACGGCGACGCTCGCCCACCTTACCATTATCGGTATAGAAGACATCCTGCATGGTGAAGCAAGTACAGGTAGGACATACGAAGTTACAGCGACCACAACCGATACAGCGAGTGGTGTACTCATCCCAAAGTGGATGCTTCACGATATCAAATGGGATATTCTCAGGCACACGTACACGGGTCTTATTCTCAGTTACGTGAGCAGGAGTTACATCTGCAGTAGAGGATTTTACAGCATCAAATATGCTATCAACAGAATCATCTAAGACATTGATACGGAACTCGCCGTCCTTCTCATCAACTGAGAATACATAACCATCCTCCGTGATATTACTCATCATATCTACGCAGAAGCAGTTCTCATAGCTAGACTGACAACCGATCAGAACGAACTTCACCAGGTCTCTACGTCTCTGGTAGAACCAATCCTTCTCACCGCCATTTCTGAGGTAGATGTCGTCCTGACGCTTGATGGCGTGCATATCGCAGCTACGCATGAAGACCAGCACTGGCTTCTGATTCAGATCTGCTTCCTTCACCTGATCCTCTGTGAAGTAGAAGAGTGTCTCAGATAGCGGAGTCAGAACCTCTTTAGCGGAGTAGTCAGACTTCTTATGGAGCTCGATCTCAGAAGCATCCTTGATCTCGTCATAGATGATTACATCTACATCTTTGTGTCTGCCTGCACCAATCTTCACTACCGGCGCGAAGATGCGGTAGGTCTGCTGGAGCTCTGCGATGGCCTTGCCGAAGCCATCTTGGTTAAGCACATAACCCATATGATTTCCTCCTGTTAAGAAACATACTATTGCGAAATTTCTTGTTAGATTCTGACAGGGAATAGGAATAGATTCCACTGTAATTAAGGAAGCTGTTGTCCCAAAGGCCCTTGTCAAAAAATTAACAAAAAATACAACTCTCACTTTCATTTTATGAATTTCTATTGTAATATGTGTGACATAGGAAACACTTTTCAAACTTCGATGAAGGAAATAGAGAAAACCGGGAAAACCAACAAAAAGTCTGGTCTACATTTGTGGAGAATATATAAATGAGAAAGCAGGAGAATTATGATTACGGGAAGCTGCCACTGTTCGACGGAATCAACCCTGAGGAAGTTGACGGCCTCATGGGCTGCCTGTCCGGGCATATAAGGGAATTCAAGAAGAATGAGTACATCATCATGGATGAGGACGAGGCACGATATGTCTGTGTGGTGCTAGAAGGCTGCGTCCACATGCTGAAGGAGGACGAGGAGGGGCATCGATCCTTTCTCATCTACATCCAGCCAGGGGAGCTCTTCGATGAGTCCTTTGCCCTGCGGAGAATACGCCGCTCTAAGGTATCCTTCCTGGCGGCTCGGCGGACAGTGGCATTATTCCTGCCATTTTCCAAGGTGATGAATATGTGTAGTAATGGCTGCCGCTTCCACCAGCGGATGATCGAGAATATGTACGAGCTTCTGACTGTGAAGAATCTCTTCCTAATGCAGAAAATCGACATCGTCTCTAAGGAGCGACTACGGGATAAGGTCCTGGCCTACCTGAAGCTACAGCTGACCGGTGACCCTGGAATGGGCGCGTCTCGCGGCATCGAGATCCTCGGGGATGACACGGTGCGGATCCCTCTCAATAAGTCGGAGCTGGCTCATTATCTAAATGTAAACCGGACTTCACTCTGCAGGGAACTAACTCTCATGGAGGAGGAGCAGTTGATTGCAGTGGATGGAGATACATATAAGGTGCTAGGATGATGCCTAGATATTAGAAACTCCGTGTCCTGTTGGGCACGGGGTTTCGTGTGTAATTCGAATAAGGTGCTGTAATCCTACTCCCACTTACGCTCTTCGAGGAGCTTGGAGCGGTAGTGCATTTCGCTGACAGTATAGACTGTGATGAAAGCCTGAGGATCTATCTCGTGGAGATAGGTCATGAGCTTCTGGTACTCAGACTTATTCACGATAGCGATGATCTCATTATGCTCCTCCATGCGATAGGCACCGAAGGCCTTATAGATGGTAGCACCACTTTTCAGCTCATGGAGGATGTAGTTACGAATCTCCTCCTCCTTGGGAGAAACGATACAGACGCGGCGCTTCATATCGTGATCGAAGATGTAGTGATCCACGATAAAACCATTGAGATAAGAGCCTAAGAGACTGAGGACAACAGTCTTACCGTCATAAGCAAGAGCAGAGGATAGGGCGATGACTAGGCCTGCAGCACCAAGTGCTTTCCCCAGCTCGATGTGGAGATACTTATTGAGAATCATGGCAATGATATCGATGCCGCCGGAACTTGCATTCATATTGAAAAGCATTGCGATACCGATGCTGACGGTGAAGATATAGCAGACCACATCAAGGGTAGCATCCCCAGTCATTGAGGTATAGTTGGGAAGCAGTTTCTCATAGACCCGGATAACGATTGGTAAGAGGATCGACGTATAAACGGTCTTGATACCGAAGGAATGTCCGCAGGTGAAGAAGCCGATAACCAGCAGGGTGACATTCAGGAACATGGTAATCTGCGCCACGGAAAATGGCATGAAATTTGTAAGTACGATAGAGAGACCAGACACGCTACTAACAGCTGCATGGCTGGGCTCTAGAAATAGGAAAACCGAGGAACCAACGATAATGGTTGCAAGGGTCATTTTGATAATATCCTTAATAATCTGAATTGGACTTGTCTTCATTGATAGCCTCCAGGTAGTGAAAAAGTCTCATCCCATTCTATTCCATGACAGGGTGCTTCGCAACCGATTTTATTGAAATGTAGGGCATCCGTAATAAATAGTATTTTAATGGAAGGACGGCTGGCGGACGTCAATGAAAAATTACCTCTTGGGTATAAATTATCTCAAATTCCTTACGATAATAGTAATAAGGGAATGTGTTTCCAAGGGGAAACTGTAACCGACATGGATGTCTAAACCCGATGACAAAGGGAGTAGATTATGAGAGTAGAAGAGTATACAGGAGTTAGTAGATTAAGAGGAAGAGGCCAATACGATCAGCATGATTTGTTAGGCCGTTTTGACGAAACTCTTGCGGATCGCCTGAAGGAAGTGATGAGTCGTCCAGACACTCAGGAAGAGGAGATGGATACTCGTGCAAGTCAGGATCCGAAGGATATCGGGAAGCGTAATAGAAGCCACTCTGAGGTGGTTCGTTATCCAGATGGTACCATGGTAGAAGTTATCACCACAGTTGCTGCCGATGGCAGTGAGAAGGTGAAGGTGAAAATTCTATCCCAGCCAGGTGGCTATAGAAATGATATGGCCCAGAAATTCAGCGGAGCAGACGGTGGAGCGTGAAAGCTTCCATAGGATGCTATGAAGATAATAGAAAAAATATATGATTGCAATGTATCGTAGAATCCATACAGGTTGCCTGCGATATGCAGAAAAATAACCCTGAGGAAGGAAATCTTCCCCAGGGTTTACCTTTGTCTACTAATCTAGAATTAGAAATCTACTTCTGTATCGTAGTAGCAAGCCTTCAGGAGCTTCTCCATCTCTTCCTGAGTAGGAATACGAGGGTTAGAACCTGTACATGCATCTCCGATTGCACGCTCAGCGATACCAGGAAGTCTCTCAAGGAATACTTCCTCAGGAACGAAGCCATTCTCTGTTGGATAAGAGTCTGGGCCATAGTTCTTAATGCAGTGAGGGATATTCAGAGCGTCATTCATGTCGCGAACATACTTGATTAATGCTGCAACCTTCTCGTCGTCATTAGCACCCTCTAAGTGCATGTAATCAGCGATAACGCCGTAACGCTTCTTAGCCTCAGGGTTCTTCGCATTGAAGGCGATAACCTTAGGCAGATACATAGCATTAGCAGCACCATGGATGATGTGTGCGCCGTAGTCAGCGAAGACTGCACCAGTCTTATGTGCCATAGAATGAACGATACCTAGAAGAGCATTAGAGAATGCCATACCAGCCAGGCACTGTGCATTATGCATACGGTCACGAGCAGCCATATCCTCATTATAAGAGTCAATCAAATTCTTCTGGATCATCTCGATTGCATGGATAGCAAGTGGATCGGTGAAGTCACAGTTAGCAGTAGATACATACGCCTCGATCGCGTGTGTCAGGGCGTCCATACCAGTGTGAGCAACCAGTTTCTTAGGCATGGTCTCAGCCAGATCAGGGTCAACGATTGCTACGTCTGGAGTGATCTCAAAGTCAGCGATAGGATACTTGGTACCCTTTTCATAATCAGTGATAATAGAGAAAGCGGTTACCTCTGTAGCAGTACCAGATGTAGAAGATACAGCGCAGAAATGAGCCTTGGTACGAAGCTGTGGCAGTCCAAATACCTTACACATATCCTCGAAAGTACAATCTGGATACTCATACTTGATCCACATTGCCTTAGCAGCATCGATTGGTGAACCACCACCGATAGCAACGATCCAGTCAGGCTGGAACTTTGCCATGGCCTCAGCACCACGCATAACGGTTTCAACAGATGGATCAGACTCGATGCCCTCGAAAAGCTCGACTTCCATGCCAGCTTCCTTCAGATAATCTTCGGCACGCTGTAAGAAACCAGCACGCTTCATAGAACCACCGCCAACACAGATGATTGCACGCTTACCCTGCAGATCCTTCAGTGCAGCGAGAGCGCCTTTGCCATGATAGATGTCTCTTGGTAATGTAAATCTAGCCATCAGTAACCTCCTTAATTTTTTCCTTTTCAATGAAAACACATCATATCAAGTTCGATAAATGTAAACCCTGCCAAAGTACTCTGTTGAATCCAAATTCGGTATTGATTGTTAAGAATATGTCAGGCTTGTTAAATATCTAACGAACTTAAATATAGTTTATCCTATTTGGGGAATAAATCAAGGGCTTTATGTGAAAAGATTGTTAAAGTTTTCGCATCCGCTTATCGATTCTGCGGCACATGTAGAAGTAGGCAATCAGCATAATGACATCTGTCAGTAGCCAAGAGATGGGATATACGTCCATCAGCATCTCAAACTTGTGACTCAGTGGGAAAATGAAGAAGACACAAGCCAGGCGGAAGGCGCATGTTCCGATGACAATAATCAGAGTCGGAGTCAGAGAGTGACCATGGCCACGGAGAGAGGAACCTGCCACATCAAAAGGCACTTCGAAAAACTCGAAGATGGTGCGGTGAAAGAGATTCACTGTTGCAAACCACAGCACAGCCTTGTCGGTAGAGTAGAGCCCTAGGAAGAAACCGCGGAAACCGACCAGAGCCACACCTACAAGGAAGCAGGAGATGAGCCCGAAGAGATTACAGAGCCAGAAAATTCGGCGGCAACGATCCTCATGGCCAGCCGCGTGATTCTGGCTGGTGAAAGTCACAGCTGCAGAGGCAAAGCCTGCAGAGAAAAAGTAAGTGTAGAGATCGAAGTACTGACCAATGGATGCGCCAGCAACTGCCGCATCTCCAAAGGAATTAATAGCGCTCTGGATGCAGACATTAGAGATGCTAAACAGCATACCCTGCAGACCTGCAGGCAGACCGATAACAATAATTTTCTTCAGTAGTCCGCGATCGATGCCCAATTCATGAAATCGGAAGGTAAAAGGCGACTCCTCTTTCCAGAGGAAGTAGATGACCAGACCAGCTGCAATTCCATTCGAGATCACAGTTGCCAGACCGACACCGATGACGCTTAGTCCACAGACTACAACAAAAAAGAGATTCAGCACTACATTGATGACGCCAGACAGCATGAGGCTGTAGAGAGGTCGCTTGCTGTCACCCTGGCTTCTCAGCACCGCCGATCCGAAATTGTAGGCCATCTCAAATGGCACACCAATTAGGAAGATACGTAGATAAAGCACGGCATCATCCATGATATTGCTTGGGGTAGAGATGAGACCAAGCATTGGTACCGCAAGGCCTTCCCCCAGGACAATCAAGCCCAGACCGATCAGTAGGGCCAGGGCGATGGAAGTATGTACGGCATCGTGGATTTTCTTAGATTCATTACGGGCAATCAGATTGGAGATGACCACATTGGAACCAACGGAGATTCCGATGAAAGTCAGCACCAGGAGATTGATGATGTAACCATTAGCTCCGACAGCTGCCTGAGCCTGTCGATTAACGAAGCGGCCCACAACCGCTGTATCAGCAGAGTTGAAGAGCTGCTGCAGGATGCTGGTTGCCGCCAGAGGCAGAGCGAATGCGATGAGTTTCTTAGCAAGTGGACCATTGAGCATGTCCACGGAGTAGGACTTTGTTTTCATGGTAATCTTTTCTTCTTCTAACTTTTATTTCATGAGGAAATGTAGACCCAACCGATCACATATCCTCAACAGTTACCTAGACTAGCACACCGAATAGGGTCTTGTGAACTTCAACGCGGTAACGAGTTCATAAGGAAAAACGTTGAAATAGACATGCGAGGCAGAAAGGCTGAAAGCCCTATAAACTCTAATTATTAACAGTTTATTAAATGTGGAGCCAAAGTATTGTAACCCCAAAATACCTATGCTATAAAAAAGAAAAATTGCTTAGGCAAAACATTTTTTTCATAACTCAGCCACGTGATGGGAATCACGTGGCACTCTCCCCGAATTTGAAGGCACTGGTTTTTCCAGCGAGTCTTGACTGCAAATCGCAAGCCTTCAAAATAGCAATAGAAAGCAAGATCCGTTAGCATACCATTCTTTCTCAAGGTTTACATTTCAAGAACTAATTCTCCAAATAGCAATAGGATGTAACCCAATCCCCGCACCAGACTTGGATACGGTTTACATTTCTGAGGAATGTGCGGAATCTGTATATAGACTCCATACAAAATATAAGTAGACGAAAACACCAAAAATGCAGATAAATACGGGCTTCCATGGAATAAAAGAAGTAGTATAATATGAATAAGTATGCAAACTTTGCTGCATATTAAAGTGAATTTGGATGTAATCTAATTTGGATGTAATCTGCAATGAATAGGTTCCATCCAATACGAATGAGATCTATAGGAGACAGGGATTCCCATGTATCAGTTCAAAGAGGAAGAGCGGATTGCTTATGAAAGCAATCCGATTGCAATGGCGATTTATGAATTTGCGGATGGCGAAGTGCGGACACATGTGGTGTCGGACGGATTTTGCCGCATTATGCATGCAGAGAGGGAGACCCTTCGTGACATCCTAGACCGCGATATGTTCGGCCTGGTGCACCCAGAGGATCGGCCTCGTCTGATGAAGCTGGGCGAGGAATATGTGCTTGGCTCCAGCGTCTACGACATGATCTATCGAATCCGCCCAATAGACAGCCAGGAGTACTTCTACGTCCACACCAAGGCCTATAAAAAGGTGCTTGATGACGGCTCAATCATCGGATTCTTCTATTATATGGACATCACCAACACCGTTCGCGGCATAAGTCTCATGTCTCAGGACGAGTTCTATTCCGTGCAGACCAACTTCTTCTATAAGGATGAGATCACTGGCCTGCCCAATAGCAATTATTTCCACGAATTCTACGACGAGAAGGTCCAGTATTTCTTCGAGATCAATAAGCAACCATACCTGATCTACACCGATCTGAACGGTATGCAGGCCTACAATAACCAGTATGGTAATGTGGAGGGAGACAAGCTGCTGCGCCTCACTGGTCAGATTATGAGGGAGGAGCTCCCGGGAGCGGTGATTTGCCGAGATTGCGAGGACCACATCCTGGCCATCGTTCCTATGTCCCTGACGGGAAATGTAGACCGAGGCGATACTGTGGAGTCTACGTGGGAAGCTTGCAGTGCATCTCAGACTCCAGAGAATGTACCAACGAATGTTGGAGAATCTGCGTCGACGAAAAATGGATTCGAGGGAGAATCAGTAACAGTCAATGATGGAAGCGCAGAGGACCAGGATAATCTCAGAGCATTAGGCAGTATGATTAACCGCATCCAGGAGCGCCTAGTGGCAGAGTCCACAGGTAATACCATGGGTATCCTGGCAGGCGTAGTGGAGCTGACCCCAGCCATCACTGGAGCTGAGGCCATCGACCACGCCAAGCATGCCATCCGTGCCATCGGTACCGATCTGAATCAGGTCTACTGCGTCTATAGCCAGGAGGTGGAGAATGCCTATCTCCATGAGCGCTATATCATCGAAAATATAGACCATGCCATGAAGTCCGGTTGGATCCGGGTCTATTACCAGGGCATCTTACGTACCCAGACCAGAAAGCTCGCATCCTTCGAGGCGCTGGCACGTTGGGATGATCCAGAACTTGGACTGATGCAGCCTAAGGACTTCATCCCAGCCCTTCAGAAGTATCATATGATTAGTAGCCTAGACCTCTATATGCTAGAGCAGGTGTGTCGAGAGTGGCAGACCAGAATCGATTACTTTGGTGTAGAGACGCCTACATCGGTGAATTTCTCTGTACAGGGATTCGATCAGTTCGATATGGTGGCGAGGATCCAGGAGATTGTGGATAGCTATCACATCTCCCATGACAAGATCATCATCGAAATCACGGAGCAGGATGTGGCGAAGGCGGATCAGAGATTCCAGAAGCAGTTGATGAATCTAAAGGAATTGGGATTTAAGATCTGGGTAGACGACTTCGGCTCAGGCTACTCCTCACTGAATGTATTCAATCGATATAATTTTGATCTGATTAAGCTGGATCTCGAACTCCTTCGTAACCTAGATAGTAATAATGGAACCAATCGTAAGATCCTGACAGCCATGGTTCGTCTGGCGAAATCTCTAGGCGTGCATACCCTGGCTGAGGGTCTGGATAATGAGGAGCAGTTACAATTTCTACGAGAGGCTGGCTGTGGTCGTGCCCAGGGATATCTCTTCTCTAGACCGAAGTCCATTGAAGCTCACATGGAACAGATGCGTATGGGTCCATCATTTTCTCCAGAATCTCCAGAAGAGGCTGAGGAGCTGGATGCACTTGAGGTGGCCCATGACCCATCCCAGTTAGAGTATCGACCAGATAGTTTCCGAGATCTCCCAGTTGCATATGCTGTTTTCGAGGCTCATCTGAATGAGGATGAGACGGCGATTCAGGATGCGATCTATCGATTTGTAAACTCTCAGTATTCTCGCATGTTTGGAAAGCCAATTGAGGAATTGATCGGTAGACCAGTTGGGACGGCTCTTGGTGGTATCGCAGACCTGTGGTGGAAGCGGAGCTATGAGGTCATGACCCAGGGTAAGGTCATTAAGGATCGCCTCTACTCGAAGATTATCAATCACTGGATTGACTTCGTCATCGCGCCAGCGAATGAACCTGGAATGATCTCTGTTATTTTCCTGAATGTGGATGAGGACCATGCCATTACTCAGCAGCTGGAGAGAGATAAGGATACTGGACAGGCAATTCTGGATATCGCTCAGGTTCTGGGTGGTTCTCTCCAGTATGAGAGGGTAATTAAGCAGTCCCTTGCCATGATTGGTGAGAAGGTCAATCTCAGAAGCATAAGTATCTTCGAATTTCAGGGACAGAGCGATGCACGCCTTACATTTCACTGGTCTGATTCAGATAGCAAGTGTGACGAGACCCACTTGCAGGAGCTATTCGGGCTGAATCGTGAGTCTCCTGTCATCACGGAATTCATGGAGGGACAAATCGGTCTCTATATAGAGTCGGTAGAGAGCATTAAGGAGCATTCCGCATCATACTATGATGCGCTGGCCAGAAATGGTGTCTTTAATGTGCTGAGCGTGCCTTTTATCAATCGTGGTGAGATCATCGGATATATGATTGCTGAGAATCTGCAGGAAGAGCAGGATCTGGATGCAGAGCGTCTGATTGAGGCGGTATCTTACTTCCTGGCGCAGAAGATTGTCAGTGCGGAACTAATGACTCAGCTTGAGGAGATGAGTATCCTGGATCAGCTGACGAATGTGCAGAATCGAAATGCCCTGATGCAGCGCGCTGAGGAACTGCAGGAGAACTATGCCAAGAGAAAGGAGGCCAAGGCGCTGCAGGGTGCGATGTCGATGTTGAATCAGGCCACAAAGAATGTGGGCTTAGATAGTTTCGCTACGGGGATTCGTCTGAATACGAACCAGTACTCCCTTGGAATTATCTACGTGGATGCCAACGGACTGAAGCAGATTAATGACGCCAGCGGACATGAGGCTGGTGACGGCTATCTCTGTAGGATTGCAAAACTATTGAGTGATATCTGCGGAGAGAAATTTGTCTACCGTGCAGGTGGCGATGAGTTTGTAGTCATGATGGAAGGCATAAGCAAGGAAGACTTCGATGAAGTGATGCAAGAATTGCGTCAGCGGATTGATGAGGATTCTGAAGTATCCATGGCGATTGGCACTGAGTGGCTAGAATCCGCTGAGAATGTGGAGGAAGCGATCCACGAAGCGGATCACCGCATGTACGAGGATAAGAAGAAGTATTATATGACTCACGACCGTCGTCGACGCCAGTGAGAGCTGTATGGGAAAGCAGGTGTGTATCATCCAAATTCGACTTACAAAGCAAATAAGGTGAAACACGCTGTGCCGGCCTGTATTTACTTGCTGATACAGTAGGGTATGTTTCGCCCAAAGTAGGTCGGCAGGGGGAAAAAGGCGAAACACAAAAAAGAGCAAGCGAATTCGCTTGCTCTTAGACATAGATTAGCTATATCGGGTTTTCTTGTGTTGAAAAAACGTATCAGCCTTCGACAATCTCAGTCTTTGAAATATCGCAATTGTCAGGCTCGATAATTTTCTCACCAATGGATTTCACGACCATCTTGCCCTGGCCAGGATTCAGGATGGAGTCCACATGGTTCACGATCTCGACATCCATATTGGTGCTATACTCGAAGGCATATCTGGTATTTACCATCTTGCAATTCACCATCTTCAAACCATCTATATAATCAAGACCTTGCTCGGAAGCAATGGTACAGTTAATCAGTGTGAGATTTTTAGTATTCCAAGCCAGATACTCGCCTGAGATATAGGAATCGTAGACGGTGACATTTTCACAATTCCAGAAGCAGTCTTTGGTCAGGAACTTACAGTTACGAGCGGTTACATTCTTCGCTCCATCGAATGCGTAATTGCCATATAGTTCAACGTGGTCAAGGTCTACATTTTCACAATTCATACCGAAGTAGTCGCCCTTGGCAGTGACATGATCCAGGGTCACATCCTTACACATCCAGAAGGTTTCCTTAGCATCTGCAAAGGTCACATTGCGGAGGGTTACATCCTGACAGCGACGAAAATTCTTCGGTGCCCAAATCATTGAATCTTCAACTATAAGGTGATTGGTGTACCATACGCCAGAGCGGCCCATTTCCTGCCATACAGAGTCCTTCACAGTGACATTATTGGAATACCACAGCGGATACTTGTACTGAAATTCGCTGTTGAACAGCTTGATATTCTTACTTTCCTTCAGAGGTGATTCGCCATCGTGGAAGACGGTGTCGTATATTTCGAGATTTTCTCCGCGGTACAGTGCACGCTCGCCAGCTAGGTTTTCCTGTCGGATGGTTTCGTTGCGACGTGTAATTGGGCTAAAACGGTTCTGATTTGTATTGCTCATATTTTCCATTAAGATAAAACTCCTTTTCTTACATGGAATAGTATACGTCAAGGCTATGGCTATACGTCAAGTTTGTGGATTGTTTTTTAGAACCAAACATTTTAGAAATCTGTGAAGCGAAATTATTGAGTTACTGAGTTTTGACGCAATTTATGATTTCTTTAGCATATTTAGATTTAGCTTAGAATTCTGAACCGAAAAGTGGGGATTAATTCAGAAAAAGTTTCGAGATTTTATCGGGAGTTAATTGATTGCAGAAGCTTGGAGCCACTAGACTTATAGGAAATGTAAACCGACCAGAGAGTTGGTATTCAAAAAAGAAGAGCGAGTCTTGACATCGACCAGAAAATAAATCTTCGGTAAAGAGGGACAAAACCATCTCGAAATAAAAGAGCAAAAAAGAAAGGGAATAAAATGAGTTTCACCAACGCCGCAGGGCAGGAAGCCCCGACTTCTGTGAGTCGTGGGAGGAATGCCCGCTTTAGCGGCGTATTTTTGGAGCGGCGTATTTTCTATATGCAGCATTGTTCTTCGCCAAAATGTATGATATAATAATTTTGGCGAAGAAAGTAGGTATTGTATATGGAGCAGACAATTACAGCAAAACTTCAGATTTTAGTAAATCCTTTTGA
>OCVV012864364.1_pt1 | contig 14937 bp, 11 predicted proteins | sample 1539721 | NCBI WGS metagenome assembly OCVV01 (sample SAMN02144230, study PRJEB22623) | gut metagenome | biome: sheep rumen | host: Ovis aries | place: New Zealand
AGGGGTGGATTCTCCGATTACAAAAAAATCGAGAGGGAGTCGACCTCCTATTGGCATGCCTGTCAAGATCATCATATACGAAAAGAGCGGCTCTGAACAGGCTGCGTCTCGTGTACAAACGAAGCATCTCGTTTACAAAACTGGCATCTTGCGTACAAAAGTGGCGTTTCGTTTACAAATATATACTTTTCAATTTACAAACAAGCATCTCGCCTTACAAACTGGCACCTCGGATTACAACTCAGCTATTAATGTTTCTAATATTTTAATAAATCAATCTGAACTCTAAGAACTTAAAACTAAAATTGAAGAACGCGTTGTCATAAAAGACTATCAACAGTAAAATGGATATAATTATGATACATCTGTTTATGATTGTAAATTCAGCGCAAATTTAGTATGAGGGAAAACAAATGTCATTGTCTTATAACGGCCTTTGGAAGTTGTTGATTGATAAGAATATGAACAAGATGGACCTGATGAAGGTTGCGAACATCAGCAGTGGGACAGTTGCAAAAATGACAAAAGGGGAACCGGTTGCCATGATGATCCTAATGAAAATCTGCGATAAGCTGGAGTGTGACATTGGTGATCTTGTGCATTATCTTCCAGATAGAGACAATACACAAACTCATTAAGCAGATAAAAGAGGCAAAGCAATTTAGTGGAAACATTCAATAATACGACGAAGGTCGTAAAAGACGATCTTGTCAATAAAATCAAATCGGGAAGCAGGGTATCTATCGCTGCCGCATGCTTCTCAATCTATGCGTATCAGGCGTTGAAGGACGAACTGGAGAACTGTGATGAATTCCGCTTCATTTTTACATCACCGACTTTTGTTGCAGAAAAGACGCTGAAGGAACGGAAAGAGTTTTATATTCCCCGTTTACATCGGGAGAAAAGTCTTTACGGAACAGAGTTTGAGGTGCGTCTTCGGAATGAGTTGAAGCAGAAAGCTGTTGCAAAAGAGTGTGCTGACTGGATGCATCGCAAGGCTTCCTTCCGAACCAACACTACCAGAGAAGGAATGAATAATTTCCTTGTCGTTGAAAATCCGGAGGACTCCTATACCTATATGCCGATGAACTCGTTCACGGCAGTTGATCTTGGATGCGAGCGTGGGAACAACATCAGTAACATGGTGACCCGGTTTGAGAATCCGGCCAGCAAAGAATTTCTGAATCTCTTTGAAACTGTCTGGAATGATAAAGAAAAACTCACGGATGTAACGAATGAAGTCATCGACATGATCTCCTCGGTCTATCAGGAGAATTCTCCGGAACGGATCTATTTTATGACACTCTATAATATCTTCAGTGAGTTCCTCGATGACATTTCGGAGGATGTTCTTCCAAATGAGGCGACCGGGTTCAAGGACAGCGTGATTTGGAACAAACTCTACAATTTTCAGAAGGATGCTGCTCTTGGCATTATCAATAAGCTTGAACAGTACAATGGCTGCATTCTTGCAGACAGTGTAGGACTCGGTAAGACGTTCACGGCACTTGCCGTCATTAAGTATTACGAAGGCAGAAACAAGAACGTACTTGTTCTGTGCCCAAAGAAGCTTTCGGAGAACTGGATGACCTATCGCGGGAATCTGGTAAACAACCCGCTGGCTGCTGATCGGTTCCGCTATGATGTCCTCTACCATACGGATCTTTCCAGAAATAGCGGCATGACACCAATCGGACTGCCAATCGACCGGATCAACTGGGGTAACTATGACCTTGTTGTGATCGATGAGAGTCATAACTTTCGTAATGGAAATGGTACCAATACCCACGGCGGAGAAAAAGAAAACCGGTATATGCGGTTAATGAACCGAGTGATAAAGCCGGGGGTACGAACCAAGGTGCTGATGCTTTCTGCTACGCCGGTGAATAACCGGTTCTATGATCTCCGCAATCAGTTGGCGCTGGCCTATGAGGGGAATCCGGAAGAGATTAATGAAAAGCTGGATACAAAATCGGACATTGACACGATCTTCCGGCAGGCCCAGAAAGTCTATAACGCATGGTGCAAACTCCCGGAAAAGGAACGGACAACTCAGAATCTTCTGTCGCAGCTTGATTTTGATTTCTTTGAAGTGCTGGATGCGGTTACCATTGCCAGATCGCGGCACCATATTCAGACCTATTATGACACGAAAGATATCGGAACATTCCCTACCCGAAATAAACCAATTTCACTGTATCCTAAACTGACGGACAAGAAAGGTGCAATCAATTATAAGGAAGTGTATGAGTGTCTCTCTGACCTGAAGCTGACGATCTATACGCCGACACAATTCATTTTGCCGAGCAAGCTTTCAAAGTATCTGTCTGAAGAGGAAACGGAAAACTTCCGAAAAGGTCGTGAGACAGGTATCCAGCGCCTCATGAGCATTAACCTCCTGAAGCGTATGGAAAGCTCTGTGCATTCCTTCCTGCTCACTGTGAAGAGGGTGTATCAATATCTATATGATACGGATCAGATCATCAGCGATTTTATGCAGAATGGAACAGGTAATCTGGATGAGATGTCAGATCTGTCTGGAGCCGCAGTAGACTTTGACGACGATGATCAGAACACGGACTTCTTTTCCGTAGGAAAGAAAGTGCAGATCGACCTTCGGGACATGGATTACATTTCGTGGAAACGAGATATGGATGCGGACCTTGATACGTTATCCGTCCTTGTCAGTATAGTTGAGGATATTACGCCGGAATACGATTACAAGCTGAATCAGCTGATTGAAGTGATTCGGAAGAAGGAAGAAAATCCGATCAATCCGGGCAACAGGAAAGTCCTGATTTTCACGGCGTTTGCTGATACAGCAGAATATCTGTATGAGAATATTGCACCGAAGGCAAAGCAGCTGGGACTCAATACTGCTCTTGTTACAGGCAGCGTGGAAGGCCGGACGACGATCCCGAATTTTAAGGCAGAAATGAACCATGTGCTTTCCTGTTTTTCTCCGATGTCGAAAGACAGGGATGTCCTTTATCCGAAGGACAAGAACAATGATATTGACATTCTGATTGGTACGGATTGTATTTCTGAAGGACAGAATCTGCAGGACTGCGATTACTGCATTAATTATGATATTCACTGGAACCCGGTAAGGATTATCCAGCGATTCGGCCGGATTGACCGTATTGGCAGCAGGAATAAAGTGATCCAGCTTGTGAACTTCTGGCCAGATCTGACGCTGGACGAGTACATCAACCTGAAAGCCAGGGTCGAAACCAGAATGCGCATCTCCGTCATGACTTCGACCGGCGATGATGACCTGATCAACCAGGATAAAAAGGGTGATCTGGAATATCGGAAAGCGCAGCTCAAGAAGCTGCAGGAAGAAGTCGTTGATCTGGAAGATATGACGAGCGGCATTTCCATCATGGATCTCGGGCTAAATGATTTTCGGATGGATCTGCTCTCTTACATGAAAGAACATCCGAATATCGACCGCATGCCATTTGGTATCCATGCCGTGGCACATGGGGAGAAGCCTGGTGTAATCTTCGTACTGAAGAATGTGAATACGAAGATCAATATCAAGAATCAGAACAGGCTTCATCCGTTTTATATGGTTTATGTTGGAATGGATGGAGAAATAATTACCAATCATCTGCAGCCCAAGGATACGCTGGATGAGATGCGTCATATCGCCAGAGGCAAAGATACTCCAGATACCGATTTATGCCGGCTGTTCAACAAAAAAACGAAAGACGGCAGGGAAATGGGCAGCGTATCGAAACTTCTTGAGGATGCCATAGGTTCGATTATCGAAGCCAAGGATGAAGAAGATATCTCGAGCTTTTTCTCCGCTGGGGAGACGACCTTCCAATCGGGCGGTTTCTCCGGCATGGAAGATTTTGAACTGATCTGTTTTATGATGGTGATGTAAATGATCGATTTTCCCAAAAGCACAGTTGTTCATCGGTGGCTGCCCAAGGAGGCGTTCTATAAACACTTATCTCTTGCAGCAACGCTGAAAACAAGGTTTGTAACTGATGTTGACCGGATCGTGGTAGAAAACAGTCTGACCCGGAAAAATCTGAATCTGGCAAAAGAGTCAGAAATTAAGGAGATCATGCTATTGTCCATTACTCTCAGGAAGCAGGATTTCGATGGAAAGATTGTAGAGGCGATTGCGCGCCAAAACCCACATAAACTTATCTTTCTTCTCGAGTATGAGAATGAATGTCAGCTGGCAGTTTATCATAGCAAGCTGTACCGTACAGAATGGATGAAAGAACAAGGTCTGTCACTGAGGCTTTCAGGAGATACGCTGAATGAGATATGGGATGATCTGGTTCGGCAGATTGCGGTCTCTTCCGAAGCAGTACTAAAACAAGAATGCCAGACAATCGATGAGCAATTAAAAACGCAGGACGAAATCAACCGGTTGAACAAGTTGATAAAGAAAACAAAAGCTTCCGCATGGAAGGAACAGCAGCCGAAGAAGCGATTTGAATTATATACAGAGCTGCAGAAATACAAAGAACAATTGGAGGAAATCATACATGGAAAAGTTTAAGATGCATACGCCTGATCTGGCAGAAGAGAACTATAAGAAGCTGGCAGCTCTTTTTCCGGATGCTGTTACAGAGACAATAGACGAAAACGGTAATGTAGTTCGCGCCATCGATAAAGATGTCCTGATGCAGGAAATCAATGTTCAGGTTGTGGACGATGGACAGGAACGTTATCAGTTCACATGGCCGGATAAGAGAAAGTCTGTCGTACTGGCAAATGCCCCAATAGCCAAGACGCTGCGGTTTGAGAAGGAAAAATCTGTTGGGAGAGATGGAACCCCCGGCGGGACAGATTCTGAGAATATCTACATTGAGGGCGACAATCTGGATGCGTTGAAACTTCTGCAGGAGACATATCTTGGAAAGGTGAAGATGATATATATTGATCCACCTTATAACACAGGTTCGGATTTGATTTATGAGGATGACTTTTCTCAGGAAAGTGAAGGATATAAAAAAGAAGGCAGCGGGCAATATGATGACGATGGCAATCAGTTAGTTCAAAACTTGGAGAGTAATGGAAGGTTTCATACCGATTGGCTGAATATGCTGTATCCAAGGCTAAAAATAGCAAAGGATTTTCTTTCTGACGATGGAGTTGTTTTTATATCGATAGACGATCATGAGCAACAAAGTTTGAAAATCATATGCAATGAAATATTGGGTGAAAAAAATTATTTAGCCCAGATTGTATGGGAAAGGGCTTACTCCCCAATTAATTTGATGAAGAATTTTTCACCATCTCATGACTATATTCTTTGCTATGCCAAAAATATTGATAATATTACAAGCAATGGACTACCTAGATCATCAGAAGCCAATGATAGATACTCAAATCCAGATAATGATCCTCGTGGTCCGTGGAAGTCTAGTGACCTTTCTGTAGGACCGGCGATAGCATCAAAAGTTTATGAGATAATTACTCCAAGTGGGAGAAAGGTGATGCCGCCAAGCGGTTATTGCTGGAGATTAGATAAGGAAAAATTCAATGAATATGTAAAAGATAACAGAATATGGTTTGGGTCTGATGGAAATAATGTACCATCCATTAAGCGGTTTCTTAGTGAAGTGAAACAGGGCGTTACTCCTATGACCATTTGGAAGTATCAAGAGGTTGGGCATTCACAGGAAGCGACGCAAAGTTTGGCAAAACTATTTGATGGATACAAGATATTTGATTATCCAAAGCCGGTTAATCTAATAGAAAGATGCTTGCAGTTGTATTCTGATAAGGATTCTATAATATTAGATTTCTTTTCCGGGTCAGCAACAACTGCTCAAGCATCTATGCAATTGAATGCTGAAGATAAAGGAACAAGACAATATATACTTGTTCAATTGCCCGAGGAAACAAGCGGGAAATCAGAAGCATTTAAGGCTGGTTACAAAACTGTCTGCGATATCGGCGAAGAACGCATCCGCCGCGCAGGCAAGAAGATTAAAGAAGAAACCGGCGCCGATATTGACTACGGCTTCCGCTGCTTCAAGGTGGATTCCTCTAATATGAAGGATGTGTATTATCGTCCTGCAGATATTGGCCAGATGAATCTGGATCAGTTCACGGACAATATCAAGGAAGACCGCAAGCCTGATGACCTACTTATTCAGGTGATGCTTGACCTTGGCGTTCTTCTGTCGTCGAAGGTTGAGCAGACAGATATTGCCGGGAAGAAAGTATTCTCTGTTGCTGACGGTTATCTGATCGCCTGCTTTGATAAGGATGTAACAGAAGATATGGTGACGGCTATTGCAAAGCAGAAGCCTTTCTATGCGGTGTTCCGCGACAGTTCTATGGCAAATGACAGTGTGGCTGCTAATTTTGAGCAGATTTTTGCTACATACAGTCCGCAGACTGTAAGGAAGGTGCTGTGATATGGCGGAGACAAGGATGATTGAGTATCACAGAACCGGTGATGTGGTAAAAGATACGGAAGAAATTGTCGATGCTGCCCAAAAGCGTGCTTATCAATCTGTAAATGTACTTCTGGTGCAGCGAAATTGGCTGATTGGAAGACGCATCGCAGAAGAGGAACTTTCCCAGAGCGGTCGGGCTGAATATGGTCTGGAAGTGATCAAATCTCTCGCAAAAAGCCTTACGAAGAGATATGGGCGCGGCTTTACAAAAAGTAATCTCTACAGCTACTATTCCTTTTATCGGGAATTCCCAGAGATTTTCCAGACAGTGTCTGGAAAATCTGAAAGGTTGCTTTCATGGTCACATTATACTGTTCTTCTGCAGGTCAAAGATCGTCAGTCTAGAGATTGGTATGAAAATGAAGCGTATCAGGAAGGCTGGAGTGTCCGGACTCTACAGAGGAATGTATCTTCTCAGTATTATTACCGGATGCTGAAGACGCAGCGGCCGGAAGCTGTGAAACAGGAAATGCAGATGCTGACATCTTCATATCAGGACAAACTGGAGTTCATCAAGAATCCGGTCATTGCTGAATTTCTTGGGATGCATGAAGATACATCCTATTTGGAGTCTGATCTGGAGCAGAGCATTATTGACAATCTACAGAAATTCCTGATGGAAATGGGAAAGGGATACGCCTTTGTCGCCAGGCAGCAGCATATTCACACAGAAAAGGAAGATTATTATATTGATCTTGTCTTTTACAACTATATTCTGAAATGTTTTGTGCTGATTGACCTGAAGACGAAAAAGATTACATATCAGGACGTTGGTCAGATGGATATGTATATCCAGATGTATGACGAATTGAAGAAAAGGCCGGATGATAATCCAACGCTAGGAATCGTTCTCTGCACTGACACGGATGAAGACATTGCTAAATATTCTGTAATGCATGGCAATGAGCAGCTCTTTGCATCAAAATACAAGCTTTATCTTCCTACAGATGAAGAACTGCGGGCGGAGATTGAGAGCCAGAAAGCATTCTTTAAATTGGCGCATAATGATTCAGAAGACGGCAAGGATGAATGAATCTACTATGAGCATTGTGCGTTTCTGGAATGCATAATCTATTTTGCGGGCTTCACTGAATGTGCTTGAAAGTTAGATTTGGTACGCTGCGTGCCGAATCTGATTGAGAGAAGGACGAATATATGGCAGGAATGAAATTTAAATTTACCATACAGGGCTATCAGACGGATGCGGTTAATAGTGTAGTTAAGGTATTCGCCGGCCAGCCTTTTCAGGACAAGGTGAGTTATCGCCGTGATACCGGCACACAGGTGATTGATCATGATCTTTTTAACTGGAAGCTTTCTGATGAAGACCTCTACATGGGCTTTTCCAATGCGCCGGTGGCATTGGATGGAACGCAGCTTCTTAAGAATATCCGGGAAGTTCAAAATAACAATAACATCAAAGAATCTTCGGCACTTGCCAAACATATGGGTGCTTGCTCCCTTGATGTGGAGATGGAGACCGGAACCGGAAAAACTTATGTCTATATAAAGACAATGTTCGAACTGAACAAGCAATATGGATGGAGCAAGTTTATTGTAGTTGTTCCGTCCATTGCAATCCGTGAAGGTGTGCAGAAGAGTTTCCAGATGATGCAGGACCATTTCATGGAGCAGTATGGGAAAAAGGCAAGGTTTTTTGTCTATAATTCCAAGAACCTGACAGATATTGATAATTTTAGCTCGAGTGCGGATCTCTCTGTTATGATCATCAATGTGCAGGCATTTAATGCCCGCGGGAAAGACGCCCGCAGGATCCGAATGGAGCTGGATGAATTTGGCAGCCGGAAGCCGATTGATGTTATTCAGGCTAACAGACCGATTGTGATTCTGGATGAGCCGCAGAAAATGGGCGGAGAAAAGACGCAGGAATCCTTAAAGGAATTCAATCCGCTTTTTACGCTGAACTATTCTGCAACGCATAAGGAGCATCATGATTTGGTTTATGTTCTAGATGCTTTGGATGCATACCGGATGAAGCTGGTAAAAAAGATTGAAGTCAAAGGTTTTGATATCAAGAATCTTCGTGGAACCGATGGATATTTGTTCCTTGAGGATATCGTTATTTCACCAAAGAAGCCGCCGATGGCCCGCCTGGAATTTGAAGTTAAATATGAGAAGTCTATCAATCGGGAAACGCGAATTGTCGGAGAAGGTGATGATCTGTATTATCTTTCCAAGGAAATGGAACAGTATAAAGGATACTATATAAATGAAATTGATCCAATACATGGCGTTGTAACCTTTGGAGATAATAATATTGAGATTCATACAGGAGAGGTGTTGGGCGATGTCAGCGAAAAGGACATTCGCCGGGTGCAGATCCGAGAGACAATCCGTTCTCATTTTGAGAAGGAAAAAGAACTCTACAATCGCGGTATTAAAACACTTTCACTGTTCTTTATCGACAAGGTTGAGAATTATCGGAAGTACGACGCGGACGGCAATGAGGTCAATTCAGAATATGGGCAGATGTTTGAGGAGGAATATACATCTGTGCTGAATGAATACCTTACTATGTTCAATACTCCTTATGAACAGTATCTGCGCAGCATTGAAGTCCATGACACTCATGCCGGATATTTCAGTATCGATAAAAAGGGTCACAAGGTAGACGGAACACTTAAGCGCGGCACGGATATCAGCGATGATGAGTCCGCTTATGAATTGATTCTGAAAGACAAAGAAAAACTGCTGTCTTTGGATAACCCCGTGCGGTTTATATTCTCCCACTCTGCTCTGCGAGAAGGATGGGATAATCCGAATGTCTTCCAGATCTGCACCCTGAAACATGGCGGGGACTCCACCACCAACAAGCGGCAGGAAGTAGGACGAGGTCTTCGTATCTGTGTGAATCAATCCGGCGACCGGATGGACGAGCATGTACTTGGCTCTCAAGTGCAGCAGGTAAACAAACTGACGGTCATTGCCAGCGACGGCTACAAAGACTTTGTTTCTTCTTTGCAGAAGGAAATCAAGGATGATCTGTATGAGCGCCCGACTAAGGCCACACCGGAGTATTTCCAGGGCAAGCGGCTTAAGATCGGTGATGATGTAATTACCGTCACCAGTGATCAGGCACATACGATTTACTTCTATCTCGCGAAGAATGATTACATTGACGAAGATGGTCATGTGACGGACAAGTATCGTGCCGACACTGAGAACAAGACGCTGGCTCCGCTGCCGGATAAGGTGAAAGACATTGCTGATGGTGTTCACGCACTCGTGCAGGGTATCTTCGATGAGCATGCGCTTGACGGCATGATCGACGACGGCAATGCGACCAAGATTCAGGAGAACGCGCTGAATGATAATTTCTATAAGAAGGAGTTCCAGACACTCTGGAATTACATCAACCACAAGTGGAGTTACACAGTGCATTTTGACAGTGAGGAGCTGATTCAGAAGTCAATTCAGCATATTGATGAGAAGCTCTTTGTCGCAAAGATCCAGTACACAGTGACCACGGGGACACAGGGCGAGGACTGGTCTGCTGACACAGTAAAATCTGGCAACGGGTTTGTTGCTGAGAAGAGCCACACTGTCAATCTCGATCGTGGCGAAACCAGCCAAGTGAAGTATGATCTGATCGGGAAGATTGGTGCGGGAACGCATCTTACCAGAAGGACGGTCACGGCAATTCTGAAAGGTATCTCACCGCTTAAGTTTGCTATGTATGTTAACAATCCTGAGGAGTTCATTTCCAAGGTGTCGCGGCTTATCAATGAAGAAAAGGCTACCATGATTGTTGACGATATTACCTATAACAAGACAGACGGAACTTACGACTCAGAGATTTTTACTGCGGAGAAGAACAAGGACTTCTCCAGGGCATATCTGGCTAAGAAAAATGTGCAGGATTATGTCTTTGCCGATGGGACAGCCGAGAAGTCTATCGAGCGTAAGTTTGCCGAGGACATGGATCTGGACGACAAGGTCGTAGTCTATGCGAAACTCCCGCGCGGTTTTCAGATTCCGACTCCGGTAGGTAATTACGCTCCTGACTGGGCGATTGCCTTTCAGAAGGGAACTGTGAAACACATTTACTTTGTGGCAGAGACAAAGGGCTCGATGGACAGCATGGATCTGCGTCCTATCGAACAGGCGAAAATTAAATGCGCCAAGAAGCTGTTTAACGAGATTTCAACAGACGATGTGGTTTACGGACAAGTGGATTCCTACCAGAATCTGCTCAGCGTCATGGATGCAATTTAAATGTGGTTTCGGATCTTGAGCTTGTGTTAGAAAGAATTTGGATGGAAGGTAAATGTGCACTGTGTTGGCAAACAAAGGAACTAATATAACTTGGCCATATTGTTCCGATGTTTGTCATACCTCTCCTGAAGGAAATAACTAAAGATTCTAATATGAAAGAGGCAATCACATGTCAAATATAATTGCAGTAATCTGGGATTGCGACAAAACTTTAATTGATGGATACATGCAAGATCCAATTTTTAAAGAATATAAGATCAATGCACATAAATTCTGGGACGAAGTAAATAAAAAGCCTTGTGAACTTGAAAAGAAAGGGATCAGGGTCAATCACGATACCTATTATTTAAACTACTTTATCAAATGTGCTCAGCCAGGTGGAAAATTAGACGGACTGAATAATGAAAAATTAAGAACATTTGGCCAGAAGGAGAAGTTTTATCCAGGGGTTATTGAATTCTTCAAGAAAATTAAAAGCATGTTTAAAGAAGACAGCAGATATTCCGAACTGGGAATACAAGTGGAAAATTACATTATTAGCACTGGATTTGCTGAAGTTATTCGTGGGTCAGAATTGATGCCGTTTGTAGATGGTATATGGGGCTGTGAATTATTAGATAGAGACAATAACGATGGAAAGCCAGTACTGGGAGAAGTAGTGTACACGATCGATAATACAACAAAAACAAGAGCTCTGTTCGAGATTAATAAAGGCATTGGAAAAGTTGATGGCATAGAGGTTAATACAAAGATAGAAAAAGATCTTCGAAGAGTCCAGTTTAATAATATGATATATATAGCGGATGGCCCAAGTGATATACCGGCTTTTTCAGTCGTGAATCAAAATGGTGGTGCTACATTTGCTATATATCCTCATGGGGATCTTAAGGCTATGCAACAGGTGGAACAGATGCGAGAAGATGGTCGTATCAATATGTACGCTGAGGCAGATTATCAAGAAAATACAACCGCTAACATGTGGATAACAAATAAAATCAATGAAATTGCTGAAAGAATTCGAAATGATGAGAGAAGTAAAATTACTTCACATATGACGGCAACTCCTAGACATCTTACATAATGCTCTAATTTTGGGTTGTGCGGGAGAGATGTTCGCATGGGAATTTTCAGTAGAAACCAGGGAGAGAATCGCAATAACATAACTTCCGTTGTGCTGATAGAGCAGACGCAGAAGTACAAGAACAAAACATCCTGGGGATTGAATATGCTGATCATCGGCGGAAATCTGATTGTTGAAATCTCGAGATCACCGAAGTTGGAGATCAATTTGTAAAGATCCGTAGTTGAATTTTTTTTGAAATTTGAGGCGGATAACGTGAAGTACGGAATGAGAAAGCCAAGTCTAAAGAAATCATTGAGCGCCAGAACAAAGGGAAGAGCAACTCGTGCTGTGAAAAAGGCATTGATTCCGGGCTATGGGAAGAAGGGAATGGGGGGTCTATATCCGAAGAAGGCAATCTATAACAAGGTCTATCGGAAGACCACCTTTGGATTAGGCGATTTGTTCAAACTTTTTAAATGACTCGGCGATGATATGAAGGCTTATATCAATGAAATTAAAAAGAAAATTGCCCCGTATGTTCACAGCGCATTCCTTGACCGAGATTACGTCAACGAACAGGATCTCCCCAAGATCCGAACCCAATTACAACCGTTTTCCAATGTCAAAGTAAGCATTGAGAAGTCCAGGCAGGATGACGGACATCTTGACTGTGTGATCAGCGCAGATGCTTTCCCGGGTGGCGGAACGCTCCGATATGAGATCCGTTCAAACGGGAAAAAGAAAAAATATTATGATCCGCTGGCGTGGATTGATGAGATAGAGAAGTGGGACGCACTGCTCTATTAAATGGAATCGTGCAGACACGCTTCTGTCATCGACAATTACGACGATTATTCGGAGACCCGGAAGGGCTGGAGTGTTGGATCTGAGCGCAGCAGCCAGCAGAGTGAGACAATAATCATATGGAAGAGATCGACGTGTCAATTCCCGACTTTCTTGCCTGCTCTTCCTGATTTTTGCGGTCAATATGAGATAAGGGGTGCGGATAAAAATGTATGATGAAGCCGGAAAATGAAATCGGTTTTTGTCTGATTGGAGGGAAGCATCATGCAGATAGCATTACAAAATTCAAAACTGACTCTATTATTGCCGAAGGGCTATGAACGGGTGGAAAACGGCGTATCTTTATATTCTGAGATGTATCAGAGGAGAAAGGCCGAAGATGTAGAGATGTTCCAGAGCATGAGTTCCAGCTCATATGGAAATATCGTTATTACCCACATTGATCCGGCAGATTCCATGAGATTTGGCGACAAAGGTCTTTTGATCAACGACATCCATTCACACCTTACAGATGACCAGGGCTTGATAGAAGTGGAGACAGGAACAAGTCCCAGAGGATATGAATATATCTACAGTATCATCAAGACCTATCACCAGGATAAGTTGAATGTCAACTATTGCCTTCGGATGAACATTAAGAATGGCGATGAAGTCATAGAGATTCTGGCTACCTTTTTTGAAGCTGGAATGACTGGTCTGCGAAGCGCCATGGGCTGGAATATGGCTATGAGTGCCGGGTTTGAGCAGGACGAGAACAGCCCGCATCATATAAAAGGATGGGCACAGGATCCCTATGATCCCGATTATATGCATGGATGCCGAATGATTATGGCGGAGCGCAGAGGTCTTGACGGCCTGTTCCCGGAAGATTCTCTCAGTCAGGCCAGAGAGCTTGTTCTGGCCTTAACGGAGGACTCGTACTATAAAACCAAGGAAGAGATTGACGCTGAACATAAAAAAGAGGAATCTTCCAGAAAAGCAAAGAAGAAGCAGGGCAAGAATGCAGCAGATGCTGAGAATGAGCAGCCGGATAAGCAGGAAGATCAGCGTGCTCTACTGCAAAGACTGTTTAGCGATGAAGTTGTCCGAAGTGGAGCATACAAGGTCGAAATAGAGCATGCGATGCCGGAACAGACTTCAGAAAAAAAAGGAACCAGCCCGTTTGGAATAGCCAAAGTAGCTGCCAAGGCGGCAGATAATGTAAAAACGGTAGTGTCAAAAACAACAGCAGGGCTTGATAAAGTCAAGACACCATTTGAGATACCGGATGATTTCCGAAGCAAATTAAACAAACCGGTTCCTAAGGAGCTTCCCGGATGGGGAAAGCGGCCATATATAGGCTTTGGAAAAGGTACATTTGCGATGAGCGGAATCATGATGAGCTGGCCTGTGACAGAACAGGAATCCCTTCCGCTATCCGATGCCAAAGGGCTGATTCAGCAATTTCATGATGAAATGGATGATCATCAGGGGCTGATTACGGTGAAGTGCGGATTAACACCGAAGGGAAATCGGTATGCGTATGTTATCCGTAAGATGTATTTTGCAGACGAACAGGGAAACCAGGAAAGCCCTACCGATTATGAGCTGAATTTCAACATTCGCATAAATGGGAAAATTCATTTTATTAATGGATCATTTCAGGAAAAGGATAAAGTGCCTGGGAACAGATCAGGTATGCTGTATCTGATGTCGCTGGGAAGCAGTGAGTTGAAGCTTGAAGCGGAAGCCTGGAATCGGGATCCGTATGATTCAAATCGTGAAAAGGGGTTTCTTATGAACTGGACCGAGGATGAAAAGTACGATGGTTTATTCCCATATCATCCGCTTTCAGAGATGAGAAGGTTTATAAGTTACGTAGTTGAGAACAACTGATGACCTTAGTTTTTAAGGAGTGATCAAGACATGATCGGAGCAATCATAGGCGATATTGCCGGTTCAAGGTATGAAAGAGTAAATCACAAATCGAAGGTGTTTGAGCTGTTCGATAAAAAATGTCGGCTGACAGATGACAGTGTGATGTCTCTTGCTGTGGCTAAGGCTATTCTTGATTGTGAGGAGGATGTAGATTCTTTAGGAAAAACGGCAATATCTGCCATGCAGGAGTTGGGCAGAATTTATAAGAACGCCGGTTATGGTGGCACATTTATTAAGTGGCTCTGGGCTGAAGATCCGCAGCCATATAACAGCTTTGGGAACGGCTCCACTATGAGAGTAGGGCCGTGTGGGTTTGCCGCAAAAAATCTGGATGAGGCCAGACTGCTATCTGCGAAGGTTACGGAGATAAGTCATAATCATCCGGAAGGAATGAAAGGCGCCGAAGCTATAGCAGTGGCGGTTTATCTTGCAAGAAACGGTAAGAGCAAAGAAGAAATCAGAAATTATATTACTTCA